>Ga0209417_1006492_pt1 | contig 11918 bp, 8 predicted proteins | sample RifGroF2_FD_184002 | JGI IMG/M metagenome (GOLD analysis project Ga0209417, IMG submission 184002) | Groundwater microbial communities from Rifle, Colorado, USA - Groundwater F2 (SPAdes) (version 2) | ecosystem: Environmental > Aquatic > Deep subsurface > Groundwater | place: Rifle, Colorado... | reverse complement strand
ATCCGTTTATCAATTATCGGTTTTATCCATCTGTATTTTTCTTCTTGTGGTGTATTTGGCATTGTTTTTGACATGCCCTCAGCCTACTTCTCTCCCTAAAAAGTGCAAAAGGTGTGTGCACATTACCCATTGCTATTGACATCCTCGAATTTTTCCAGTAAAGTAATCGTCTATGCACTTACAACCAATAGAAACAAAAGCAAAATTTTCAGAAATGGGTATGGACCCAAAGATTTTGCAAACATTAAATCGTTTGAAATTTGAACATCCAACGCCAATTCAAGAAAAAGCAATTCCAATTGGAATTGAGGGTAAAGACATCGTCGGTATAGCTCAAACAGGCACCGGCAAAACTCTTGCATTCGCGATTCCAATTATTCATCAAATTGTTAATGCAAAAATCGGAAACCGCCAAGCGATTATTATTGTTCCAACAAGAGAACTTGCGATTCAGGTTGGCGAAACAATTCAAAAATTCGCGCTACCTTTTGATATTCGCGGCGCAATTTTGATTGGAGGCGTTCACATAAGTGGCCAGATGCAACAACTTCGCAGAAGACCGGAAGTTATTATAGGTACGCCGGGCCGTATCATAGATCACATCGAACACAGAACAATAAATCTTAAAGACTTTAATATACTTGTTTTGGATGAAGCGGACCGTATGTTTGATATGGGTTTTGCGCCTCAAATAAAACAAATTCTTGAACACTTGCCAACGGAAAGACAGACGATGTTATTTTCTGCGACAATGCCAAGCACCGTGACATCGCTTGTTACTCGTTATACAAAAAATCCAATTCGAATTGAAGTTGCGCGCCATGGATCAGTCGCGGATAAAGTTAAACAAGATTTATATTATGTTAAAAAAGATCAAAAAATTCGCCTTCTTGAGGAGCTGTTAAAAGACTTTAAAGGTTCTGTTTTGGTTTTTTCCCGCACGAAATTTGGAGCTCAAAAAATATGCAAATCAATTCAGTTGATGGGTCATAAAGCAAAAGAAATTCATTCAAATAAATCTCTCGGACAAAGAAGGGAAGCGCTTGCAGGCTTCAAATCCGGCAGATATCGCATTCTTGTTGCAACAGATGTCGCGTCCCGCGGGATTGATGTTGAAGAAATTGAATTGGTTGTTAATTTCGATATTCCGGACGATGCGGAAGATTACATACACAGAATTGGTAGAACCGCACGCGCGGGCCTTGAAGGTCGTGCAATTTCATTCGCCACAACAGATCAGCGCGGAAAGGTTTATCAAATTGAAAGATTGATGAAGATAAGAATAAATGTTTTGCAACATCCGCTCGCTTTTACGCCTTCATTGGGCTCAGAACGCCCGGCAATGCATAGCGTAAGCGCACCGGCACAATCAGCGCCGCGACCACAACAACATGCGCCACGCCCAATGCAACATCACGCACCGGCAGAACAGCAACACGCACCGCATTCACGTCATGTTCCAACGCACCCACAAAGCGCTTCACCATTTCCAAAGAAAAGTTTTGGATTCAAAAAACCAAGTTTTTCACGTTCAGGATACGGACCTTCACGCCCGGGGCAAAGTTCGGCACGTCCAGGCCAAGGATCATCACGTTCATATTATGGCGCACCACGACCAGGTCAAGGTTCGGCTCATTCAAGCCAAAGTTCAGCTCGTCCAGGTCAAGGATCTTCGCGCCCATCTCAAGACGGTTCACATCATCCAAAGCGAAGTTTTTCACGCCCGGGTCAAAGTTTCAAACGTTCGTTCAAGAAGTTTTAATAGCAAATTTGATTTATTGTCCATTTTGACTTACAATTTTCATTAAGTTCTATTTTCGTTAATAAATTTTTTATATGGATATTAAAATGCCCGACATTAAATTGCCTGTAAATTTGCCAAAAATTCCCGGAATGGAAATTGATATGAGCCCAACGAGAGCCGCTTTTCCGCTTAGCGCAAAGAAAATAATGAAAAAGACTGTTAAATATGCCGGTCTCACAATTCTTATTTTATTTCTTTTCGGTGGAATAATTCTTCCGATTATCGCTTCAGTCGGTTCAAAAATAAGTTACATTGGTATGCTTGTTGGACTTCTTAGTTTCGGAATAGTTATTATCGCAATCGTTGTTTTTGTTGCGGTTTATTTTTATCAAAAGCGTCATTTTGCAAAATATTTTTATGATTTTACCGCAGAATGCGTAATGATTAGGAAAGGTGCAATTACACAGAATGAAATCGCGATTCCTTATGAGCACATTCAGGACGTTTTTATTAATCAGGATCTTTTAGATAAACTTTTTGGGCTACAAGACGTTCACTTTTCAAGCGTAACTTATTCGGAAGTCGAGCCTCATATTGATGGTTTAACAAAGGAATCTGCAGAGGCGATGCGCACGTTTATTATTAGTGCTATAGATAAGAAAAAAGCGGGAGAAAAAGTCGTTCCACCTGTTGCACCAGAAGTTGTTGAAGAAGCGCCTGTTGTAGCGGCAGAAGCACCGGTAGTCGCGGAAGCAACTCCAGTAGTTGCGGCAGAAGCTCCAGCAGCGCCAGCGGCTAAAGCGGAACCTGTAACCACGGAAAAACCCGCGAAATAAAAACGCAAAAATACTATTCAAAGAAAGTTCCAAGTAGAGTATTTTAATATGTGAACAACTAACTTTTTTAATAATGGAAAATCAAAACAACACACCGGCCGAAAATAACGTGCCGCAGAATTCGCAAACACTACAAACGCCTTCAGATTCGCCAAAATCAGGCGCTTTGAAATGGATTATTATAGCGCTTTTAGTTGTTATAATCGGGCTTGGCACTGCATTTGCGTATTTCAAATACTTGAAACCTTCGCCAACAGATAATATTCCGCAAAACGTAGATGACACAGCAGGTCAAATTTTTAAACCCGCTCTTGCAGGCGCACAACAATTTGCAAGTTACGAAGAGGTTAAGGTTGATGTAACTCCGGCGGTAAAGCCTTATAAAGTCGCGGCAGATTTTTCCAATGTTGCGATGAATAGCGCTTTAAAAGGTGAAATGGAGTATTCATTTTCAGATGACGCAAAAGCTATGATGTCAAAAAATGCATTTGTTGCACTTCCTTCTTATTACAAAGAGTTTTTTAGTATTTACGAAAACAATAGATACGCAAAAACGCCAAGTTTTGTGACAACAGATTCAATCTTGCACACTTATCATTTGCTTTTTAATCATCTTTTAGAACAGCTTGAAACAAAATATCTCGCAACGGAATTAAAAACATTAAATGCTGGAATGCTTAAAGAATCGCTTGCACAAAACGAATTACTTGCAGGTTCGGATTTTGAAAACGCATCAAAAAGAAACATGGGATTTTTTGCGGTTGGTGGAAAATTGATGGATTCTGCAACTCAAATTCCAAGCATAGTTGAAAAAGAAGTTAATGCGGAGCTCGCATTTATCGATAAGCACGACGGGATTAAGGAATCGCCTGTAATGAACATTGGAACAAAGCCGGGAGAGCTTTCAAATTCGCCACAAGGTCCGCTTTCAGTCGATCAATTAAAAGAAGATTACACGCAATATATTCCACGCGGACATTATGATAAAACGGAATTATTAAAAGCGTATTTTAAGTCAATGATGTGGTATGGAAGACTCACATTCCGCTTTAAAAGCGATGACGAAATCAGATCCGCGATACTCATCGTTTTGGCTTTGGATAAAGACGAAAACAAAAAGCCATGGGATAAAATTTATGAGCCAACGTCATTCTTTGTTGGCAAAAGTGATGATGTCACATATTATCAAGTGATAGATATTGTTGAGCAGGTTTATGGCAAAAATCCGGATGTAAAAATAATCGCGCAAGATAAAGACAAATTTGCTTCGGTAAAAAAATCTCTCAAAAATCTTGAACCTCCAAAAATAAATTCAATGCCGATTTTCAATGCAGATATTCAGCCGGATAGAGAAAAGGAAATTTCAGGCTTTAGATTTATGGGTCAAAGATTCACAATTGATGCCGCGATTTTTCAGAAATTAGTTTATAGGGATGTTGATCAAAATCCTGCGGGCGCAAAAAGAATGCTTCCAAAATCGCTTGATATAGCCGCCGCAATGGGTTCGAAATACGCTTATAGCTTGCTTAAAGAAGCTAAAGATACGGAATTCGCAAACTACACGAATAATATGGAGAAGATGAAAGGATATGTCGCGGGACTTAAGCAGGACGTTTGGACACAGAATTTATATTGGGGATGGTTGTATTCGATCTTGCCTTTAACAACAGAAAAAAACGAAGGCTATCCTTCATTCATGACAAATTTGGCATGGGTCGCAAAAGAAATGAACACATATTTTGGAAGCTGGACAGAGCTTAAACACGATACGATTTTATATGCAAAGCAGGTTTATGCAGAGCTTGGTGGTGGCGGTGGAGAAGAAAATAAAGAAGACGATCGCGGTTATGTCGAACCAAATCCATATATATACGCAAGACTTGCTTCACTTTTGAAAATGACGAAAAAAGGCTTAAGCATGCGCGCAATCATTAGTCCGGAAATGGTTGAAAGTTTGAATAAAATGGAAACGCTCGCATTGTCTTTAAAAACAATTTCAGAAAAAGAATTAAAAGAAGTTCAGCTAACGGAAGAAGAGTATGAATTGATAAGATCTTATGGCGGACAACTCGAGCATTTTTGGTATGAGGTAAATAAAGAAGATATGGCGGAAATGAGCCGGGATGTTTTCTTGAATGAAAATCCTGCGGCAATTGTTGCGGATGTTGCGACAGATCCAAACGGAACCGTGCTTGAAGAAGGCACCGGCAGAATTTTCACAATTTATGCGGTTGTGCCAATTGACGGAAAATTAAGGCTTACAAGAGGTGGAATTTATTCTTATTATGAATTCACGTGGCCGATGAACGATCGTTTGACGGATAAAAGATGGAGAACGCTTATGGGGATGGGTGATCAACCAAACGGCCCGGAAGATGCGTCAATCAAGCCACAAAATCCACCTGAGCAACCGGCTTGGACAAAAGAATTCGTTGGAAAATCAAAGCAGTAAATCGATTGAAAAATTATGTATAAAAAATTAATTGCAGTTTCACTTATTGGCATTGCGGTCGTGGTTGGTGCCGGCGTAATCACTTATAAATATCCGAAAGTTCGCGAAAAAATTACCTTGCAAGGAGTTTTAAAAGACGAATTTCAGGAGTTTAAGCGTGCGCGCGAACTTGCAAATAATCCTGAAAAAGTTTCCATGATTGCGGTTGGCGATATCATGCTTTCACGCGTTGTGGATCAGAAAATGCGTACCAATAAAAATTATGAATATCCATTTTTAAGGACTGCGGAATATTTGAAAAGTGCAGATTTTGTATTTGGGAATCTTGAAACTGCAATAACGCCGGGAAGGCCGGTGGTTACGGGAGAAATGTCGTTCAGAGCTGACCCCGAAAACGCTTCCGTGTTAAAGAAAATGAACTTTGAAATTATATCTTTGGCAAACAATCACACGCCAAACTTTGGACAAAAAGGGCTTAAAGATACTTTTGAAAGTTTGGATAAAGCGGGCGTGAAATTTGCAGGCGCAGGGCTTAATAAAACCGCAGCCGCAGCGCCTGTTTATATCGAAAAAAACGGATTCAAATTCGCATTTCTTGCATATAATGATTTGGACGTCGTGCCAAAATCTTATTTTGCGTGGGATACAAATGCAGGAACGAATCCCATGTACGAAGACGACATGATCAAGGCCGTAAAAGACGCAAAACAAAACGCGGATTTTGTGATCGTTTCAATGCATTCGGGAATTGAATATAAGCCGCATCCAAGCACAAGACAGGTTAATTTTGCGCATGCCGCAATCGATGCCGGCGCAGAGATTGTGATCGGTCATCATCCTCACGTGATTCAAGATGTTGAGAAATATAAAGGAAAATATATTTTATATAGTCTTGGAAATTTTGTGTTTGATCAGATGTGGTCGCGAGAAACTCGTGAAGGTTTAACCGCAAAGATCGATTTCATGAAAGCGGGCGTTGCATCCATCAATTTTGAGCCTATTTTGATTGAGGATTATTCGCAACCAAGACTTCTTGAAGGTCGTGATCGTGAAAATATTTTGCAAAAAACGCGCGTGAATTATATTGATGCAAAAACCGTTTCTTGGAATAAAATAAAAAAAGAATTTCAAGAAGCGACGAAAACGGTTTATTCAAATTTGGTTGAATTTTCAAAGAAAAACATTGTGCCACCTTTGGACATGGGGAATTATTTGTCTGATGTTGTGGTTGATTCGGAAATGATTGTGGACTCAAATGGTGATGGCAAAGACGAGCTTAATATGTCGGTTTGGCGAAAGGGCGATTTTGGGTCATCTAAGCCATTTTGGGTAAAAGAAAATGACCAAAGTATAAAGAATCATTTTTTTGTTTTTGGGCTGGATGAGAATTTTGGCCCTTCTTCCGTCGCGCCGTTAAAAACTTCCGTGCGTCCGCTTTGGCAATCTTCAAATTTAAGTCGACCAAATTGTGAATTCACTTTTGCAGATTTGGATGGCGATAAAAAACAGGAGCTGATTGTTGTTGAAGGCGAATATGGAGAGGAGACGCTTGTTACCGCCGATGTCTCAAGTTCTTATGCTGCCCTCGTTTGTATCGGAGATCACATTGCAGTTTGGCGATGGGATGAGTGGGGCTTTAAAAATCTTTGGCGAAGTGAGGAAGGAAGTTTCAAAAATCTGAAGGTTTACAACGAAGGAGGCTCAGAGGCTGTTCTAGCGGAATAGTCCCCCTTGCCTTTAGTCCCCGTATTACATTAAAATGTTTCTGTACCATTTAACAAACCCCCATGATTTTCTTCGCGCACTATTTAAACGCGGAAGTCGTTGATGCAACAGAAAAAACGATCGGGAAATTGAAAGATATGATTGCACGTGGCGGAGAAGATTATCCTTTTATTGAAGCCATCGTTGTGGAGAAAGGAGATAAGCAAATGTTCATTCCGATTTCATATGCGGAGAATTTTGGATATGACGAAATAACGCTCAAAATCCGCTCTGAAAAAATTGAACAATACAAATCCGGTTTAAAAGATTTTTGGCTTTATCGCGACATTGTTGATAAGCAAATCGTTGATATATCCGGCACGCGCGTTGTTCGTGTTAATGATATTCAGCTCGGAAAAGTGGAAGATAGAATTCGAATTCTTGGCATAGATATGAGCACTCGCGGACTTCTTCGAAGAGTCGGAATTGAAAAGTGGCGCATCTTTAAACCACTTGAGCCAAAGCTGATTGACTGGAAAAATGTTCAACTTGTTAATGGCGCAATCAGACTTAAAACAGTTTCAAATGATTTGAAAAAACTGCATGCTGCAGATCTCGCAAACATTCTTGAAGAGCTTACGCCAAAGCAAGGTATTTCACTTATCAGCGCTTTGGAACCGGAAAAAGCCGCTAAAGTTTTTCAGGAATTAAATCCAATGCAAAGACGCTTGCTTGTTGATTTGCTCGGCGAAGAACAGGCAAGAGAAGTTCTTGATAATGTTCCAACGGATGATTTGGCCGACTATGTTAAAACGCTTAACTTAAAAGAAACAAAGCGCATTTTTTCTTATCTTAAAAGGGATAAGCGTATGACGGTTGAGAAGTTTATTGAATATCCAAATGATACGGCCGGTGGTCTTATGACTTCTGATTTTGTTGAAATAGATCCGGATTGGACGGTTGAAGAGGCGATAACTCACATAAAAAATATTTCAAATAAATACAGATCTATATTTTTTGTTTATATAGTTGATAAGGCTGGAAAATTATTTGGAGTTGTTTCCGCAAGGACATTGCTTGTTAAAGACTTGATGGATCCAATGCGAAAAATCATGAAGCCTCTCAAGAAAATCCACACAGTTCATCCTGCGACAGACGTTAAAAAAGTTGCTGAAATAATGACGAAATATAATTTGTTTTCAATCGCCGTAACAGACAAGCATCACAAGTTGCTTGGAATAATAACCGTTGACGATGTCATGCGATGTCTAATGCCTTACTCGTAAAAATCAAGCAAAAGCTTGCGAGCAAATGGGCCAAATTAGCCATTCTGATGGCGATAATTGGACCCGGAATAATCACAGGACAAGTCGATAATGACGCCGGTGGAATTGCAACATATTCGATTGCAGGTGCAAGATTTGGTTATTCCATGCTATGGACTCTCATTCCGATTACAATCCTCCTCGTTTTCACAATGAACATTACAACCAAGACGGGCATAGTCACGCGCCTTGGTCTTGCCGAATTAATTCGTGAGAAATTCAGAATCAAATTAACGCTTTTTGTTCTCGCTCTCGTTCTCGTTTCCAACATGGGCACAACAATCAGTGAATTTTCCGGAATATCTTCCGCTGTATACATTTTGGGCAAACAAATTGGCGGAGAAACTATATTCTGGACAACAGTTTTGCCAATTATAGGCGTCGTTTTATCCGGAATTCTTGCATGGTTCGTAATTGTAAAAGGCTCATACAAATCAATAGAAAAGCTGTTTTTAACAATGGCGCTTTTTTATATCACATACATAATTTCCGCATTCATGGCCGGCCCGGATTGGAGCGCCGCATTTAAAGGTTTGCTTATCCCAACTTTAAAATTTGATAGCGCATTTTTGTTCACAACAGTCGGTGTCGTCGGTACAACCGTCGCGCCATGGATGTATTTTTATCTGCAATCAACCGCCATCGAAAAAGGGATCAAAAAAGAAGATTTAAAATACAGCCAAATTGATACAACAATCGGCGGAATTTTCACAGATATATTTTCTTTCTTTATGATTGTCGCGTGCGCCGCAACTCTTTTTGCGCATAACATTCCGGTCAATAACGTTGGCGATATTGGCTTATCTCTCGCACCTCTTGCAGGTGGATACGCATCATATTTATTTGCATTTGGTCTTTTAAACGCATCTATTTTTGGTGCTTTCATATTGCCTCTTTCAACCGCATATATCATTTGCGAAGCTCTTGGATATGAACTCGGAATGAATAAAAAATTCGGCGAAGCAAAAGTGTTTTATGGCATCTTTACAGCTATTTTAGTTATAGGTGTCATAACAGTCGCGATTCCGGGCATGCCGCTACTCATGATAATGCGCGCTTCCCAAGTTGCAAACGGCTTGGTTCTTCCATTCTTCTTATACTTCTTGATGAAAATCGCCCAAGACCAAGCCCTCATGGGCGAATACGCCACCAAAGGCTTTTGGCGCATCTTCGGCTGGGTTTCAGTCTGGGTCCTAGCCATCCTAAACGTCGCCCTCTTGATCGCCCCGTTCTTTGTGAAGTCATAATTCGCGGGATTAGTACACCGGTAGTACGTCGCCTTCCCAAGGCGAAAAAGCGGGTTCAATTCCCGTATCCCGCTCCAAATATCATTAACCCCACCCCCATGAAAAAAGTTTTCCTCCTTGGCCTGCTTTCAGGCCTCGCAATGCTCGTATTTGGCATGCTTTTCGATCAAGGTTTTAACTGGGTTTTCCCGGGCTTGACGAGTGAATATGAAACAAGCGGAGTTTTCCGCGCTTGGACAGAGCCGCTCATGTCACTTTATTTTCTCAGCCCTTTTGTTATGGGTATCGCGTTTGCGTGGACTTGGAATAAAACAAAATCACTTTTTAAAGGAAGTATCTGGAAAAGAGCGTTAATGTTCTCGCTCGCATTATTCTTTGTCACAACAGTTCCGGGCATGTTTATTTCATATGCAAGCTTCAAGATTTCACTTCTTATGATCGCATCTTGGACACTTTCGTCATTCGTGCAGGAATTTGTGGGAGGATTGGTTTTGGCGAAGATGAATAAGTAAAAACGCAAAAATCCAGTTTAGCATTGACAAATTAAGGCAACGTGATAAAATATCATCCTAAAATAATTTAACCAAATTAAATATGGGTGATATTAAACGTCCTGCAGTTGAAGACCACTTAACTTTAAGCGGACTTGATCATCATCGTTGGTCGGATAGGGAGGTTGATGGGGCGACATACAAAGGGCTTTTACAGAGAGAAGAAAGCCCTGAATTCAAAGAATTGCTGGCAATGGCAAGAGAACAAGGTCTTGAATTAACGGCCGTTGTTGATGGTGATTATAGCCAAGGCATGGCCACAACCGGCAAAGGCTCAAAAGCCTATTTGTCTGATATAACCATGGACAGTGCAGGCGATGAAGCGGAATCAGCGAAAAGATTTGGGAAGCTTGCAGGCAAAATTGCAGGAAAAATAATCTCGAATTTAAAAGGGATTCATCCGTCTAAATTACTATATGAAATTCAGCGTATATCCGCAGATGACGGTGATGGCTTCATGGATATTGATGAAATTAACATTTCACCTTTAAAAATTTCATGGAGAGGTGTCAATTTTGTAGCGATTGATGACAAGCTCTCCGGCGATGACGGTGAAGACTTATTAAATCCTGATGAGGAATTTTTCAATGATCTCAGGGGGCGTGTAACAGAGCTTGTTAGTGGTTATGTTCGAGAAAATCTTGTGTTGGAAATTGAAGGTAAAGGCCCAAGAGGAGGCAAGGCTCCGGCATGGATTTCGAGAAACTTTGCAATTAGTGGCGTCAATGTTCAATTTTCATGTCGCAACGTATGTGAAAATTATGTGAGCGTGGATTTATCAATGCAACTTGGGAATTACTATGATCAAGCGATTAGACAATCAGGGAGAACGGTAACGCCACATATCGTTTCGGCGCGATGGAAGGACGAGCAGGAAGCGGCACAATAGGTATAAATAAAAAACAGTTTAATTAAGATGAGATTATTGCGCGACGCATTACAGGACCTTGTTGAGCAGGAATTTGACCCTGTGCTTAGAGTTGCGCCGGTTAACGGGCATGACGTAGAGATGCTTGCACAGCTTAAGCATGATGAAATAATAACATGCGCCAGGGAAGCTCTGAGCACAACCGAGAGTCCGAGATCACAAGAAATTAAAGCATGGGCATTACAGGTTACAATCCCGGTTACCCTGACTTATATGATTTTAGATAGATGTTTCTCTAATTTATTTGAAGATACGTGGCTGGATTTTGAAGATATATATCGCATGTTTAAAGGAGTTTACCTTGAAAAGCATGTCAAAAAGGCAATGGAAAGGCTCGTGCGGATAACGCATCACAAAATGTACGCATTGGATTTTGTTATGGAGTCGGACGGAAATGGTAAGTATAAAATAAGCAGAAGGGGAAGCGAAGAGGAAAGTAAAAAAGAGCAAGACGCAAAAGTCGAAGACGATCTATTGCAAGTCGATTTTTTGGATGACGCTATGGTTCCGGTTGAATCTGGCGCAGAAAACGACGAGGACGGATATGATTTAGTAGCCGGAATAGATGGTGAAAAATTAACGCCAGTAAAACCATCTAAGGGCATCGACTTCCGATTAACGTTATTTAGTCACAAAGTGCCAACAAAAGCTGAGCAGTACGAAATGATAATCGGTGTAAAGAGCGATGACTCAAACATTTCAAAGCGCGCTGGGGATAAATTGATAAGGAACAACGCAAGATTCATATTTTGGTGTGCAAAAAAGTTTGATATTTATCCGGACAATGATATATTTTGGGATGTTTTTCAAGAAGGGGCTCTTGGGCTTATTAGAGCCGCTCAAAAATTTAATATTGAAAAAGGGTTTAAACTTTCGACGTATGCAGGATGGTGGGTAAGGCAATTTATGTCTAGATATCTTGCAAGAAACAAAAGACTTGTACATGTGGAATATTGGAGAATGGAAATATTCAACACAATTATGAAGGCTGTCCAAGAATGTTAAGTTGCAGAGTTCCAGTCACATTTTTTAAATGGGGTTGCATGGGCTTTAAGAATGAAGTGTAGAGTATCTTTTGAGCCGGAGTTAAGCCTTTCATGCCAAGCCCTCTATGTTTCTTTTTGAAGTTGT
>Ga0209417_1006491_pt1 | contig 11919 bp, 10 predicted proteins | sample RifGroF2_FD_184002 | JGI IMG/M metagenome (GOLD analysis project Ga0209417, IMG submission 184002) | Groundwater microbial communities from Rifle, Colorado, USA - Groundwater F2 (SPAdes) (version 2) | ecosystem: Environmental > Aquatic > Deep subsurface > Groundwater | place: Rifle, Colorado... | reverse complement strand
GAATGCCGCTATGGTGACGCCTGTATTGCTCATCGGCAAATTAACGACCTTTATTTCAGTCAGGGCATTGATGCTCTATTTGGGCGTGGGAATTTTTCTTATCGGTATTCTTGTAGCATGGAAAAGTATTAAGCTTAATACTGTAGCGCAGCATAGCCGCAACCCAAATAGAATATCTAAACAGCAAAACCTGTAAAGGTCTAAATCCGAATATCAAAATCCGAATCAAATTCTAATATCAAATGAAAGAAATTAAAAACGAGGTTTGGAACATTTGAATTTGTAATTTTGAAATTGTTTTTAATTTCGTGCTTCGGATTTAGCAGTCTTTAATGAACAAACACTTATAAAAAACGTATCAATTTAGTGTTTTGAAAAATTAAGCCCTGTTAAGGGCGTACTGTTTGTAGCAATTAATCGTTAAGATACGATTAGCTCCGTAGGAGCGAAAGGTAGGTCAGGCGTCCTCGCCTGACATTATGATGACAAGCGGGGACGCTTGTCCTACCGTATATGATTGATATGCAAACAGGTCGCTCCTAATGGAGCTAATATCTGTTATGGCATTCTATCTTGCTACAAACAGTTTGCTCCTGACGGAGCTCATGATTGATAAATTTTTCAAAAGACTAAATTGATACTAAAAAACTAAATTTTTACACAAGAACATGAAAATAAATCACCCTCCCTTGATCCCTCCCATCAAGGGAGGGAAAGTCCCCTCGCCCCTTGTGGGAGAGGGTTAGGGTGAGGGGAATTTTGCTACTAAAAAGTGGTTTTTACAAATTAATATAATACACGAATAGGCGAAGAATAATGGATAATCTTCAAACCGGTCAAAACAACTTCAGTCTCTTGAACTTCCTAAACGAGTGTTTTTTCTTTGTGCTCAAGGCAATAGGCATTTTCATATTAAAGATATTTTTCCACACCCGGGTTGAGCTGAGAGAAAAGATACCAACTAAAGGACCTCTTATTGTGGCTGCTAACCATTTCAGCTATATGGACCCAATAGCGCTTCAATCAATGTTTCCAAGGCGTATTTCTTTCATGATGACCGAGGTGTATTATGAGGGGCGCGGAAAATGGCTTTTTAAATTATTGCATTGTATCTGTGTAAAAGAGGAAGGCTCGAACATATCTGCGTTGAAAGGGGGTATTGAGGTTCTTAAAAAAAATGGAGTTTTGGGCATCTTCCCTGAAGGAGGGGTAAGCAAGGAAGGCCGCCTTCAGGAGGGGAATCCTGGCATCGGTTTCCTTGCCATAAAGAGCGGAGTGCCCGTCATTCCTGCATTTATTTCAGGCACATACGAGGCATTGCCAAAAGGCGCAAAGATACCGAAAATTTCCAGGATCAAGATAATCTTCGGCAAACCCATGACATTCAAGACTATGAACGAAAAGGCAACCAAAAAAGGGATTATTGAGGTTACAAGGCAGATTATGGAACAAATCGAGGCGTTGTCTTTTTCTGCCAAACAAACGAGATAGGTTTTTCGTAATAGTTCACCGGAGGAAAAAGATTTGACAAGATAACAGGATAGACATGAGATAGATCCAGTTAATCAAAACTATTTATCACAACCTGAAGGAGGTTATATCGAATACAAAAACGTGACTGAGACAGTTATTTTAGAACTAAAATCAGTTAGACGAGTTATTAAAGCACACGAAGTACAACTGGTTAATTACCTTGTTGCATAGGAAATTATATAATTTTTGACAGGATTAACAGGATAATCAGGATGAATTAAGGTAGCTTTTATCTTGTTAATCCTGTATATCCTGTCTAAAATCAAATCTTTGTTCTTGCTACGGGAAAACCTGTAGGACTTATTCTTAATTTTGGGGAAAGCAAAGTTGAGGTTAAACGAAAGGTCAAGGATTTAAAGTAAAAGATATACAGGATGAAAAAATTATCATGTTAATCCTGTTCATCCTGTCTGAGGTAGCTGAACTATTACAGTTTTTCTTAAGAGTATGATTTCAGGTATATTATCTTATTGATTTTCTCTGTAGATATAATATAGTAAAGGCGCAGGTGTTCATTATAATTTCTACGTAGAGGCTGTGATCTAATTTCTATTGGTCTGGTCTATATGCTCGAAACATTTCGGCTGGCAAAATTCAGATTTACCGTCTGCGCCAAAGAGCACATACGCTTCCCTGCCTATAAAGGCTCTGCCTTTCGCGGCGGTTTTGGATACGCCTTTAAACGGGTAGTTTGCGTGATCAAGGGCAAGGAATGCGATGACTGCCTTTTGAAGCAGAAATGCATCTACTCGTATATCTTTGAGACGCCTCCTCCGGAAGATACCGAGATCCTTAGGCTCTATCCAAAAGTACCTCACCCCTTTGTCATTGAACCCCCGATTACCGAAAAACAGACCTTTGAACCCGGCGAAACATTTTCCTTTCACTTGATCCTCATAGGTAATGCGATTGATTACATACCCTATTTCATCTACACTTTTACTGAATTAGGAAAACAGGGAATTGGGCAAGGACGTGGTAAATATGACCTGTTGCATGTTGAAGGTATGGATTTGGAAAATGAAGCCATACAAATTTACGACCATAAAACACAAACACTCACCAACCATTATCCCATAATCCACGCCCGTCAATTAAACTCTCAAAACCCTGTCCCTGTTAATGGACAGGGAGTGAGGACATATGCCACAACAATCCACGATCAGGTTACTGCCCATAATTCCCCTTCCTCTCTTGATGCCTCCTTTATTGAAAAGGAAAGAGGGGGAATTGGTGAAGAGAAAAACACATCAGGACATAATCAAATCATTGATCCAATTTCCTCCCCTTGCAAAGGGGAGGACTTCGTCGTGATGGTTCGACAGGCTCACCATGCACGGCGCTACACCCTGAGCTTGTCGAAGGGTCAGTCGAACGATGAAGGTGGGGTTAATATTGTATCTCAGAAAGACACTCCTCAGGGAAATAACCATACTAACAAAATAACCATTTCTCTCCTTACTCCTTTACGACTCCGTTTTGATGGCCACATAACCGACAAGCTCGAATTTCACGTCCTCATCAGAAACCTCTTACGCCGTATCTCCTCTTTATCCTATTTTCATTGTAATGAAAAATTTCAGGTAGACTTTAAAGGTCTCATCGAGAAGGCAAAAGGAGTAAAGCTTTTAAAAGGAGATATCCATTGGTATGATTGGAAACGCTACTCAACACGGCAAGAGGAGTGGATGTCGCTGGGCGGTGTTACGGGCACGGTTACATACGAAGGTGACCTGTCGGACTTTATTCAACTCTTAAGACTGGGGGAATACGTGCATGTGGGGAAAGGGACGTCGTTTGGACTGGGAAAGTATGAGATATATGTAGAATAGTTCACCGCAAAGACGCTAAGAACGCAAAGAGGAAAGAAAGTGGCAAAAAGAGAAGACGAATTATCAACGTTCCAATACTAAAGGACGGAATTAAGAGGACCGTTAATAACCTTTAAACCTTCGCGCCCTTTGCGCCTTTGCGGTAAGCTATTACGTATTTTAATACTCCAGAGGTCATTGAGGTAATAATTAAAATGCCCGGAGGGCAGAAAGCATATAGCCAGGGGCTTCACCCCTGGACAGAGAAATAATAGAGAATCAACCCCAAATGGGTGAAAGAAAAAGAAGATAAGGGAAAGGTTTTTTTCGTGAGACGTGCCCGTTTAACGTGTCCGTGAAAGAATTAGTTCAACCAACGGTCACGGAGTACAGTCACGAACAACGAACAAAATACTGGAGGAAGAAATGGACAAAACGCAAAAGAGAGAGTATCAAACAGTGATACTTGCCGCACTACTGCATGATATCGGAAAGTTTTTGCATAGGGTAACTGGAATTGAAGAGTTTAGCGGTAAACATCAAGTCTTGGGTGCTAATTTTGTAAGTGGAAAGGATGAATTTAGCCAAAACGGTAAACATTCACAGTTACACCCTTTTTCTAAAATGATTCAGGATGACTGGGTTGACAAAGACAAATTAGAACAATGTATAAGAAAGCATCACAGTGGCTATAGATACTGGGGGTGGATTGTTCACAAAGCTGACAGTTATTCCACAAAGGAACGATTTAATGAAGAAGAAGGTGTTACAACTTATCCTCCAAAAGGTGCAATGATTCCATTAAAACCAGCTTTTGCCTCTGTTGATTTTGGAAGAACCGCAGAAACAAAAGTATTTGGATATAATGCCACTCAATTAGATTCATTTGGATCGTTCCCCAAAGAACAAAAGGATAAACTTATCGAGGAAGAAACCTCCCCTTTATTTAGCAGTTTTATAAAAGACGAATTGCTTCAGGTTGATCTTAAAGAACCAGCCTTTGATAAATTCTATAACACGCTACATTCAATTTTCGAAAAATACCTCTGGTGTTTGCCTTGTCATACACATCCTTCGATTGCTGATGTTTCTATTTTCGATCATTTAAAATCTTCCAGTGCTATTGCAGCTTGTCTGTATCAATATCATATGTTTACAAATACATTAACGGTTAGTTCTATAAGAAGAGATGATGAAAAGAAATTTATTCTTATCGGAGGCGACTTATCAGGTATACAAAAATACATTTACCAAATTTCTGCCATAACGAGCGAAGGTGGTGTGGCTAAGCGACTGCGGGCAAGGTCTTTTTTTATTTCTGCCTTGCTGGAGGTGATTATCAGCAAAATTCTCAGTGAATTAGACTTGCCTGTAAGTTGTAATCTGGTATCTGCCGGTGGAAAATTTATCATCCTTGCCCCAAATGTTAAGGAAATAAAAGAGCAATTGAATAATTTATATTGTGAGATTTCTGATTGGCTTTTAAGAGAGTTTTCGGGCGAGTTATGTCTTATCATGGACTGGAGTACAGAAATAAAGGGCGATGATTTTTACAGAAAAAAAGATATTTCAGAAGAAGGTATCTCATACGAAGAAGGAGAAAAATATTGTGAAGAAGACGACCCTGCTAAACCACGCGAATGTAACTTCAGGGATAGACTCGATGAGCTTTACCATGCCCTTGAATATGGAAAATTAACAAAGTTTAAGAGTGTTTTGTCTGATAATGGAAACTGGTATGAAGAGAACTTCAAAAGAAAGGAAAGGTACGAATCGTACGGAAAAGGAATTAATGACTGCCGTTCTTGCAAGAAATTTCCTGCTGAGTATAACGATCCACATGCCCAAAATGATGAAAAAGTCTTATGTAAACAGTGTGCTACTGACAAAGTTATTGGCAGGAAATTATTAGATACAGAGTATCTCGCTATAGGAAAGGATATTAACAAAAATCGCATCACGTCTATGAATTCTATTCCAATAAGAGAGCGGGATACGTTTTTTTTCTTTAATGACGGTTATTTTATAAAGCCACTCAAAGATTACTCATGGGAGACCAACTTTATTCAGTTACAGAGACTTCGAGACCATAAGGATGAAGAAAAACCTGTGGCAATTGGAACTGTACACAGATTCCTTGCTAATTACACACCTTTCTTTAAAAATTACTCTGAGGATGAACCATTATGTAAATTGTGTAAGGAGAACAGACCATGCGATCAGATCGAGATGATGAAAAGATCAAAGAGCGAAAAGAACCTCTATACCTTTAGTTGTATTGCAGCCGCATCATCAGAACCCACAGATAAACCCGAATATTACAAGGGAAGTCAACTCATAGGTGTCTTAAAAGCCGATATCGATAATCTTGGACTAATTTTCAGTGAAGGATTGGGGAATAGATTAACCATTTCCAGATACCTTACCATGTCCCGCATGTTTGATCTCTTCTTCTCTGGATGGCTGTATCGTATTTTAAATGAAACACGCGATTATCATGAAATCTACACTGTTTATTCTGGCGGAGATGATCTGGTTCTCGTAGGCCCATGGGAAAAAATCATTAACTTTTCTCAAAAACTAAATGAGGAATTTAGACGTTTTACCTGTGAAAATGAAAATATAACCTTATCGGCAGGGATTGCAGTAGTCCAACCGAACTACCCAATTTCTGCGGCGGTAAATCTGGCAGACAAGTATCTTGAAATGTCTAAGACAGCAGGTAAAAATCGCATTACTTTATTCGATACAACAGTAACATGGTCTGAATTAAAATCCCTTCTTAAGTATAAAGACATTTTAAATAAGGGATATGAAGATTTTAGCGATATACTAACTACGCAATTTATTCACAGACTTCTTACTTATCACAAGATGTATCTTGATAGTAAAGCGGGAGATATTGCAAAGCTCATCTTTCACTCACATATGCATTATGACATACGGAGAAATCTTACTGAAAGAATTGACAAGCTTGAAGATGAAACAAAAAAGAAATGGTTCAACGAAAACATTCAGCAGTTAATGCTGAGGCTTTATCAAACTCCTGTAGATGTTGGGTTAATGGGTAATTTAAAAATTCTTGTCTATTGGACTCTATATAAAAATAGAATATACAGAAAAGGAGGTGGAGAGTAATGAGCATCACTGAAAGAATTACTATTAAAGAATTTTTGGATAGAGAAAATAATATTAGACCTGAATTGCTTGATGAAGAAGCTCAGGATATAGCTAAAAAACTTAGAGATGAAAAAATAACAACACATCAGGTCAGGAGGTTCTTTGACGAAGTCAAAAGTTATAAGGCACGTCTTGATAGAGGAGAAGATTATAAAAAAATTAAGCCGCTGATTGTAATGTTGAAATCAAAGGCTAAATATGCCGCTACCAAGAATAAAAAGATGAACATATTTTACGAGTTCATTGGTAAATCTATAGACAAGATAAAGACGGAAGAGAAAGAAATCGAAAAAAAGAAATTTGATGCTTTTTGCCTCTTTTTTGAGGCTATATATGGTTTTGCTGAACTGAAAAATACTTAAGGAGGGCAGGACATGCAATTTGTAAGATATAAAGAATTGAAGGGTAAAATAGAATTGTTATCGGGTCTTCATATTGGCGGAAATAAGGATAATATCGAAATAGGTGGTATAGATAACCCCGTTATCAAAAATCCGATTACAGGCCTTCCTTATATACCAGGGTCTTCGATAAAGGGGAAAATGAGGTTTTTGCTTGAATGGAAATTAGAAAAGGTAAATCCTAATACAGGTGAACCGCATAGCTGTCCTTCTGATGATGGCAATTGCCCTATTTGTCGTATTTTTGGAAATACTGCTAAGGATAAGAGATACGGCCCCACAAGATTGATTGTTAGTGATTGTAATTTAGTTCTCGAACCAAAAGATATAGAAAAACTTGAAAGAAAAGAATTTCTATGCCTCGAAGATAAAGTAGAAAATAGAATTAACCGTTTGACCGGAACTGCAATAGATCCACGCCATATTGAAAGAGTTCCCGCGGGTATGAAATTTGAATTTGGATTAACTTATAAAATATTTAAGATCGATCCAGCAGAGAATGATACTTCCAATAAAGATGAACTAAACTGGCAGGAAGTACAAAATGCCCTCTATTATTTACAGGAGGATGCATTAGGAGGCTCTGGAAGCCGTGGGTACGGCAAGATTGTGTTCAGTGAATTAAAACTGGATAACGTTGGTGTTACATTAAAATGGAATGGAACTAAAGCTGAATTAAATCCAACCTCGAGGGGCTAGAAATAATATGGAGTGCTTTAAAATAAAAATCAGGCTTACTTCTTCCGTACTTACGCCCTTCCATTCTGACACACTATGGGGTCATATTTGTTGGGCATTGAGATATCTAAATGGTGAGATGGAACTGGAATCGTTTCTGAAATCACATTCAAATGGAGAGCCACTACTCATCATTTCAAATGCATTTCCAAAAGGTTATCTCCCTTACCCAGTCCTTCCACCAATAGGTAAGGTAAAGGGGAAGGCGTTAATAGACAAATTTTGGAAGGCAGATGATTTTGTCGTAGGAGTAAGTGCTCTCAAGGCTCTTTTAAAAATACCCTATCTCTCCAGGGAAGTTTTTATACGCCGAATGGAAGAAGAGATTTCAAATGAATTTTTCATGGGATTGATTTTAGAAGATCGTAACATTTGCCCAATTATTGCTGATTATTTACCTGATGCATGCCCAAATAAGTATGATGAAAGTGGCAAAATAGCTTGTGGTTTTATTTCTTCCTCAAAGAATAAATGTCCACCGAAATATAAAGCACAATTTAAAAATAATAGGATTGAAGAAGCAGTAACCTATCATTCTAAAATCAATCGACTCTCTGGAACTACCATTGAAAGGTCACTTTTTACCACAGAGGATATTTTCTTTGGAAATGAAGAATTTGAGGCTTATTGTAAAATCGGCACTGGTTTTTCTTTGGAAAAATTAACACGCTGTTTGGAATTCATCAATAATTATGGCTACGGTAAAAAAAAATCAACTGGTAAAGGTAATATAAATTGTACGATTGAAAATGGTGACCCTGGAATATCAATAACAGAGGCAAATGCGTTCATGACATTATCAAATTATGTGCCCAAGACTGGCGACCCTACCAATGGCTATTACAGGGTACTTAGTAAATATGGGAAATTGGGCGGTCATTTTGCGAGTTCACCAATTACTAACGAAGGAAACCCTATGCCGTTTAAATATCCCCTTATCATGTTTGAGGCTGGGTCTGTTTTTATATCGAAAGAAAAAACCGTGAATTACGGGAGAATTGTGAATGGAATGCATGCTATAAAAAATCCAGATATTGCACATTATGGCATAGCATATCCATTACTTTTAAAGGTAAAGGTGTAGTATGAGTGAATACATCGAGAAAAAATTGTTGAAATTAAAATTGTTAACGCCAGTTCACATATCAGATGGTTACGAAGGTGAATTGATCCCCACAGAATATGTGATTACTGATAATGGTCAATTGTACAAAATAGATTTAGCAAAATTAATCAGCCAACTCCCTGAAGATAAATTGAATTTACTGAATACGTTTCTCGAAAGTGAGGATATTATTGGAATCAGAAATTTTATAAAATCATTATGGAACGAATGCCAGCATATTTTTTCGGATTCTATTGAATTCTCTATGAATGCGGGTGATTTACGTGAATATTACAATAACTTGCAGAACGAAAATGATGCGAGCCAACTTATCGTCATACCATTTATCAGAAGCGGCAAAAGAACTTTTATTCCAGGCAGTTCTATCAAAGGAGCCATACGTACAGCTTTCATAAACGAATTATTCAAAACACAGATTGACTATAGTTTAAATAGGTCAGATATAAACAAAGAAGCACAAATGTTGGAAGAAAAAACCTTGAATTACGGATATCGAGATCGCGAAACAGGTAAATGGAAACGCAATGTCGCTAAAGACCCTTTCAAAGCTCTTAAAATAAGTGATGCCTTTGCTCCATCTGATAACAGTATAGTAAAGAAAATAGAGATTGTGAGAAAAACTGGTGCAGGGAAATTTGATATAACCGGGATGGAACAAATGAAGATATTTGAGGAGGTTCTTGTAGAAGGTATAGAAATAAAAGTTGAGGTAAGATTGGATAATCGATACTTTAATAATATTGATAGACAGATTTCACTTGAACAAGTGGCAAATTCGTGTAGGACTTTTTATAGAAGGGTACTTCAGCATGAGCGGGATAATTATTTTACTGATTTCGATAAGGAAGTTAAAATATCTCGGATTTCTGACCTATACAGTGAGTTTTTAAAGCTCAATGAAAGTCCCAAATCCTTTCTTTTAAGAATTGGAAAAAATTCGGGAAGGAATAGCTTGTCTTTTAATTTACGTAACAAAAAAGGGGTAGAACCAAAATCCAGGAAACTCATTATTGAAGGCAAAGAATACTTGCCTTTAGGGTGGGTATGTTTAACTATGACCTGATGAATAAGGGATTGATCACAGAGGCCAGTGTCCAGCAGCCAGATGACAGGGGACAGATGACAGATGAATGAGAAAATACATAACAACACACCGCGGCATTTTACCGATTTAAAAGTCTGGAAGGATGCGCACGATTTATATCTATTGACTTTGAAAGATGTTGAAAATTTCCCTAATACAAGAGGAGCATACACATTGAGTGATCAACTTCTAAGGTCAATAGGGTCCATTAGTGCTAACATCGCTGAGGGATTCAACAGAAGGAGTACAAAGCATTACATAAGCTATCTGGATAATTCAGTAGGATCGACAAATGAGGCGGAAAACTGGTATTACAAGATAGAAGGCGCTGGATGGCTTGGGAGTAATATAATAAGAGAAAGAGTGGGAAATTTAACGGAAATCAGACAAATGTTATGTGGTCTTATAAGGAGTTTTAACGGTTGATTTATTGAAATCTGGACACTGGCACTTGGAACCAGAGAATGGCCTGATGAATAAGGGATTGCGACTATATAATATTTACCATCTTTAATCGCTTTTGTTTTGTAACCGTGTGAATGATTGACCTGATGAATAAGGGATTGCGACATTTTTGCTTCGAGCTCTCGCAGGAATTTAATAAGTGTGTGAATGATTGACCTGATGAATAAGGGATTGCGACGGCTACCTTTGTGCATTTCTTCCGCGGAATCCAGTAATTTATCGTGTGAATCATTGACCTGATGTAGAAGGGATAAAAAATTAATGAACAATGAAGAATGGAGAATGGAGAATGATGAATTGAGAAAGGCATGGTTTAAGGTACTGTGGATATAGAAAAAGAATTAAAACCCCTGAATGAAGTTCTCTGTGAACTCAGAAAAGAAGGGAAAATCCTTGTGGCAATCCTTTATGGATCGTATGCCAGAGGCACACATCACCAGAGGTCGGATATTGACTTAGCGGTATTCATTCATGCAAAGGATGAGAAAGAGGAGACGGATATAATAGATAAAATTCTCATGTCTACCGAAAGGCAGATTTCCATCTTGAGACTTGACGATGAAGATGAATCGCCGTTTGTCGTTCAAGAAGCATTAAAAGGAATACACCTGGTAAAAGCGGATGAAGACGCCCTCTTTGAAGTAGCCCATAGAGTACTTCATGATGCTGAGGAGATACGGTTCAGGAGGGCGCTCAGTGGGAAATGATAAGATAAAACATCTCTTTGCATTTCTTGATGAAACGATGGATTATTTTCTTTCAAGGGCAGAAGGGGTTGACAGAGATGTTTATTTTGCTGACAGAGACAAGAGAAATATCCTTGATAAGAGCATCAATGATATCATTCTTTGCCTAATAGACATAGCGGAAGAATGTTTAAAGAAAAATAAGAGAAACATTCCAGATACCTATAGAGATGCCATCCTTGCCTGTCATGAGTTTATTGGGGATATAGTTCTGAAAATTGCGCCGCTGGTAAAGCACCGCAATGAGACAATACATCAGTATTTGAAGGTAAATTGGCAAAATATTGTCATTGTTAAATCTAAAATCAGTGAGATAAAAGAATTTGTCGATAAGATGAAAAAAATTCTTAATTAAGAGTATGGAATTCAAATTCTTAGCTTCTCAACCTTTGATTTTCTATGCGATCTCAGATGTCTTCGTTGGTAAAAAACTACAAAGAGAGGCTCGTAATCATGGCTAATCTTTATCTGACCGAACAAAACTCCATCCTCCGTAAGACCGGAGACCGGTTGATTGTACAGAAGGGCGATGAAACCCTCCTCGATGTGCAGTGCCATAAGATAGATGCCGTGCTCATCTTTGGAAACGTCCAATTTACCACTCAGGCTGTTCATGAACTTTTCCAGCATGGCATAGAAATGGCCATTCTCACACGGACGGGTAAACTTATCGGACAGATAACCTCTCCTACACCCAAAAACATTACCCTGCGTCTCCAGCAGTTCAAGAAATATTGGGACAATGATTTTAAACTCATACTATCGAAAGCGATTGTGGCCGGAAAGATCAAGAACGGTATTCGTGTAATACAGCTATTTTCTTACAATCACCCCG
>Ga0209417_1006488_pt1 | contig 11923 bp, 10 predicted proteins | sample RifGroF2_FD_184002 | JGI IMG/M metagenome (GOLD analysis project Ga0209417, IMG submission 184002) | Groundwater microbial communities from Rifle, Colorado, USA - Groundwater F2 (SPAdes) (version 2) | ecosystem: Environmental > Aquatic > Deep subsurface > Groundwater | place: Rifle, Colorado... | reverse complement strand
GTTAGCATTTCAAGACAAGTGACCCTGTCTCTACAATTGCACAATAATCATGCTTTCAGCATATTTGAAGATGGAATTTACACCAAAAAATAGTGAAAAAATATATATATCTTTTTTCTCCAGACAAATTATTTTCGTATTGTTTTAAAAATAAATAAAAATATATAACGTATTTTTTATTATACAAACATATTATTGGAGATTTATATGAAGATTTCTAAACCTATACTAATTATAATAATATTCGCCTTTTTTTTACAGATTACTCCTACTTTTGTCTCAGCACAAAGCGAAGCCGGACGCCTCGCTTTCGGTATAAACGCAGGTGGAGTGAAATACTGGGGTGAATTTACCGACAATCAATTTTGGCTTGGTGGAGATTTATTTTTTCGCTATAATATAATCCCCGAAGTTTCTTTGATGGCTACAGGCGGTCTTGCTCAGTTAAGATACAAAACAGGAAATGACGTGATCGCACTTTATCCGAATTATTTCGGTCAGGATAAAGAGGTAGGTGACTTCTACGAAGGAACTAATGTGAAAATAAATCCGAAAAATCAGGTACGACTTTCGACCTATGAATTATATGTAACGTTGAACCTATTTCCACATGAAACTTTTGTTCCATATATATTCGCCGGAGGGGGAATACTGAATTGGGAACCCCGTTCAGGAGATACAGGGTATGACGGACCATTGCCAAATAATATTAATGGTGTTTATGAGAAAACTAAATTTGTTATACCTGTTGGTGTGGGATTTGAATCATACCTCACAGATAATTTGGTGTTAAACGGAAGAGGTACCCTAAGATTTACCGGAACGGATTATTTGGATGATTTGCAAATTGAGGGTTCTGATAATGATATATTCTTAACTTTTGGTTTAGGAGTTTCCTATTATATATTGGGAGATGCAGATTACGATAAAGACGGACTTACTAATGACAGAGAACGTATCTTGGGAACAGACCCGCAGAATCCTGATACCGATGGTGACGGATTAACTGATGGCAGGGAAGTAGAAAAAATCAAGAGTAATCCGCTAAATCCCGACACAGATGATGATGGATTGAACGATTACGAAGAAGTTATGCAATACCTTACCAACCCTCTTAGCAATGATTCTGACCAAGACGGCCTGAGAGACGGGGAAGAAATTTCACGTAAACTTGAACCTCTTAATCCCGATACTGATAATGACGGGCTGCTAGATGGTGATGAAGTTATTAAATATATGACTGATCCACTAAAGCCGGATACTGATGGTGATAGTTTGACAGACGGTAATGAAATCCTAAGATATGATACTAATCCAAAAGCATTAGATTCCGACAAAGACGGTTTAAATGACGGAGATGAAGTGAATAATTACAAAACTAATCCTTCTCTGGACGATACTGACAGCGATGGTCTGAAAGACGGTATGGAAATTAACCAATATAAGACAAACCCTCTCAAACCTGATACTGACGGAGATATGCTGAACGATGGTGATGAAGTAAATAAATACACAACTGATCCTATGAAAGTTGATTCTGACGGAGATGAATTAGGCGATGGTGATGAGGTAATGAAATACAAGACTAATCCATTAGTTGCAGATTCAGATATGGATGGGCTCAAAGATGGTGCTGAACTTATGACTTATAAGACAAATCCACTAGATGCTGATACCGATAAAGATGGATTGAAGGACGGTGAGGAAATACTAACTTACAAAACTAATCCATTAAAAGCAGATACTGATTCCGATGATTTGTCTGATGGCGAAGAAGTGCTGAAGTACAAAACCAGTCCTTTGCTGGCTGATACTGATAATGACAAACTTACAGATGGAACAGAAGTAAACAAAGTGAAAACTAATCCACTGAATCCCGATACAGACGAAGACGGAGTGATTGATGGCGAAGATGATTGTCCGCTCGTAGCAGGCGAAAGAAGTGATATTAAGGGTAAAAACGGTTGTCCGCTCCCTCCAAAAATTGGCACAAAAACTGATTTCCCAGATATACTTTTCATTGTAAATACTGATAATTTTAACTTTGAACTTCCTGCAACTGTAACAAGTCTTGCTAAGGTTCTTGCTTACGTTAAACAATGCGAAGGTTTGCAGATTATGATTGAGGGACATGCTTCCTCAGAAGGAAATGCAAAAAGGAATCAGGAATTATCTGATTTAAGAGCTAAAAAGGTTAAATCCTGGCTTATTGAACAAGGAGTGAATCCTGAAAAAATATTCGGTACGATTGGTTATGGTTCATCTCAGCCGAAAGTTAAAGAACCTACCGGAGCTGAACTTAAAAAAATGGCAAAAACTGATATCGAAAATATTAGGAAACAAAACAGAAGGATAACCATAAAGGTTACTAAAACTTGTGATTAATCAAATATTATTGTAAGCAATGTAGAGACTTCACTTGTGAACAACACCCTATTAGTTAGACAAAACTATTAGGGTGTTTTTTTATGAACACACCCCTAAATCCCACTCCTAAAAGAGAGGAACTTTAATTTGTGCTGTCATTCTGAGCGACCAGCCAAGAATCCAAGGCTGTTTTCATTTAAAATTCATAATTTAAAATTCATAATTAATATTTTCGTATTATTTCATAATTTTGTTATTATTTAAAGTATTGATTATTAATATCATTGGAGATATTATTATGAAAACTCCTCTTTTTATTCTGGTTTCTCTTGCAGCGATTTCTCTCATCATATCAGGATGCTGCACAACCCACACTCAATCTTATTCTTATAAAATTTGGGTCCCGGTTTATAAAAGTTACGATGAGATAAGGAATGGAGTAAAAACCCTTTCTTCGCATGATTTTCAAAGTCCCGGTAAAATATATACTTACGGAAATTACCTCTTCGTAAATGAAAAGGGCATAGGCATTCATATCATTGATAATGCTGACCAGAAAAATCCGAAATTTATTTCATTCATCAATATTCCCGGCAACTATGATATAGCAGTTAGGGGAAATGTTCTTTATGCGGATAGCTACATTGACTTATTGGCTTTCAACATTTCTAATCCATCTGCTCCGGTGCTGGCTAAAAGGATTGAGAGTATTTTCCCGAATCCTTTGGATAATACCGGGCAATACGCTGACCCCGAAAAAGGCATATTAGTTGAGTGGCTGGAAAAGGATACGACATATACTTATTCTTGGGATGATTGCGATGGTTCAAATCCAATTTCTTATGGTCCTAATTATGATGGTGGTTTAGGTGGAATGGAATCCGACGGTGGCGGAGCAGGAACAAAAAGTACTCTTCCAAGCGGTAAGGGCGGTTCGATGGCTCGGTTCACTCTTGTCAGCAATTACTTGTACATTGTGGACCAATCATCACTTCAATCAGTAGATATAAGCAATCCTCTCGACCCGAAAGAATGGTCAAAAATAAATATTGGCAGAGGCGATATCGAAACAGTTTATCCTTTCAAAGATAAATTGTTTATCGGATCAATGACAGGAATGTATATTTATGATATCAGCAATGCCTGGAATCCTCAATATGTAGGGCAATTCCTGCATGTCAGAGCTTGCGATCCTGTAGTTGCAGACGATAAATATGCTTATGTTACGCTTAGAGCCGGAACCAGTTGTGGAGGAATTAATAATCAGCTGGACGTTCTGGATATATCCGACTTAATGTCCCCAAAATTGCTGAAAAGCTATCCTATGCAGGAGCCTGCCGGATTGGGATTGGATAATAAGACATTAATGATTTGCGACGGACGTGCCGGCTTGAAAGTTTTCAATGTAGAAAATCCTTTAAATATGCAGATTTTGGATTGGGAAAGTGGTATGAAAACTTATGACCTGATACCGATGGGTGATTATGCTATTGTAAGCTGCGAGGACGGAATTTACCAGTATTCATACGCTGACCCGAAGAATCTAATTTTACTCAGCAAAATACCGATTAAGAAATAAGATGCCTCAGTGAACTTATGTTCAACCTGATTTATTGTAGGGAACACGAATGCGTGTTAACTACGTTTTGTAGAGGCGGGGATTTCCCCGCCTTTTTTCTTTTTCCTCCATTTTCAAAGTCCCGACAAATTGGGATTTACAAGGGGCTAGGGGGTTTTTTGTTTACGACACACCCCTAAATCCCACTCCTAAAAGAGAGGAACTTTAATTTGTGCTGTCATTCTGAGCAAAGCGAAGAATCCATGCTGTTTGGTATTTATAAGAAATGCAACCACCCCGTCTCCCGATTTCATCGTGAGCCACCCCTCCAAATGAGGGGAATTTTTCCTTGTCATTCCTGCCTGTCCCGAAGAAATCGGGGTGAAAGCAGGAATCCAGCGGCTGTTATTCCCACTCTTTCAAGTGGGGGTTAGGGGGTGTGTCGTTCATAATTCAAAATTCTAATTTATAATTCGTAATACATAATTCATATTGTGCTTTTGACTTGATTTTTGTAAGTTTGTAATTGGTAAAAATATATTTATTTTTACATTTTTTATATTAAGACTTTATCAGTCGCAATGATTTATATTTTTGTAATTAATTAAATTGAAAAAATGAATAAATCTACAATAACGAAATTTCTGAACTATTTCAAATACGAGCAGCTCCAGACTATTTGCAAGGAAAGTGAACTTGATTTCGGCGGTCGCAAGGCTGAACTGATCGAATTAATTATTCATTCATCCAAAGAAGATATCAACGTAATTCTTGGTAAAATTGAGCTTGAATTTCTGCAAGAATACTGCAGCAAATACGATATTCCTGTCCGTAAATCAAAAGTGCAAGTTCAATCCGAAATCAAGAAAAAATTAAGTTCTTTGGATTCAGTTTCCAAATTGCAGAAGAAAGCAAAAAGAACTAAATTGAATAAAGCAAAGATTTTCGAGGAATAATAGGAAAGGAAATATGGGAAGAAATTTGTAAGTTTGTAATTGGTGAAATAATATTTATAGTTCTATGTAAATAATTATGTTAATCCAAAATGATAATGATAGAAATTCCCCTCCTTCGGAGGGGTGTCCCGATGCAATCGGGACGGGGTGGTTGAATTCCGAACAAACAGAAGAAAAATTTTTTCAAGTGGAAGATTTATTTAATTCCCCTCCTTCGGAGGGGTGTCCCGATGCAATCGGGACGGGGTGGTTTGTAATCAAAAATATCCAAATTAAACCTTCCCCAATTACCAATCTACCATATAATCCAAATTTAACAGAAAAAAGGCAGGAGTTGAGATATGCGCATAATCTTCCTGAAGTTCTTTTTTGGAATCAAGTTAAAAAACACAAATTTCATAAAATAGATTTCGATCGACAAAAGATTATCGGGAATTATATTGTTGATTTTTATATTAAGCAACTTGGATTAGTGATAGAAATAGATGGATTGTATCATAATTATAATGGAAAATCAGATATTGAAAGAGAAAACTATCTGATATCGCTGGGTTTAAGGATATTTAGAATTCCTGCAGGTGATATATTAAAGAACATGGATTTCGTATTATTAGGACTTGAGAATTATATAATTAGGAATTATGGGTATTGATTGCAACCACCCCGTCTCCCGATTTCATCGGGAGCCACCCCTCCGAAGGAGGGGAATTTTTCATAATTTATAATAATAAAATAATTTGGCAAGAAATTTGTAAGTTTGTAATTGATGAATTGAAAAATATCTAAATTGATTTACTTTACTTTAAGATTAAGAGAAAATATATGGCTATAATTTTACAAAGACAAATATCAAATGATGAAAAGAATATTATTCTTGAAAGATTTGGAAGAACATGTTATGCTACTGGTCATGAAATTCTTGAAAATGAAGAAATTCATTTTGACCATATCAAAGCTTTCGCCGATGATGGTGCATCGGAAATTGATAACATAGCACCAATGTGCCAGTCTCACAATTTACAAAAAGGTAGATTACCATTGGAAGATTTTAGAATTAAACTTAGGTTAGAAGACTTTTTTAAAAATGGACAATCTTTAACTTTAAAACATGAATTACAGCATTTTAAGAATAAAGGAATAATTAATACTTTTGCTGAAATTGTTTACCATAATATTAGTGATGGGCAAATCGAATTAGAATTTCTAAATAAGAAAGAGAAATTCCGACTATACTCATGCCCGATTACTAAGTGGCAATATTTTTATGCTACTTTACCCGTTGAAGTTATCAATAGTGATGATGATGAAGATGGTCAAATTGGATTACAACCAAGGTATTTAATCCAAGATAAAATTTTTGACCTTTATAGACATTTTCAAAAAAACACAGTTTTAAATCCTTCTATCGGTAGATTATACAAAAATAAAATATTAATTTTTGATGGTCAACATAAAATTGCATCACTCCTGTGGGGCGAAAGAAAAGAATTTGAACTTAAAATTTATATTAATCCTGAACCAAAAAGCTTGAATCAAACAAATATATCAGCACATGACAAATTTGCACAAACACGTTTCTTTTCTTCTATTATGGTCGCAAAACTTGGTTCACAATTTGGAAAGCAATTTGAAGAATATAAGAATATAGAAGATGATGAGAAGAAAACTGAAGCTGGTTTTGCAAAATATATTAAAAACTCTGAGCAATTGTCGAATGCTGATGTAAACAAAAGATTTACAAGTTTTATATATGATTCTATACTTGATGAATCAACAAATAAAATTGTAAGATTAGTTTCAAAATCAAATAGAAGCAGTTCTGAGTATCCCATTACTATGGATATGTTGAGCAAATCTATATTCTCGAATTTTATATACAGACAACCAACTGAAGATGATCTTACAAGTGAATATTATAAAAGAGATAAAGAAATAACTAATTCAATTAAGTTATGTAATATAATTGATGAAGAAATTTTACATAAATGGGATTCGACAAAAACAGAAAATGATTTAACTCAAAATAAATTAAATCGTATGTTTAGGAGCAAATCTATCATGGCGTGGTCAGAATTATTAAGAGATGCAATTGCTGCAAAACTTGAAATCACCGATCAAGACGAGAAAGCTTTGATTTTTTATCGTGAAATTTCTGATGAAAATTTTGAAAAAATTAGAAAAGTAGTAAGAAGATTAATTACTTGGAATGTTTGGGAAACCACAGTTAATTCTGAAATTGATAGAATCCTTGCTGACAATAAAAGCGAAGTCAAGAAATTTTTTAAGGATAAAGGATTAACTACTGGCTATTTATTAGGTGCGTCCGAATAATTAATTGTTTAATTCTTTTTCTTTATAACTAACCCCAAATCCTTATGCGCTACCCTAACATAAAAGAGGAAGAACTCAAAAATAAAGTCGCTCATGACTTCTTTTGGCTTTACGATTGCTCCAGAATTATCGGCAATGTGGACTTTTGCGTTTCTGTCCGGCAGAGCGGCAAAGGGCTTTTCGAGCAGGAATCGCTACTTTGGGCTGAGGCAAAGCAAGGAACTTCGGATATTTACAAGTCCTTCGTTCAACTTATTCTTACAATCGGTAAAGCTAGAACTTTCGATAAAAATCTTCCTCCGGCTATGCTTGGGGCTTTCGATGCTGAGCGAATCGCTTTCATCGCCTATAGCGATATTCACGATATTTTCTATGTGAACGATTTCAACTGGAACGTTACTCCTTCCAATTACGAAACGAAGGAATTTCAACTCGTTCTGGAGAAGGTGAAAAGCATTCTCGAACAGAAAACTTATATTTTCAATTTAGAAAGAGATGAGAAAGACCTGATTAAATTCATACGGCAAAATTTCGTAGCCGGTAAGTTCGGTCTTACGAAAATCCGGATTGACAAGAATAACTTTATGGTTATTTACAATAAGTGGCTCCAAAGCGTGAAGCCCTCCATTTCCGTGAATTGGGAAATTGCCAAGAAAACCGGAATCATTGACGGCGACTTTTACCTGGCTGACCTGCTTTCCGAGGAAAACTTTACTCTGAAAGATAAACTTTTCGTGCTTCTTAAGAAAGACCACTACGAACTTGACCGGAAAATCAGCGAATCGGGTATGTTCACCTCTACGAGTACTGCTTTCAAAGATAGTCAGGTGGCTCATACACAGTTTTGGAATAAATACGAACGACCGCCTAAAGAGGAATATTGGGATTACATCGTGGAACGCCGTGACCTGCTCGTGCCGCAGGACGTGAGGGAACGCAAAGGTTCTTTCTTCACTCCGCAAATTTGGGTGGAACTTTCGCAGAAATATCTCACAGACGTGCTGGGCGAGGATTGGCAGGACGAATACTACATTTGGGATTGTGCCGCAGGAACGGGCAATTTGCTGACCGGACTTACCAATAAGTACAATATTTGGGCTTCCACTCTCGACACTCAAGACGTGGAAGTGATGAAAGACCGCATCCGAAACGGTGCGAACTTGCTCGAAGACCACGTTTTCCAATTCGATTTCCTGAATGATGAATTCACCAAATTGCCCAAGCCGCTTCAGGAAATCGTTAACAGCGAAGAAAAAAGAAAGAAATTAGTCATTTATATAAATCCGCCTTATGCGGAAGCAGGTGGAGGTGTTGGTAGAGGCTTTAAAAATGAAGTTTCTACTTCCAATAAAACATATTCAAATTATAAATCTATTCTCGAAAAATCGAGCAATGAATTATTTGCTCAATTCTTAGTGAGAATATATTCAGAATTTTCAAATTGCAAAATCGGAAATTTTTCAACACTTAAAATTATAAATGGTTCAAATTTTAATGTATTTAGAAATAATTTTCTATCTAAACTTGTAAAATTATTTATTGTACCTGCCTATACTTTTGATAATGTCAAGGGTGAATTCCCAATTGGTTTTTTTATTTGGAATACAGAAATTAAGGAGAAAATTGAAAAAATCGAAGCAGAAGTGTTTAATGAGAATCAAGAATATTTAGAAACAAAGAAATTTTATTTTGAAAAAAATAATACTTCTAAAATTAATATTTGGTTGAATTCATATAAAAAAATAAACATCATTAATTCTTTAGGAGTATTAGTAGGCGATTCTCCAGATTTTCAACATAATCAATCAATTTGTATAATCAACAACAAAGGTGCTGGACATTATATTTATTTTGACATTTGTTCAAGCAATATTTTTATTGCAAGTATATACTTTGCAGTAAGATTATGTATAGAGCATACATGGATAAATCATAATGACCAATTTTATTCTCCAAATGCAAATTGGGATAATGATTTTCAGTTTATAAATGACTGTTTAGTTTTTATGATTTTTCATAATAAAAATAGCTTTTCATCCAGATTCGCAACAAACCATTGGCTCCCATTTACCGAGCAGGAAGTGAACGCAAGAGATAAGTTCGAAAGTAACTTTATGACAAAGTTCATACAAGGCAAACTCAAGCAAGAAGCCGGAACGGAGCTTTTCGGCACTACGGAGCACCGCACCACGCCGCTGGAATTTTCGCTCGAAGCAAAGGAAGTTTTCGATGCCGGAAGGGAACTTTGGAGATATTACCATGCAGTAGCAGGGAATGCAAAAAATGCAACCACCCCGTCCCGATTGCATCGGGACACCCCTCCAAAGGAGGGGAATTTTGCATTTCCCCCTCTTGAAAAGAGGGGGCAGGGGGAGTTCTCCGCTCCTTACAACCTTAATAGTTCATACAACGTAAACGCTTCGCTGTACGATATCCGTGAGTATTTCCAAGGACGTAACGACAAAGGCAAAATGAACAACAAAAGCGATGATGAAACATATATGGCGCTCATCACTGCCCTGCGAAGTAAACTAAAGCTCCTCGCCTGCAAAATTGAACCAAAAGTTTACGAATACGGCTTTCTGAAGGAATGACCGGAAATTTTGAATTTTGAATGACACACCCCCTAACCCCCTCTTGATAGAGGGGGAAGAACAGACCTGGATTCTCCCCCCCCCTCTTGATAGAGGGGGAAGAACAGACCTGGATTCTTCCCCTCCCCTCTTGATAGAGGGGGAAGAACAGACCTGGATTCTTCCCATCCTCTCTTGATAGAGGGGGAAGAACGCCCCTGGATTCCTGCTTTCACCCCGATTTCTACGGGACAGGCTGGAATGATAGCCAAAAATTCCCCTCCTTTGGAGGGGTGGCTCACGATGCAATCGGGAGACGGGGTGGTTGCATTTCTTATAAATACCAAACAGCATAGATTCTTCACTGGCGTTCAGAATGACAGCTAAAGTACAGCAATTCTTCACTGGCATTCAGAATGACAGCCGAAATAAATTTCGATTAAAAATCCTAAACAAATTTTCTATAGCTAAACCTCGTTAAATAAAAATACTTCCTCGATTGGCAGACCAAAATACTTTGCTATATCGTGCGCAAGTTTGAGCGAAGGATTATATTTATTTTTCTCAAGGAAAACAATCGTTTCCCTGCGAACCCCCACTGCCAAAGCCAATTGGTCCTGCGTGATATTATCCCTTGCCCGTAATTCTCTTATTCTATTATTCATTCCTTAATCCACGAAAGTAAAAGAAAACCCAAGTCAAAAAGAAAATCAGAGCCATACCCAAAATCCCGCTGCCGAAAAGCACATCAGTTTCATATTTTCCTTTATCTGCGATATACATAAGCAAAAGCCACAGATAAAGAGAAATATAGTAGGATGCTGAAGAAGCTTTCTGCATAATCTTCTTAGATAGTTCATCTTCGCTTGGTTCACCTCTGCGTTCGCTCGTGAATCTTCTCACTCCAATAAATACTGCAAAAAATACAACGACAAAAATCACAACTAAATGAAGATTATCGAGAATTTTAAAAGAAGTTCCTGAATTGTAAAACCACAAAATGGCAGAAATCAGCACTAAAGTAGCAACGATGAAGACTAAATATGACTTTTTCATGACATTTCTCCTAAATGTTAGAAATATACAACACAAAGTTAAGTATTTCTAACAGAACAGCCAAATAATTCGAAAAAAATACTATTTATTGCATATTACTATGCGTAATAGAGTAATTATTATTAGTTTTGTAATAATTGATTTTTCACAATTTAAAAAGAGAATTTTATGAACATTAATCCGGATTTAATAAGAGGTCACATCGATACTGTAATTCTCAATTTTTTAGAGATGGGAGATAAATATGGATATGAAATCTCTAAACAAATTAAAGTAAGTACAGAAGGTGAATACGAAATAAAGGAGGCAACCCTCTATTCGAGTCTGAAAAGGCTGGAAAGGGAAAATTCAATTATTTCATATTGGGGTGACGAAACTCAAGGAGGCCGAAGAAAGTATTATAAAATTACTGATTCCGGCAAATCATTACTAAATAAGAATAAACTTGAATGGGAATTTACAAAAAAAATAATTTCAAAATTAATATAATAGGAAAATAATGAAAATGAAACTTAAAACCCACATTGACGAAATTTTTGGTTCTTATGCATACTTGAGCAATGTGAAAGAATTAAAGGAAGAACTTCTCGCAGATTTGCTTGAACGCTATAATGAACTTATGGATGAAGGCAAGGACGAAGAAACTGCACTGCAGATGACAATAGAAAGTATTGGAGATATAGAAGAAACGCTTAGAGAAGTTTCGGATAATAACCAATCCTATGTAAACAATTCAAATCCTGACTTCACTGCAAGTAATTTGCCTGATAGTGATTTTGCAGGTGTTAATGCAAGAAATGGGAAATTCACGGCTGCTTCCCTGAAAGGAACGGACTTTTCGGGTGCAGATTTAACTGGTAGCACATTCAAAGCAAGTGATGTACGTGAAGTAAAGTTTGATGGTGCCAACTTAACTAATTGTACGTTTACTGTGTCCGATTTGAAGGGAACTTCCTACAGGAGAGCAATACTTTCCGGCACGAGTTTCGATAAATCAGCACTTGAGGATGCAAAATTTATTGATGTATCTCTGCAAAACGTAAATATGAATATGTGCGACTTAAGGAAAACTATTTTTGATA
>Ga0209417_1006480_pt1 | contig 11941 bp, 8 predicted proteins | sample RifGroF2_FD_184002 | JGI IMG/M metagenome (GOLD analysis project Ga0209417, IMG submission 184002) | Groundwater microbial communities from Rifle, Colorado, USA - Groundwater F2 (SPAdes) (version 2) | ecosystem: Environmental > Aquatic > Deep subsurface > Groundwater | place: Rifle, Colorado... | reverse complement strand
CGTAATATGGGCCGGAGGAAATCTTGATGCCATTATCGCTGTTGGAATAAATCAGATTGTCTATAATTTGCCAGTTGACTTCGGAGTTGTAGCCGCCTTCCATATAGATACCGGCAGAATCATTGTCGGAAATAATATTGTTTTTCAATACAACGTTGGATTGGTCGGCGTATTGACTTTGCAGTCCGTAGCCGGTGTTGCGCTGAATCCGGCAATTTTGAATTGCGGCAGTACCTTTGTCGCAACGAATGCCGGCGGCCCCGCTGTTGTCGCTGATGTCGCAGCGGTTAAGCGTAAGATTGCAGATAGAGGTATAAATGCCTGAATTGCTGCCGCCTGTATAATTTGAAAAAACGCTGTCGAGCGCGGTTACATTGCAGTTGGACGCACTAAGATTGTATCCAGCGTTCGTGCTGACTGTGCATTTGTCGATAGTTATTGAGCCGCCAGAACAGGATATTCCAATCTCTGCGTTATTGTTCACAAAGGTATTTGTTATGTTTGCAGTTGTGCCGGTTACGCAGGATATGCCGCCGTAATTATATTCGACGGTGCAGTTTGCGATTGTCGTCGGCGAACAGGCGGCTGCATAAATGCCTGTGTAGCCTTTTTTGATTGTGAAGCCATCGAGGTGCGAATTTTTGGCGGTAACGACATATTGAGATTCCGCCTGATTATCGTTGTCGAGGTCGCCTGTTAAAATCGTTTCATTATTCGCATCGGCGAGATTTCTTTGGCAGGGCATTGTTTCCTGCGAGTCGATTCCGCCGAAATGGCCGTACACGTCAACGCCGTCGAGCATAAGGAATGTTGCGCTGGAATCATACGGATTGTCTGTCGGGGCGTAGATTCCATCGGCGACCCAAATTTGTTCAGTGCAGGTGTTGGCGTTTGCAAGCGCATCTCGTAATTCCTGATATGCGGTTTGCCATGTTTTGCCATCGCCGCCAGACGCGGCCATTTTGTCAACGTAAATAATGGTGGTTTCGCAGCAGATTTCGGTTGGTTCGTTTGTGGTTCGCAGTAACGTGTTGCCGGAGTACATTTTTGCGGTGTTTGTGATTGTGCTGCCTTGAACGGCGAAGTCGGCGACTTTGACGGTGAGGGTGAAACAGTTTGCATCGTTTGCATCGAGGTCGCCTAAATCCCAAACAACTTGACGGAGGCCTTCATCATATATTCCGTTGCCGTCTGCGGAAACGAAGAGTACATCTTCGGGAAGAATGTCGATGATATTAACATCGTTGACATCTTCGCCAGCGGTGAAGCAGATTGTATAATTGATGTAATTGTCGATAATTTCGTTTGATGGATAGACGCAGTTGCTTTCCCCAATATCGTCGGTCTTGGTGAGTTCAACATCAACCGGCGAAATTGGGGGTTCGGTTAATACCGGCTTACACCCGAACATTATAGCGATTGTAATTTTTTTGGTCTCATTCACTGCGAGACTTCCGAGATTCCATCTCATTGCGCCTGAAACACGGTTCCAAGTACCACCATTGAATACACTATATAAATTGCTGTTTAGACTGCGATTTTTGATATTTGCATACGTTCCTGTCGTAGGTTCATTGGATCCATCGCAATAAAACATACCATTTTCAACTGCGACCGGCTCAACAGTACTTGCAACACTTATCCAGTCAACGTGAGCAGTATTCGGATCGCCGTAGCCCCATTGCGAAATATCATATCTGAAGTTGCCCGCATAAATTGAGCCTTGTTCACGATGCACAGGATTGTGGGGTTCATAACTTGACAAGGGGTCTGGATAATTTTCCGATGCGTAACTTGAATAATAGCCATCATGCCCAGATATATATCCACAAAGCATTTGATAAAATTCCAAGCCAGTAATACTACTGTCAGAAATATTTTTAATAGTGTAGGTCTGTAGCAATATTGTCTTTTCGCTGTTCACATAAGCAATAGTTGTGTTGGCATCTCTGAATGTGATTGGCGAGCCGCCGAGACCATTAGCGTCTTGTTCGCCTAAATCGACTAATTCATAATCTATTCTGACTTCAACACTATTTTGATTGTACAGAGTGTCTCGAATAACTGAATAAGCGGTATCATTGTTGTAGCCGTCTCCAACAAAATTCCATGGGTCGTTCCATGCAAGATACGCAGGGTTACCGTATTCTTGAAATATGGAGCCTGTAGAAAAACCTGGAAAGACAAAGGCAGCAGGCAACCAATACGCATAATTTGAGCCGGATTCTGACCATGCCAAAGCTGCGCCATGCTCGCCGCTTAGCATTTCGTGACTTTCGTACACATCATGTCGGGCTGTATCACCCCACCAAAAACCATCGGAATAACCGGATGGATAAAAATTAAAAGCAACGCCGCCATTTGATGCCATGAAATCATTTGTATATATTTCGATTGGCTCATCCTGCGCAAATAAAATTGAGGGAGTAAAAAACAAAATAGAAATGAATAAACAAACTAAAGATTTTTGTAAATTAAACATACATTCCTCCTTTGAATGCTATAGCATTCGCTTTGTGTTTATAAATTAAAAAGTTGATTAACCTCTGATTTTTCTTACGGCCACAATACCCATGAGTAAAAGCGATACTGTTGCTGGTTCGGGAATTTCGTGTATTACAAACTGAGAATTGTAAGGTACGGCACGCCATGCGATAAAACTAAATGCTGTCCCATCTTTCCAAAATCCACTTATGCGTTTGCTGTCAGTATTGTAAGATTCGATGACAATGTTCTTCCCATAAATATTGACAATGCCCTGCGAATATATCCCGCTAATTTGCCCCCCCCAAAGGTTGGCTACAGTCGACGATCCTACAAGATCAAATCCTGGAAGTATGCCACCAGTAATATTGATTACAGAATTACCATACATGTTAAATCCACCATTTATGGTACCGCTGGAAATATTAACGGTTGAAGTACCGTAGAATTGGAGAGTTGAGCCTATATGCCCGCCTTGAAAATTGAACTCTGAAGTATCATAAGCATAGAGTACGCCGAGATTGCCTCCTGTCATATTTACTACGGCAGAATTGCGTAGGTTAATCCAATCCATGCTATAGTTATTACTACTTACGATTTCGTATGTTCCGCTTGTCCACTCGTAAACAGTGGCCTTGGCATAGACCGGCAACAAAACCAGAACTGCAAAAACTAACCTCAATAACTTCTTTCCCATTTTTTACCTCCAAAAAAAATATTAAATTTCTCCGCTGTGAATTTTAGTCCACAAGCATTATATTCCAAACGGCCATACAAAAGCAAGGAAAATATTTAAAAATATTAAAAAGTTTTTCTTACACAACTTCAAGTACAGACTATTTTTATATCACTTTTAACGCTTAACGTAATTGCAGAAAGGCGCAATAAAAAGCACCGCCGCAGTTACACCTACAGGAGGCTCGGCAAAGAGCCGTGAAGGATGTAAAAGCAAACGGTGCTATTCAAATCTGCCGGAAGTAAAAAAACTTCCGTAGAAACAAACAGCACCGAGCCTTTCACACATTCCTTCTGAAAATTATTTGCCGATTTCCTGCAGAACGTATGAAATCTCAGTGATTTCGATTATTTATTTATTCAGTTGTATTGGTTTAAAACAAAGAGCATATTAAACTAAATCATATATTACCGGACATTGCAGAGTAATTGCAATAGAAAAATCCCATTATATCATAAATGATTACAATTTGCGTAAGACTTTAGCCGATTGTCGAATCCGGCTATTGCTTTATACTCAAAATTCACATAAACTTATCGCTTCTTTTGGAGAAAATTATGAGAAAATCATTCATAATTCTGGCATTGGTGTTTCTTGCCGGCTGTATGCCTGCTGGAAGAAATCAGATTACCCAGACATCGACCATTGATGCCCTGCTGGCCGGCGTTTATGACGGCCAAATGACCTGCGGAGAACTATTGAAATACGGCGACTTCGGAATTGGAACATTCGACCGGCTCGACGGCGAAATGATTGTTTATCAGGGCAGGGTATATCAGATTAAATCCAACGGCAAAGTATATCTGCCCGTTGCGGCGACTAAAACGCCATTCGCGGCAGTTTGCGATTTTAAACCCGATACGGAATTTTCGCTCAAATCCGCAGACTATAAAGCCGTTCAGGCGAGTATTGACGAAAAAGTTCCGAATCAAAATCTATTTGCCGCGGTTGAAATTGTGGGAAAATTCAAACATATCAAAGTTCGCAGCGTACCTGCACAGAACAAGCCCTATCCACCATTGGCGCAGGCCGCTGAAAAACAATCCATATTTGAAATGAACGATATTTCGGGTGTAATCGTCGGCTTTAGAACACCTCAATTTGTCAAGGGCGTAAATGTGCCGGGCTGCCATTTTCATTTTTTGAGCGACGATGGAAAGCGAGGCGGCCACATTCTTGATTTTGAAATTACAGAGGGCTGGTGCAAAGTCGATATGTGCAATAAATTTCTGCTGATACTGCCGGAGAATGATTCGCTGAAAAATATTGACCTGTCGCAGGATAAATCCGCCGAGCTGCATAAGGTCGAACAGGGCAACTAGCAGAGCCTTTTTTGCCGAGTATTTGCACAGGCTAAAACTACAAAAACGTATTACAAATGGCAGATAATTACATTTTCGTAGCCAAGCTTAACACCACTTCCAGACCACGATGCTTTACATAACTATCCGCAATTACAATCTTTACATTTTTTCTTTCCCTTCTAAAAATTATTGGTACAGTTATTGCTCAACAGGAAATAAACTTACTATTTTTTATTGGAGTCAACGGAATGAAAAAAATTATAGCTATGGCAGCGGCGTGTTATCTAATAACAGCGTGCGTACCTGTATTTGCCGGAGATGATTTTGCGTTCAATCTCACTTCGGACTTTTACAGCAAGTATGTCTGGCGAGGACAATTACTGAATGACGACCCTGTTTTTCAGCCCGGCATTACGGTCGGCTATAAAGGTTTTACATTCGGGGCATGGGGCAACGCAGACCTGACCAATTATACCGGCAACAGCGGCGAGTTCACCGAATGGGATTACACTTTAAGCTACAGCGGCAAATTCAATCCCGATGGAAAACTCGGCTATACGCTCGGCGTTGTACATTATCAGTTTCCAAGTTCATTCTTGGACACCACGGAAATATTCTGGGGACTGACTTATGATACGTTCTTAAGCCCGTCTATCACATTGTATCACGATATAGACGAGGCCGGCGGAGCGACTTATGCGAGCTTCGGAATATCGCACACGATAGAAAATATTATTAAGGTGAGCGAAAAAACTTCCGCCAATCTGGTGCTTGGCGCAACTTTAGGCTGGGGCAGCAGCGAATACAACGAGTGGTACTGGGCAAACGCCAATGATACCGATAAATCTGTAACAAGGTCGGCATTCAACGATTTGGCGCTCAAAGCTTCTCTGCCATTCGCTTTGGCTAACGGCTGGTCGATTACGCCGAGCATCAGCTATGTGATATTAGTTGACGGCAGAATCCGCGACGCTGACACTTATGCCAAAAGCGGCAAGACAAACGGAAGTAATTACTTCGTCGCGGGCGTGAGCATAGGAAAGAGTTTCTAAAAAATACAATAACTAATTTTGATTCTAAAGTTTAGGAAAGGAAAAAAATGGATAACAAAGTAATCGTCGATACGATGTGGGTTTTGCTAACCGCTTTTCTGGTGTTCTTTATGAACCTCGGTTTCGCGGCGGTCGAATCCGGTTTTTCGCGTGCCAAGAACTGCGTGAACATTATGTCCAAAAATTTTGTAGTATTCGCTGTTTCGTCAATTGGATTTCTGCTGGTTGGGTGGGGTCTTATGTTCGGCGATGGCAACGGGTTTGTCGGCCTGAAGGGGTTATTCTTCCTCGGCGGAGCGGATAACTCCCCTGCTGTCGGAGAAGCTTATAAAGGCGTTTATTCGGCACTTTCGTGGACGGGCGTGCCGCTGACGGCAAAATTCTTTTTTCAATTAGTATTCTGCGGAACGGCAGCGACAATCGTATCGGGAGCTGTCGCTGAACGAATAAAATATATTTCATTCATTGTATTTTCTTTTGCTATGGCAATGTTCATTTATCCAATCGTCGGGCATTGGGTATGGGGCGGCGGCTGGCTGGCAAAGATGGGAATGTTCGATTTCGCAGGCTCGACCGTCGTGCATAGCATCGGCGGATGGGCGGCATTGGCAGGCATTATAGTACTCGGCCCGCGAATCGGAAAATTCGACCACGGCCACATCAAAGCTATCCCCGGCCACAACCTGTCGCTGGCGACTATCGGAACTTTCGTACTGTGGTTCGGGTGGTTCGGATTCAACCCTGGCTCGACTATGGCGGCAGACCCTGTCGCAATCAGCCATGTCGCTGTTACGACAAACACCGCGGCGGCGGCGGCGATTATGAGCGCAACACTGCTATCCTGGCTGCTGATTGGAAAACCCGATTTGGGAATGACGCTGAACGGATGTTTGGCAGGATTGGTGGCTATTACCGCTCCCTGCGCATTCGTGAGCATCGGCAGTTCTCTGCTGATAGGAGCGATAGCGGGCATACTCGTTGTGCTTGCGGTAATGATGTTTGACAGGCTGAAATTAGATGACCCGGTCGGCGCTTTGTCCGTTCACTTAGTCAATGGCGTATTCGGAACTATATGCGTAGGCCTGTTTGCCCAGGATAAAATCACCGGCACGGCAACCGGCAACGGATTGTTCTTCGGCGGCGGAATTACACTGCTAAAGGCTCAATTAACCGCTGTGGTTTCGGTTGGACTGTTCGTATTCGTCGTATCGATAATAATCTGGTCTATAATAAAGGCTGTAATCGGCGTGCGCGTTTCGCGAGAAGAAGAACTGCGAGGCCTTGACATCGGCGAACACGGCAACGAGGCGTACGCAGGCTTCCAGGTCTTTACAACGGAATAACACCGTAGGCAATAAAACGAAACTAAAATTAGGAGTATAAAATATGAAACTGATAATAGCTTACATTCAACCGCACAAATTAAACGATGTGAAAAAGAGCCTGTACAAGGCCGAGGTTTATAAAATGTCCGTAACTAACTCGTTAGGCTGCGGACAGCAAAAGGGCTACCACGAATCGTATCGAGGCGTGAGTATCGAAGTGAATCTGCTGAAAAAAGTCAGACTTGAAATAGCCGTCAATGAAGATTTTGTGGAAAAAACCATTAACGCTGTCATTGAAGGCGCAAGGACGGGGCAAATCGGCGACGGCAAAATCTTTGTTCTCGACCTGCCGGAATGCGTGAGAATTCGCACCGGCGAACGAGGCGGCGAGGCGATAGGATAAAACCGACAGAATGACAATCGTTCGTACAAGACACCACTTCCAGTAAGTGCCTTGGCAATAGGGAGTTCACAAAAGTGAGCTCCCTTATTGTGTACAATAATGTAGATTTTAAACTGTTTAACCACAAAAACGTATTTTTTGTGGCTTCCGGCAAACATCTCCCCCCTGTCTGTAACAACCTGCAAATCAATGAGTTATACACAGTTAAAGACTTTGGCATAGTTATTGCGAAACATACCTGCACGAACGTAATGCAAAACTTTTATTTTTGCGTTTTCATTTTTAATCTGTTTTTTACGGAAGTGGTGTCAAATGAAAGTTTCACGTTTAGTTGCTTTATGCTGCGTACTGGTTTTGTCATCGGCTGGTCTTTGTTTTGCTGCGCAGTCTCCACCTGCACCAAAAATCGACAGCGGCGATACCGCCTGGGTCTTAATGTCCGCAGCGCTTGTTATGCTGATGACTCCGGGGCTGGCATTTTTCTACGGCGGACTTGTAAGGCGCAAAAACTACTTGAGTGTTTTAATGCAGTGCTTTATCGTTCTTGCGGCATTAAGTATTCAATGGGTATTGTTAGGATACAGCCTGTCGTTTGCACCGGGGACGAGCTGGATTGGCGGCCTTCAATGGATAGGCCTTAAAGGCGTCGGCTTTGAACCATACCCATCCTATAGCGCGACAATTCCGCATCAGGCCTTTATGATTTTTCAGGCAATGTTCGCAGTCATCACGCCTGCGCTTATCATCGGCGCATTTGCGGAGCGAATGAAATTCTCGGCATTTCTGATTTTTACAATTTTGTGGGCGACCTTCGTGTATGACCCTGTCGCGCACTGGATATGGGGCGTTGGCGGCTGGCTGCGAGAAATGGGAGCTATGGACTTTGCCGGCGGAGCCGTTGTTCATATTAACGCAGGTATCGCTGCATTAGTCGCCGCTGTTATGATAGGCAAACGCAAATGTTTCGACAAACACTCCGTTCCGCCGCACTCGCTGCCTTTCAGCGTACTCGGCGCCGGATTGCTTTGGTTCGGCTGGTTTGGTTTTAACGCAGGCAGCGCGCTCGGCGCAAACGCTCTGGCCGTCAACGCTTTTGTGGTTACGCATACCGCGGGCGCAGCAGCAGCCTTAACCTGGGCAATAATAGACTGGAAATTCAACGGCGCTCCGACAATGCTCGGCACAATTTCAGGGGCAATCGCAGGGCTGGCAACAATAACGCCGGCGGCGGGATATGTTGGCATCATCAGCGCAATCTTCATTGGCGTGGTTGCGAGCATCCTCTGTTTCGCGGCCGTGAGCTTTTTAAAACATAAATTTCGCTATGATGATTCGCTCGATGCCTTCGGCATACACGGCATAGGCGGTATCTGGGGAACTTTGGCAACAGGCCTATTCGCGTCAAAAGCGATAAATCCTGCCGGTGCGAATGGTTTGTTGTTTGGAAACCCAAAACAGTTCCTGATACAATTGATAACAGTAGCTGTTACGGCAGGGTATGCGCTAATCGCAACATATATACTTTACAAAATTGTTGACTGGGCAGTAGGTATTCGCGTCAATGAAGATGATGAGGCAATAGGGCTTGACCTCACACAACACAACGAACACGCCTATACTATATTAGACTAAAAGGAAACCTGATATGAAACTTGTAACGGCAATAATCAAACCGCACCACTTAGAACAGGTCAAGGAAGAGTTGTACAAGGCGGAAGTAAATCTTATCACTGTCAGCGAAGTTCTCGGCCACGGCAGACAAAAAGGCGTTACCGAAGTCTATCGAGGCTTTAAGGAGACGGGCAATCTTTTGCGAAAAATCCGAATAGAAATCGCCGTCAACGACAATTTTGTCGAACCTACGATAAAAGCCATAATCAAGGGGGCAAAAACAGGCAAAACCGGAGACGGAAAGATATTCGTTGTTGACTTGGCCGAGTGCGTCAGAATAAGAACCGAAGAACGCGGCGGCGAAGCGATAGGATAAGTCGCAGGACGCAGAATAATTTTGTAATAACTACAAAAATGTATATTTATTTACAAAAACATACAAAATTGTAGCAGAATGATTTTTGTCTTGATTTTGTATTTTTTTGTAATACCTTTTAGTTCAATGTGATATAAAAAAAACGCACCAGAAAATCGACTGGCATAATTATTGCTAATCTTTTATACAGGCTTACGCGGCCGTAGCGACAGGCCTGGCCAAAATAGGGTAATTAACGGAGTATAAAAAAATGAGTGAATGTTGTGAGTCCATAGTATCATTGTTCGGTACGAATGTTTTTAACGACGTAACAATGAGGGAACGGCTGCCGAAAAACGTCTATAAGGAATTTAAAAAGACGATGGCGGAAGCTCGATTTCTCGATTCGGCACTGGCTGATGTTGTAGCCAACGCAATGAAAGACTGGGCGATTGAAAAGGGTGCGACGCACTTTTGCCACTGGTTTCAGCCGATGACAGGTCTGACGGCTGAAAAGCACGATTCATTTATATCGCCTACCGCCGAGGGCAGGACAATAATGGAATTCAGCGGCAAGGAACTGACGCAGGGCGAGCCTGACGCTTCGAGTTTTCCATCGGGCGGACTGCGGGCGACTTTCGAGGCAAGAGGCTATACCGCGTGGGACTGCACGAGTCCTGCGTTTATTAAAGAAACCGGCAAAAACATTACGCTGTATATTCCCTGCGCGTTTTGCTCTTACACCGCAGAGGCATTGGACAAGAAAACTCCCCTGCTCAAGTCGATGGACGCTTTAAATGTGCAGGCGACGAGAGTTCTTAAGGCTCTGGGCGGCACTTCAAAAAGCGTAGCGGCAACATTGGGGCCGGAACAGGAATACTTTCTGATTGACAAAAAGCTGGCGGAAAAACGGCTTGATATTATGCTCACGGGCAGAACGCTGTTCGGAGCGTCTTCGCCAAGAGGACAGGAAATGAGCGACCATTATTTCGGCGCTCTGCACGAAAGAGTAGCCTCTTATATGCACGACTTGAATGTCGAGTTGTGGAAGCTCGGCGTAGCGGCCAAAACGCAGCATAACGAAGTATCGCCCGCGCAGTATGAGCTTGCTCCCGTGTTCGCGACCGTCAACGTGGCGACAGACCACAATCAGCTCGTTATGGAAACGATGCAGAAGGTGGCATTGAGACATAATATGGTATGCCTGCTGAACGAAAAACCGTTCTCCGGCGTGAATGGTTCGGGCAAACATAACAACTGGAGCATGGTAACCGACGACGGGGTAAATCTGCTCGAGCCGGGCAGTACGCCTCATGACAATATGGTGTTTTTGGTAATGCTCTGCGCGGTAATGCGTGCGGTTGACAAATACTCAAAACTGCTCCGCGCAAGCGTAGCGACGGCGGGCAACGACCATCGCCTCGGGGCGCACGAGGCTCCTCCGGCGATTGTGTCGATATTCCTGGGCGACCAGCTTATGGACATTATAGAGCAATTAGCGTCAGGCGGAGCGAAGTCGTCAAAAGCAGGCGGGCAATTAAAGCTCGGCGTTTCCACGCTGCCGCAACTGCCGAAAGACAGCACCGACAGGAACAGAACGTCGCCGTTCGCGTTCACAGGAAACAAATTTGAATTCCGTATGGTCGGCTCAAGCCAGTCAACGGCAGGTCCGATGTTCGTATTGAACACAATCGTCGCGGACACGCTGAAAGAAATCGCCGATGAACTTGAAAAATCCGCAAACGTCAAGACCAGCGTACAGAAGATTCTGCAAAAAATCGCAAAAGACCACAAAAAGATTGTGTTCAACGGCGACAATTATACCGAAGAATGGGCAAAGGAAGCCGCCAAACGCGGTCTGCCGAATATCAAGTCAACCGTTGAATCTATCGAAACAATTACGGATGCCGAGAACGTCGAACTTTTCAAAACTCACAAAGTTTTGACAAAGGCGGAGTTGAAAGCAAGAGCCGAAATTCTGCTCGACGCTTACAGTATGACTATCAATATCGAAGCAAGGACAGCGGTGAGCATCGCTCAAAGGCAGATTATCCCGGCAGCGATTGAGTATTCGGGGATTCTGGCTAAAACAATTAAGAACATCGGCAAGGCCGGCGTGGAGAGCGGTTCACAGAAAAATATGCTCGAAAAAGTATGCGGACTGATTGACTCGCTAAGCAACGCGACCGAATGTCTGAAAAATGCGGCTTGTCAGGCAAATAGCATTGACAACACGGCGAAAAAAGCGGAAAATTACCGCGATGTCGTCAAGCCGGCGATGGCACTCGTGCGAAAAGCGGCTGATGAACTGGAAACGATGGTTGACGCAAAGATTTGGCCGCTGCCGACTTATGCGGAGTTGCTGTTTGTCAAATAAACTATCAGAAAAGCGTAAAATTTGTTCAAAAAATGGCCGATTTTCTTCAAAATCGGCCATTTTGTAATCATATATTACTGTTTTAGGGTAAAAATGACAAAAGTTTTAACAGATTCCGGACTGTACGAAGTACGCAGAGAACACGATGCCTGCGGAATAGGCGCTGTTGTCAACATCTCCGGCAAAGCCGACCACTCCATTCTCAAATACGGCAAAGAGATTCTGCTGAACCTCCATCACCGCGGAGCGGCAGGCGCAGATGAAATCACAGGCGATGGCGCGGGAATTTTATTT
>Ga0209417_1006476_pt1 | contig 11944 bp, 13 predicted proteins | sample RifGroF2_FD_184002 | JGI IMG/M metagenome (GOLD analysis project Ga0209417, IMG submission 184002) | Groundwater microbial communities from Rifle, Colorado, USA - Groundwater F2 (SPAdes) (version 2) | ecosystem: Environmental > Aquatic > Deep subsurface > Groundwater | place: Rifle, Colorado... | reverse complement strand
CCCCTTTGCTATAGTGAATTCAAAACAATAAAATATTTTCGAAACTGGTGTATTCTTATTTACCATTTTTGGTGTATTTCTATTTACCGATTACAAATAGCATTGTGTCTATTAAATAATAGTTCAAATAATATAACTCTATCCCTGTCAATCTTGGGTATTGGATTTGCTGTTTTCCAATTTTGGGTTAGTGAATTGAATACTAAAATAAGGAAGAAATATGACACAAAATTTTCATTATTAAAAGAATATATCACATATGTTGACAATTATTTAATGACACTAGATGAACGCTTCTTAATAGATAAGATAGTTGATATTGATAATTTATGGTATAGTGTTAGTGTAGGAGTTAAAAATATCACCAGTAGTATAAATTTAATCAAATCTTACTTCACAATAGAAGATATTCAAACTTCTAAAATTTATAATTTGTTCGATCAGATTGACTCCAAAATCATAGGATGGAAAAAAGAAATCCTTCCAATAAGTAATGACTATTCCAAGATAATAGAAGATAAAGAAATTCAAGCAGAATCATTACATAGTTTATTTATTGTTAATCAAGATGTTATAAAAAACATTAATACTTTAGACGAAGACCTCAGTTTAAAGATTTTAAATATTGCTAAGTCTTGTTATCAACTGGAAAATGAAGCACAAAGTAATAAAATTATTGTTTCGGAGATGATTACAGATTTAAAATATAAGCAAATCCAAACGAAATGGAGAGAAGAAATTAAACCTTTAGTGGCTGAGTTTATTGAAACTGAAATTAATTTTAGAGAGACACTAATATCTCAATTATAAGGTCGTTGTAGATAAAACATTAAAAATTGCAGATGATTTTAAATGTAATTTCAGAACTAATATTGAACGTCAGTCAGATATAGGTGACAATTGTGCCAATTTCAATGAAAAAATCAGAGCAGAATTACCTTCACTTATTACTGCGAAGAATGATTTACACAAACTGTTAAAAGACAGTATTAAAAATCAATAAAGATGTAATTTTGCTAAAGAAGATAGTGATTTATATAAACTTTAAAGCAATTATTTATAGATAGGGATATTAATTGGTATTGTAGTATTATACTAAAAAGCAGAATTATAATGATAGAAATCAATGTTAAACAGGAGCTGACATTAAAGATATTTGCTAATAAATATCTTTTTGAACAATGGATGAGACAAATATTTTATCTCAATGATAGCTTAAATAAAGAGTATGATACTATATATCAAAACCAATATTATATTTTAATATACAATTTGTTAACAGAAGGTAAAACGTATACGGAAGAAACTATAGAATCAATTAATGGATGTAAAAATCATTATTTAATTAAATTCTATGACAGGTTATATAAAGCCATATTAGAGCTGAAATCAATTTTAAAAGATGATGAATATAATTACTTAGAATATAGGAGACACGGATCTTGTCATATATTTCAAGATAGCTATGAAATCATACAGGATAATGGAAAAATTAAAGAGAAAAGAAAGAATGTAAATATATTCGAGTTGAAACAAGACTTACAGGATGTTATTGCAAGATATAATGGAGACAAAGGTTTTGACATCTATCTTACTAAAACATTCTATCCTATCCTTTGCACACTATATGCTGAATTAACCAGTATACATTTAGAAGAAAAGAAAAACGGTGTTGTACAGAACTTTTTGTAAATGATGTGCGAAAAATAAAAAAAATTAGCGTCCTAGTGCCGTTGATTCATTTTGAATAATTCGATCTCTGTATGACAGATCTACATTAAGTCTATCAATATCTGAGTATTTTTTGAAGTATTCTTGAATTTTCATAGTTTTAGTGGTTACTGCTGAAATATCATAAATCCATCTGGATCTTGATCTATCATATTCGGTATATGTTAAAGTTAGATCATCGTTAAGATGTAAACCATTAGGAACTTTGACCACTAATGGACTTCTTTTAGTTTTCCTTACAGCTATATACTCTTTAACTCCAATGGTTAGTTCAATTTCATAGAAGCCCTGCATTGTAGTTACTGGTAATATTGGTTCTATAACGCTAGTATTGTTTGTGGTCTTTACATCTGTACTTTTTAAAGGCGAAATACTGCAATGGAACCACTTTGCAGCTTTTGCCTGTCTTATATTGGCCGTATTTTTTGTCTTTATGAAGTAGTCAGGAAAATACGTACATTTGTTCAAATAAACAGAAAACCCCGGATGAGAAGAGTCAGAAGCATAACGTTCATATTTGCCATAGGGTTGTTTTCCATAATCGCGTCCTGTTCAAAGGATAATGATGGAAATCCTGAATTCCGGAGAGTTGTAATTCTTTATTTTGCAGCTAACAACAATTTGAGCAGTTATGCAGCAAGCAATATTGAAAATCTGAAACAGGGATTTCTTCCTGAAGAGGAGAGCAGAAACATATTGTTGGTCTATTCTCACCTTTCTGGATCACTCCCAAAGCTTCTCAGACTATATAAGGATGAAGCCGGAAAGATACATGAAGATGTAGTTGCAAATTATGAGAGCCAGAATTCTGCCACTCCTGAGGTTCTCAAAGATATGCTAAACAAGGTTAAGATTATTTTTCCTGCTGATGAGTACGGACTTGTACTGTGGTCGCATGGTACCGGATGGTTGCCAAAGGGCTATTATGGAAATCCGGGGGGATTCAAAATCTTTATGAATGATCCTTATCAAGATATGGTAAAGAGCTTTGCCGAGGACAACGGAGAAGAGATGGAGATTACAGAACTTAAAGCTGCAATTCCCTACAAACTATCCTTTATAATCTTTGACTGTTGCTTTATGGGTGGAATAGAGACCGTTTATGAGCTTAAAGACAAGTCCGATTATATTGTAGCCTCTCCTACGGAAATCCTGGCAACCGGATTCCCTTATGATGAGATAATGAGGCCATTATTCGAGAATACAGCTGACCTTACCGAGACATGTCAGCTTTACTTCGATTACTACAATAACATGGAAGGAGTATACAAGTCAGCTACAATATCCATATTTCAGACAAATAAACTACAGAGAGTAGGTGATGCATGCAAGACTGTTTTCAATAACAACAGATCAAAAATCGCCACACTCAACATGGGGACCATTCAGCCATACTACAGGATGGACAGACATTGGTTTCACGATCTGGACGATTTTATCGAGAGCATAGCCACACCTGCGGAATACTTAACTTTTAAAACTGCACTTGAGGAGGCTGTGATTGCCAAATGGACAACTCCTTACTTTATCGACATTAAGATTGACAGTTATTCTGGTGTAAGTACATATATACAAAATCCGGCAAATACCTATCTGGATAACTTTTATAAGGGTTACGGGTGGAACCTTCAAACAGAAATGATAAAATAACAAAAGTTGCACAGGCAATTTTTTTTTGTATCTTTGCAACCCTCTAAAAAAGGCAGCTTTTTTGGTGCAATGGGATCCGGAGTTCCGGATTGAGTAACACATTTTAAAATTTTTTACATGAAAACATTTAAACTACAAGGTAAACCAAGAGAGGTTTCCAACAAACAAGCGACTAAAGTACTAAGAAGGAATTTTGACGTTCCATGTATTTTATACGGACACGGAATAGAGAAAAACATTCTTTTCTCGGTAAATGCAAAAGAGTTACAGCAAATATCGCATACACCAAATTCATATATAGTAGAACTTGAAATAGCAGGAAAGAGCTATCTTTCTGTATTTCACGCTGCACAGTACCATCCACTAACAGACGAACCTCTCCACGTAGATTTTCTTTCTGTTACAGAAACTAAACCAGTGTCAATTAATGTTCCTGTAGTAATTACAGGTAACTCAGAGGGTGTTCGTGAAGGAGGTAAACTTATCCTTACTACAAGAAAACTGAAAATCTGTGCAGACCTTAAGAATCTTCCAGATACAATTACTGTTGATATTACCGGTCTAAAGATGGGTAAAACTATTGTTGCAGGCGACCTTAAGTACGACAACATACAGATTCTTACACCAAAGACCACCATTATTTGTGCCGTTAAGCTAACACGTGCCGCCATAGGTGCCGCTGCAGCTGCAACTACCAAGTAGTAACTAATTTATCGGGTATGAGCTATCTAATAGTCGGATTAGGAAACATCGGCATAGAATACGCAGATACTCGCCATAATATCGGATTTAATGTGTTGGATGCCTTGGCAAGGGCATCCAACATCTCTTTTCACAGCCAGCGTTATGGCTCAGTAGCTGAATACAGGTTCAAAGGCAAAAGTTTTCTCCTGCTTAAGCCGTCAACTTTTATGAACCTAAGTGGCAAGGCAGTAAACTATTGGCTGCAGGCAGAGAAGATTCCTGTTGAGAATATGCTTGTTGTGGTTGACGATCTTGCATTACCGCTGGGTACACTAAGAATGAGAAAGCAGGGAAGCGATGGAGGACACAACGGACTTAGAGACATTTCCGAAACATTGGGAACCAATAATTTTACACGTCTCAGGATTGGAATTGGAGATAATTTCGGCAGGGGACAACAGGTAGATTATGTTCTGGGAAAATGGAGGGAGGACGAACTTAAGGAGTTGCCAGCCGTTTATGACAGGGCAATTGAAGCAATAAAATCGTTCGGGACAATCGGGACAGAGAGAACAATGAATTTTTTTAATACAAAATGAGTCGTCTGGACAAATATCTGTGGTCAATCCGAGTATACAAGACAAGGGCCGATGCCACCGAAGCTTGCAAGGCCGGTCGTATAAAGGTGAACGATGTAGATGGAAAGGCATCAAGAGAGGTAAGGCCAAATGATATTATTGAAGTCAGAAAGGCTAATATCCATTTCCGTTACAAGGTTGTGGAGCCCATAGACAATCGTCAGCCTGCAAGACTGGTTGAACAATACGCTATCAACATTACACCACAAGAGGAACTTGACAAGCTTAATGCCCCCAGAGAGACAATATTTCTTGTACGTGACCGTGGTACCGGACGCCCTACAAAAAAAGAGAGAAGAGACCTTGATGACATGCTCGACAACCTCGATTACTAGAATTTTCCTGTAACCTCAAGCAACTGACATTTATCGGTAATCTTGACAATAGTGTATTCTCCCATATATGCAGGAATCAGAATAGTATCTCCCTTTATTAATTTTTCAGATACTCCGTTCCCGTTAATCAGGGCCTCTCCCTGAGTACATATGTAAATTATAAAGCTATTGAAATTTTGACTATCAAGTCTTTGCGTCTTAGTTAGGTCAATTTTTTCTATCTTGAAGTAGTTGCAATCTACGATAATTTTCCTCTCAATTTCATCTATTAGAGAATTTGTCGATGCTGACTCTTTAGCCTGATATTTTTCATAATTGATGCAATCTATTGCCAGATCGAGATGCATTTCACGGGCCGTGGACGGATCATGTTCCCTTCCCCAGTCATAAACCCTGTATGTTATGTCCGAAACCTGCTGTATCTCGGCGACTAAGATTCCACCTGTTGCTGCATGAAGGGTACCCGGTTCAACAAAAAAATAGTCCCCCTTTTTAGGGTTTACAACATTCAGCAATTCTGTAACAGTATCATCAGTGCATCTGTCATATAGCTCCTTTGCAGTAGTATCCCTGTTAAAACCCATGTAAATTTTTGCTCCGGGTTCAGCATCAAGAATATACCAGAATTCCGTCTTTCCGTATGAGTTGTGCCTCTCAATTGCAGTTTCATCGTTGGGATGAACCTGAAGAGAGAGATTTTCCTGTATGTCAAGAAACTTTATTAGGATCGGAAACTCGTTCCCGAATTTCTCATACATTGCATCTCCGACAAATTCTCCAAGATAGGTCTCAATAATCTCATTAATATCGTTCCCCTTGAGAAAACCGTTAGAAGCTATAGAGATATCCCCCTGCACACCGCTAATCTCCCAACTTTCACCAATGGGTTTGCTTCCGGATTTTTTTTTGTTAAGATATTTAACAAGTGAAACTCCCCCCCAGACTCTCTCCTTTAATATGGGTTTAAACTTTATTGGATATAGGTTTGTCATATGATTTATTCATTATTATTAAAATGCAGATAGTATAAATTAGAGCTGCAGCAAATGCGATGTAGTAATATACCCCCGGAATGATATCGAAATAACCTGCATCTTCCGGGAGTTCCGGGAAGAAGACTGTGATTATATATGCAACTCCATTATTTATGAAATGGATGAAAATTGTTGCCCACAACGATCGTGTTCTCCAGTATATCCATCCCATTAGCACTCCAATTAGAAAGGCTGGAATTGCCTGCCACGGATTCATGTGAATTATACCAAAAAATGCAGCTGACCATAAAATTGCCTTAGTGGGTGAATAATGAGCGAGAAGACCTCTCAGAATTATTCCTCTGCAGAAAACTTCTTCAAGAACCGGGGCAAAAACCACCAGCATTATAAGACTGCTTATTCTGTTTTCAGAGATAGCATTCATCAGCCCTATCATGAAATCAGGCATTTCAAGCCACAGGTACAATGGTTCTATAATTATATTGAAAGCAAAAACAAGAGGGAAAATCAAAATAATGGAGAGTTTAGCACCAAGTTTACCAAAATTTGGTTTATTGATTTGTATAGGCTCATTTTTTTCTGACAATTTTAGTGAGAACCTCATCCACAAATAAGGAGGTATAAATAAAAGCGGATAGGCAATAATTTCTATGCCAGTAAGAGATGGGAGTATAAGCTTGAATATAAGCGCAATAATTGCTCCCAGAATTGAACCTCCAACAACTAAATTGATTGCAAGTATCCAGCTCTCTCTAAGGTCAGGAAGGTATGAATTATATTTTTTAAACATATTGTGGGTTATATTTTAAAAAGAGGAGAGGGGTAAAGTCCGTTTTTCACTAATTCACCAATCTTTATAATGACTGAGTCCCTGTCGTCCTTGAATGTAATTCCAAACCATTGGTCTGGTGTGTTTAGAACCTTGCAACGCCCATGACCACATTCAAGAATTAGGTTCACTACTGTAGGAATATAGAATTCAGCAGTTATTACGTCTTGGCTTTTCCTGAGAAAATCCTTAAAAAATTCAGACCCCTCTTTAAAAAGGTCAGGAGTAAAGCCCCACATGTTCATAGATACCAAAGAGGAGTTGTTCACGGAAACTACCTCTCCGTTCTGTTTGGTAGCATATATTGTCTCTCCCTCCCTTGCTATGTTGTGGTGCTCTTCTACAGAGGTAAGATAGCAGCAGTCATCAACTGTGCAAAGCCCTCTTGAGACTTTTCCAGACTCAGACAGGGTATTTGAAATATTGAAACCTACCATACAGTATTCACCTGTTTTCCCATCTTGGCCGGATAGAAATTTTCCAAGAACCGAAAATGAATTCTGTCCATAATAGTCGTCGGCATTTATAACAGCGAAAGGAGTATCAATCAAATCAGCTGCAACAAGTACTGCATGACCGGTGCCCCAGGGTTTTGTGCGTTCCGGATTAACTGTAAATCCGGGCGGAATCAAATCCAGTTCCTGTTCAACGAATCCCAATTCAACAACATTTCCGTATCTCGTCCTTATTCTCTCCTCAAATTCAGTCCTGAAGCATTTGCGTATTACAAAGACAACCTTACCGAAACCAGCCCTTATCGCGTCATAAACAGAATAATCCATAATTGTCTCTCCGCTTGGGCCCACTCCGTCCAACTGTTTCAATCCTCCGTACCTGCTCCCCATACCTGCGGCCAGTACCAGTAATGTCGGTTTTATCATTTTGCTTGTTTTATATAAAGTATATAAGACAAAATTATTATTAATTTTGTCAAAATTACCATAAAGGAGGCAAAAAGAGATGTGGCAAAGGTTTTTAGATTCAAAATTCTTTAAGATCATTAAAAACAAATTCCTTATAGTTGGAGTTGTCTTTGGAATATGGATAACTTTCTTTGATAACAACAGTTTGATTGACTGGGCAAAAGTCATGCTGAATATTAGCAAGCAGGAGGAACAGAAAATATATTACAAACAGGCGATAGAGGCAACTGATGAGAAACTTCTTGAATTAGGATCCAATCTTGACAGTCTCGAGAAATTTGCCAGAGAACAGTATTTTTTTCTTGAAGAGGGAGAGGATGTATTTATTGTACAGGAGAAGAAATAGCAAGCAATTCTCTCAAATCAGAGGAGTTATAGGTTGGCCCTCCATCGCAGGGCAAAGACTTGTAATTATAGAAAAACTGATCTATTCCAAATATCATTGCACCCTCGATATCATTGGCAAAATCATCCCCAACCATTATCGCCTCACTTTTTATGCCACCTATCGCATTCAGTGCCCTTTTAAATATAATTGGTGATGGTTTGTGCACTCCTTGCTCTTCCGAAATAAGCACAGCATCAAAAAAATGATCAATGCCTGAATTCTTGATTTTGGTATACTGAACCTCCTTGAAACCATTCGATATAATCGCCATTATTGCTCCTCTGTTCCTGAGTTCAGAGAGAACATCAAATGCATGAGGCATAAGGATCTTCTGGTTTGGCATCTCCCTGAGGTACTGTTCTCCGATCTCTTCTGCCAGAACCCTGTTGTCAATGCCATATTCCAGTAGTGTCATATGAAATCGTTCTCCCCTCAACCTCTCTTTGGATAGAATGCCTTTTTCATAATCAGCCCATAACTTGTGATTTATCTTGTCATATTTCTGATAGAAGCTATGTTTATCACCCACAACGAGCTTATAGTTGTCAATAAGAGTAGATATATTGTTCTCTGCATTGGCATCAAAGTCCCATAGGGTTCTGTCGAGGTCAAAAAGAAAATAGTTGTATTTTTTTGGCACAGCTTATTTTGTATAATAGTCAATCATGTCTGATATGGCCTTTGTACAGACAGGGCAAAAGCCCGGGGCTGTGTTTGTCTTCATCCTGCAATCGGGCCATGGTCTGAATATTCCCTTTGTCATATAGCCGCCGCCCTCGTACAGACCAACGCCATCTTTTCCCATCATATCCTTCCACTTTGAATCAAAATTCACCTGCGTTGTTAGATTTGGTTCCCATGGTTCGGTTTTAAGATTATAAAACTCCTCATAAGCCACAGCAGACGAATAATACTCATCTCCAAGCCCGGCAAAGCTATGTCCGAATTCATGTACAAACACCGATGCCTCTGTTGGATGGTCAGACATGCTGAGTCCATAAAAGTTGTATATGCCTCCGCCGCCATATTTATTTGTATTTACGATGACGTATATTGCGTCACATGCAGAATTTGATGCCAGTCTGGCAACTTCTCTCTGGTCGGGGGCAGTAAGATACCTGTCAATCTGAAAGGTGTAAAAATTTGATGATGCTATTGTATTTTTCCAGATATTCATATGAGGGATATCGGTTCCACTCTCCTTGGAAACAGATTCTACAGCCCATATGTTAAAGTCGGCTTTTCTTGACTTGTAAGGCTCTACATTGAACAGATAACCGGCAAATTTTGTTGCGTCGGTTTTGAATTTATCCATCTGTTCTACAGTGTAGCCCTCTGCAATAAATACCAGGTCAACCTTTTTGGAAGGATCGCCACTTACCATGACCGGAGTAACATTAAAGTCATTCTCCTTCTCTGCATTGATCGATTTGTCTTTGGGGTCAATATTGTAACTGAATATTTCCGAGAATAGTCCGGTGCTTTTTACTCTTTCATAGAAAACAACCTTGACAGGAACTTTTGGAAAAGGAATCCAGTATGAGCTAGCAAATGCCCTTGGTGTTGTCTTAGACTCAGCAGTTGTCCGCCATTCCTGAAAAAGAGTGGAGAAACCCTTTGAGAAAATCACTTTTCCAGTAGAGTCGAATAGTTTGTACTGATACTCTCCATAGTCGAAAGGGTACACCAGATTTGTCTTTGAACCACTCCATTGGGACTCTTTGTGCAATCCTCCAAGAAAAATTGACTGTTTTTTTGCATCTCCCGCAAAAGTAAGGTCTATCCTAAGCCTCTCCTGAGTGAAATAACTATCATAATCTGTATTTGATAAGGTGGCAGTTTGAGCATAAGTGTGCAGCAGTGCCGGAAAAACAATAACAATAATTAATAGAACCTTTTTCATTTGAAATAACGTTAAATACCTGTATAAGTAAATGGAGTGATTGATGAGAGCTCTTCTTTAATCTCTTTGGAGACATCCAGTTGTTCAATAAACTGACGGATGGTCTCGCTGTCTATTGCCTTATTGGTTCTTGTAAGTTTTTTGAGTGCTTCGTATGGATTAGGGTAGTTTTCCCTCCTCAGGATTGTCTGTATACCTTCAGCAACTACTGCCCAGTTTGATTCAAGATCAGAATCAATAGCCGGTTTATTAAGGATTAGCTTGCCAAGTCCCTTTTCCAGTGATTTTATAGCTATTATTGTGTGTGCCAAAGGAACACCCACGTTTCTTAGAACTGTGGAATCTGTAAGGTCCCTTTGAAGACGTGAAATTGGAAGCTTGGCAGAAAGATGTTCGTAAATTGCATTTGCCATACCCAGATTTCCCTCGGCATTCTCGAAGTCAATAGGATTAACTTTGTGAGGCATTGCAGAAGAGCCTATCTCTCCCTCTTTTATTTTCTGACGAAAATACTCCATAGATATATAACTCCACATATCGCGGCTCATATCAATAAGGATTGTGTTGATCCTCTTAAGGTTGTCGAAAAGAGCGGCCAGGTAGTCATAGTGTTCAATCTGGGTTGTGGGATAAGATCTTTTAAGACCAAGTTTTTTTTCAACAAAGTTTTTTGCGAAGCTATTCCAGTCAACATTTGGATATGCAGCAACATGAGCATTGAAGTTGCCGGTTGCTCCTCCGAATTTTGCTGCATAAGGTAATGTTTCAAGCATCGATAATTGCTCTTTCACCCTTACTGTGAATACTTCAATCTCTTTGCCCAATCTTGTTGGCGATGCCGGTTGACCATGTGTGTGTGCAAGCATAGGAACCTCTTTCCACTCTTTTGAAAGAACAATAAGAATATTGAGCATGTTTTTTAGCCGGGGCATGAATACATCACGTATACCTTCGAGCAGACTTAGTGGTACCGATGTGTTGTTAATATCCTGAGATGTGAGGCCAAAATGAATAAACTCCTTATATCTCTCAAGTTCCAGTTTGTCAAATCTTTTCTTTATGAAATATTCTACTGCCTTAACATCATGGTTTGTGGTTTTCTCTATATCCTTAACCTCGAGTGCATCTTCAGCAGCAAAATTTTTATAGATGCTCCTCAAATCATCGAATTTGCTTTTTTCGATATCTTTAAGTTGGTTTACAGGGAGTTCGCACAATGCAATAAAGTATTCAATTTCTACGAAAACACGATACTTTATTAGAGCATATTCGGAAAAATACAGCGATAACTCCTCTACTTGTTTGTAGTATCTGCCGTCAATTGGAGATATTGCAGATAATGAATGGTTTACCATTAGAATGTGGGGTTGTTTAGACTGCGAATTTAGTAAATATTTATTAAACACTCTTTACAGATATTTTACGGAAAATCTTAACTATCTGTTTTGCCTCTTTTACGTCATGGACCCTTAGGATGTCTGCTCCATTAATAAGTGCCTGCAGGTGAATTGCAGTAGTAGCTGCCAATGCATCTTCAGGCGAAATGTCAAGGAACCGGTATATCATGCTTTTTCTTGATATTCCTACCAGAATTGAATAAAAACCACCATCTGTTCCGGAGTTGATCTTAAGCTTGTTGAGTCCGGTAAGTATTTCGTAGTTCTGGTCTATGTTCTTTGCAAATCCAAACCCAGGATCAATAATTATTTTCTTAATACCTGTTGCCTCTGCTTTTGGCAGAAAATCAAGGAAGTACTCTCGTATTTCCTCAACCACATTTTTGTATTGACAAAGGGCCTGCATGGTCTCAGGGGTACCTTTCTTATGCATTGCTATATATGGGAGCTCTAGCCTGGCAACAGTTTCAA
>Ga0209417_1006475_pt1 | contig 11945 bp, 10 predicted proteins | sample RifGroF2_FD_184002 | JGI IMG/M metagenome (GOLD analysis project Ga0209417, IMG submission 184002) | Groundwater microbial communities from Rifle, Colorado, USA - Groundwater F2 (SPAdes) (version 2) | ecosystem: Environmental > Aquatic > Deep subsurface > Groundwater | place: Rifle, Colorado... | reverse complement strand
AATGGGGGTTGGGGGTAGTGTGCCCAAAATCGGCCCTAACGTCAGAAATGCACTCGCCGGTCACATTTTTCCTTCTCACAATGCCCCGCAGTCGCAGACTGCGGGGCATTGTGAGAAATGCGGGTTAGTTATGCCGTGCTCTTTTCTTCTGACCGTCCGGTGTCTGGAATTTGTGTATAAAAGACAGGGCGTAAGCCGGTGGTCTTTTTTCCATACGCCTACACAACTCTGCGACCTATCAAGCGCCCCGGCTGCTCCTCAGTTCTCCAGGAACGCATGTTGGCTGTATGAGCACTTTAGCTAAAGCGGACGTAATGAATTTGAGCGGGCCAGATAAGGCCAGGCATATGGCGCCGCGATCGGCCTGCAAACGACGCAAGCCTTCCAGGCATGTTTGGGCGCGTTCTTCCACCGATCGACTCATGTTCCCTCCTCCTTCTCGCTCAAGACGCTTTCCACTTGTTCCTGCAGCAATTTCCGATCCGGCAGGTATAGCTGATATTTGGAAACGAATAGTTTGTCCGACAAGTCTCCCCTGGCATAGCGCACCATGACTTCGTCTTTATCGGCGGCCAGCACGATCCCGATCGGATCGCGATCTCCTTCCACGGATTCTTCGGCTTTGAAGTAATTCAGATACATATTCATCTGGCCGATGTCCTGATGCTTCACCTTGCCGATTTTCAGGTCGATCAACACGAAACACTTCAGGATGCGGTGATAGAAGACCAAATCCACATAGTGGTGAATGTTGTCGAGCGTCACGCGGTGTTGCCGGGCCACAAAGGCAAACCCCTTGCCCAGCTCCAGCAGAAAAGATTGAAGGTTATTGAGCAACCGGTCTTCCAATTCCCGCTCGTTGTATCGATGCGCCTCGGGAATTTTAAGGAATTCCAGCACATAAGGATCTTTAACCAACTCGGAAGGAGATTCCGGCTTGTGCCCGTCTTTGGCAAGTTTCAGCACCCCCTTCTTGTCCCGGCTCAAAGCCAGCCGCTCGAACAAGGCAGAGTCGCGCTGTCGTTTTAATTCCCGCACGGACCAGTTTTCCGTGACGCACTGCTTCTCATAGAACCCCCGGGCCAAGTCATCGCCGATGCCCAGCAGTTCGACATAATGGCTCCAACCCAATTTGCCAGACAGTGTCTGGCAAATTGGGTACTTGATGAACAAAAGCCGCATGTACTGCAAGTTACTCCGGCTAAAACCTTTTCCATGCTGCTCGCTCAAGTCGCGCGACAACTGAATCAACAATTCCGTCCCATAATCGGCTCGCTGAGAGCCGGCTTGCTCAAACTCCACAATGCGTTTCCCGACTTCCCAGTAAGTCTGGACTAAAAACGAGTTGATCGTCTGAACGGTTTTGTGCCGGGCGTCCTCAAGAAGGGTTCCGATTCCTGAAATCAGTTGCGTATAGGCACGCGATAGACGCTTAGTCATGAGAGGGCTCCTTTACATGCAGCAAACTTTGTCCTGCGACAAAAGCTCGCATCTGCCTGGGCGTAGAGGAAGGGCAAGCCTGGTTATAAGCCGTGTACATGGCTCTGCGTATCGTTGTTACCCACGGGTCCAAACCGTGAGCATGATCCTGCGCTATCTCGATGAGTTGGTTGTACTGAGCATCAAGGACGCTCCAGAATTCAGCGGCAGCCCATTGAAATAAGCCCGACGAGTCAGCCATCTTCATTTCAGAAGCAAACTTCTTCACAGACTCCTTCAGAGAAAATTCCCCTCGACGGGCCCATTCAACGCCTTTGCCATAGATTTCCAAAGTTCCTGTGTCCAAGAGCTGCGCAGGAACGGAAAATACCCATTCCGCCATATCCAACAGTTTTCCCTTGTCAGCCGCAAGCCCCCCCGTCCAAATATCGACCGTCCCGCGCTCAAGCGAACACAAATGCTCCAGCGCAAGCGGACCACCGGATTTACCCTTGCGATTCAAATTTAACACGCTATTCAACTCCCGCCACGGATGGCGCTCCAAGCGCAAAGGCAAATACCTGTATTCCTGTCCTTTTTTGCCTTCAAAAACAGTGACCGTAAGCATCGCTTCCCGGTAGTTTGGCAGTTTGGCAAAGGAAAACCCGTTTACAAACGTACATTTTCGTAGAGAACCATCGAGCAGAATGCCTCGCGACAAAGGGATCATCCGACCCAGATAGGTTTGAGTCCACTCAGGAACCGGCGATAGAGTTGCATAGGTCTGTTCCCAGACAGGACGGCCCATGCCGACAGCGAGGTGTTCCTGAACTTGCTTTCGCGAAAGCAGATTGAGCCAGATCGTTTCAACCACATTGCCGCCCCGCAGGATGGTATGAAGCGGAGAACTTTCAAGACAAGGTGCGTGTTCACTGTTTTTTGAAGTCTGGATACCGCTCCAGCTTGTAATGCCAATCATCCCTCCCGGCGAGAAACATTGAAACGTCAGTAGACTTAAGGCCGCGTGAGCCGAAACGTGGCAGCGGCCATCTTCACAAGCTCCATGATCGAACAACTTGGGATTGTTTCCCGCTGCCAAACCGAATTCCAGCTTATCCATGCTGGCATTGAGGGTTGGCATCAAGTCAGATACCTGGAGAAAGGGCTTATCGCCAAACAAATCAAACGAATGGCGATTGGCTTCAAGGTACTTAAGGCTTTGCGGCGCGATGAGAAGGAGAGAAGTCTTCCAATCCTCCTCATTCTTCGGACCGTCCAGGGCTGCTTGCGCAATACAGATCAAAAGCCGCATCAAGGCGATGCGTTGAGCGGGATTAACAGAGAGATCGCGTATCGTTTCCCCTTTTGCGAAAAGATCTTGAAGGCTCACAAGCTTGTGGGACCCGTCTTCGAAAAGGACCGGAATCCAAGGATCACCAACTAAATTCATCATCCCCCTCCCCTACGGTCTTAAACGACGCGCGTTCCATCCAAACGCCGATTTCCGGATGATAGCAAAATTCCGTTTTGGCTCCATCCAAATGATTTAATTTGTCGCCTGCAACTTGCAGCACCACTACCGAACCGAAGACATGCCGGCCCAACCACCGAGGCTTGGTGCTTTGTGCGAACAGGAAATGGGGCAACGAAGCCATGCTGAAAAACAGAGAGCCCTTCAGCGCTATTTTCCAGCTTGGCTAGAGCCTGCTGATATGGAATACATGGGATACTTTCAGGCTCAGCACCTTGAAACCTCGGCATGTTTGAATCTCCCTGTGAAACTGAGAATACGTTGACTTACGGGAAACCGCAACAATAGGTTGCCTTGAGCTTTTTCCAATCCTTGGAAAAAACGCTCGCATATTTTCCAAACCTTGGAAGACTGGTAGCGCATGAATACAGACGACTACATTTCAATGGACCGGGAGCATCTCTGGCATCCCTACACGCGGTTTTCCACCTTCGAAACGAAGCCCCTGCCGGTGATCGTCCGGGGGAAAGGCCTGTATCTTTTCGATGCCGATGGGAATCGGTATATCGACGCGATTTCGTCCTGGTGGGCCTGTGCGCTGGGGCATGGGAATGATCGCATCAAGGACGCCATCGGCAACCAGGCGGACTGCCTTCAGCAAAGCATCCTGGGCAATTTGAGCCATCCGGCGGCCATTGAGCTGGCGGGAAAACTCGCCGGGTTGATGCCCCGCCCCAACCGGCATGTGCTCTTTTCGAGCGACGGCGCGAGCGCGGTCGAGGCGGCGTTGAAGATCGCCGTGCAATATGGTCACAACATCGGACAACCTACGCGCCGGCGTCTGGCCTACCTGCGCGACGCCTATCACGGCGACACGCTCGGCGCGGTTTCGGTTGGATTCCTGGAAAGCTTTCACAAGCCGTTCAAATCGATTTTATTCCCCGCCCTATCGATTCCCGTGCCCTATCGCAAGGAGGACGAACGCGCCTGCCTGGCCGAAGCCACGCACTTGTTCGATCAGCATACCGACGAGATCGCGGCGCTGATTGTCGAACCGCTTTGCCAGGGCGCGGCGGGCATGAAGATGTACTCGGCCCAATATCTGCGCCAACTCGCGGCGCTCTGCCGCGAACGCGAGGTGCTGCTGATCGTCGACGAAATCGCCACCGGCTTCGGGCGCACCGGGCGGATGTTCGCGTTCGAGCACGCGGGCATCGATCCGGACATCGTCTGCGTCGGCAAGGCGCTCTCGGCCGGTTATCTGCCCATCAGCGCGGCGATCGTGAAGGACGACATTTACGCCGCCTTCAGCGATCAGCCGGTCGATCACACCTTCTATCACGGCCACACCTTCTGCGGAAACCCGATCGCGGCCGCCGCCGCGCTGGAAGCCTTGCGGATTTACGAGGAGATCGACATCGCGGCGCAAGCCCGCCGCATCGAAGCCCTCTTGAAAGAGGCCCTGACGCCCTTGTCCGCGTTGCCCTTCGTGACCGACGTCCGCTGCCTCGGAGCGATCGGCGCGGTCGAACTCTCCAGCCGGGAGCTGGTGCAAACGGCCAAAATGGCGTTACTGGAGCAGCGAATCCTCGCCCGGCCCTTGGGACAAGTGGTCTATCTCATGCCCCCGCTTAACACGCCGGACGAACACATCAAGAATCTGGTCAACGTCTTCGCTCAGATCGTTCGTTCCGTCGTCGCGTGACTTTTATGAACCCGCTTGACTCACCCCCGTGCACGGTCTTTTTATGTGCACTGTAACTTGTTGGATAGCAAAACAGGTTCGGCGCACATTCGAGCAAATACATGATTCCTGGAGGGTTCCGCTCTGTCGGAACCATCTTCTTTCGGTCGCGACGGAGCGCGACCCTCCAAAAGACGGATCTACCGTCAAAACAATAAGTTATCGTTTCACATAAAAAGACCGTGCACCCCTGCGGCGCTTAAAAAACTCGGTCTTGGCACATGCCAAAGCCTGTGCTAGTTTAAAGATATATGGGCAAGTATACCAAGCTAGTGCAAACCCTATTGCAGGGTAGTTCGGATGCGAACATCACTTTTTCGGAATTATGTCGATTGCTAATCAAAATGGGCTTTGACGAAAGGATTCGGGGAGATCATCATATTTTTACCCGAGCAGGCGTTGAAGAAATATTGAACCTGCAGCCCTTGGGATCCAAAGCAAAGCCTTATCAAGTGAAACAAGTCCGAGCTGTAGTTTTACGATATCATTTGAACACGGGAGTTTGAGCATGCAAAGTAAATACGAGATCATCATCTACTGGAGCGAAGCAGATGGCTCCTTTGTAGCAGAAGTTCCTGAGCTGCCGGGATGTATGGCCGATGGGAAAACCTATCAGAAAGCGCTTTCCAATGCCGAGGTTGTGATTCAGGAATGGATTGAAACGGCAAAAGCGCTTGGAAGAGCCATCCCAGAACCTAAAGGGCGATTGGCATACGCATAGCCAATGAGTGAGACCTTTGCCTACAGCCATTTTTCGTTCCTTCGATCCGACCGGCCGTGGATGGAACATGACCTTCGAGTCGCCCTCTGCGATCAGGGAAGGCCACGACCCGGCTTCGGTACATTCCATTCTCCAGTTCGCGGAATCAGAATCCCAAGCCGGTCGCTGGGTAGCCCTGGCGCTCTCCTATGAGGCAGCTCCGGCTTTCGACTCTGCCGCAAAAGTTCATCAGCCGGACGATTTCCCGCTCATTTGGGCGGCATCGTTTGAAACGACTTCGACGGACCGCATTCCGTGCTCCGCCGATGGCAGCTCCAACCCGGAATGGACTCCGCTGATTTCCCGTGGGGATTATTCGGAAAGCATCGCTCGCATTCGGCAGCTCATCGCCCAGGGCGACACCTACCAGGTCAATTACACGTTTCCCATGACCGCCCGCCTTGCAGGCGATTCGCTGTCCATCTTCGATCAACTCGGCCGGGCTCAGGGGGCGGGCTTCTGTGCCTGGCTGAACCTCGGACGAGTCCACGTCTTGAGTTTATCGCCGGAGCTTTTCTTCGAACGGCGCGGCGACCGACTCGTCACCCGCCCCATGAAGGGAACCCTGCCGCGCGGACGTTTCACGCGCGAGGACGACGCCCAGGCCGCCGCCTTGAAGAGCAGCCCCAAAAATCGCGCGGAGAACGTGATGATCGTCGACATGCTCCGCAACGATCTGGGGAAAATCGCCGTACCCGGCACGGTCCAGGTCACGAGCCTTTTCGACGTGGAGAAATATCGCACTATTTTCCAAATGACTTCAACCGTGGAAGCCCAACTGCGCGACGGCCTGGGGCTCGCGGATATCATGACGGCCCTGTTCCCCTGCGCCTCCGTCACCGGGGCGCCCAAGCTTCGAACCATGGAAATCATCCGTGAGTTGGAACCTTTTGCGAGAGGCCTCTATACCGGCGCCATCGGATTTCTGAAGCCCGGCGGCGATGCGATTTTCAATGTGGCCATTCGAACGATCACCCTCGACACGCAAACCGGCGACGCGCGTTATCCTATCGGCGGCGGCATCACCTGGGACTCCACCGACGAGGACGAATATCAGGAATGCCTGAACAAAGCCGCGTTCCTCGCCCAGCCGCCTCCCGAGTTCGAATTGCTCGAATCGCTCCTGCTGGAAAATGGCGCGTATTTCCTGGCCGAAGGACATCTGGCGAGACTGAAGGATTCGTGCACCTATTTCGAATTCCCCTTCCCGGAAGACGAGATCCGCCGGCGGCTGGAAGAGCTTCGGATCGCACACGCCGACGGCTCCTGGAAATGCCGGCTTCTGCTGAACGCCCAAGGCGCGGTACGGGCCGAAGCCGCTCCGGCGCCGGCCGCCAGTCCCGTCCGCCTGGCGCTGGCCGCCGAACCGGTGGATTCCAAAAATCGGTTTCTTTTTCATAAAACGACCAATCGATCCCTATATGAGGCGGCCAAGTCTGCCGTTCCGAATGGCGACGACATCCTGCTCTGGAACGAGCGCGGCGAACTCACCGAATCCACGCGCGCCAATCTGGTCGTCGAAATGGACGGCCGCCGTTATACGCCGCCCCTCGACTGCGGGCTGCTGCCGGGCGTTTTCCGAAGCGAGTTGCTCAGGACCGGCGAACTCGTCGAACAAATCCTCCGCCAGGACGATTTACATCGCGCCCAGGCGGTCTATCTGATCAACTCCGTGCGGAAATGGAATAAAGCTACATGCATTTGAAATGGGATATCCGCAACCTCACTTTTTCGCCCGCCCTGTTTGCCGCGCCGCTCGCCGGAATCACGCACTCCCCCTTCCGTCGGCTGCTGGCAGATTTCGGCGGCTACGGCGCCTTGTTCACCGAGATGCTTTCCGCCCGGCAAATCTTGCGGGAGGACTTGGTGCAATCTCCTTCTCTCAAGCGCCGGCCTCAGGAAGGCAAAGTCATTTACCAGTTGATGATGGAAGACGCCGAAAAGTTGGATCAGATCGTCGAACGCCTGGCCTATTGCGCGCCGGACGGAATCGACATCAATCTGGCCTGTCACGCGCCGAACATCCGCACCCGCCAGGCCGGAAGCGGCTTGTACGAAAACCGCGAGTCGTTGGCCGAGGTGCTGGCGTTGGTGCGGCGCACTTGGAACGGGTTGTTCACCGTGAAAATCCGGCTGGGCTCGGAACGTCCGGGCTGGCAGAACCGTTTTGCCGAACGCCTGAAGCTATTTGAAGACAGCGGCGTGGATGCGATCTTCTTTCATCCGCGCTTTTTCGAGGATAAGTTCCGGAAGCGCGCGCGGTACGAGCTGTTCGATTGGGCAGCGTCCCTGACGAACCTGCCGATTGTGGCCAACGGAGACATGTCCGGGCCGGAAACGATCGAGCAAAATCACAAGTCGCTGAAAAACGTTCACGGCTACATGGCGGGGCGCATGATGGCGGTCCAGCCGTGGTTTTTTGCGGCCTGGCACAAGAAGCAGCCCTTGGTCCTCGACTACGCCGAAATCTGGCAGCGTCTTTTCGATTACATCCTCGAAGATTTCCCCCCGGAAAAAGCCATCAGCCGGATCAAGATTTTCACCAAGTATTATGCGCGGAATTTCCGGTTCGGCCATTACTTTTATACCAAGGTTTACAATGCGCCCACCCTGGAAGACGTACGGGAAAAAGCCACCGCGTTCCTTTCCACCCAACCGGAAGTCATGCCGGAACCTTCCGTGCAAGGGTTATGCTGAGCGATCCGGACTTGCGCCGGCGTCGTCTAAATTGAATTTTGATGGGTGCATCTTGACACGGCCCCCGCGCATACGAATAAGAATCCTCGTCCTTACGGACGCGGCTACGCAGCTGCCGGCGTAAGCCGGTGGTTTGCCAGACGTTGAGGAGAGCCCGTCTTCGGCTTGTCCCGCCGTAGTGGAACGAAGGCGGAAGAAGCCAGGCCGCCTTTTACAATCCAATCGCTCGCAGTTCAAGTATCGGCGGCGGGCGAATTTAAAACCGCCGCTTCAATGGAGTCCAGCAGGCGGGAGAACTCCGCCAGGGTTTCCGAGATTTTCTGCAGGTCCTGCTGCTTGGCTTCCCGCTGTAATTCGCCGGCCCAGGCTTGCAGGGCATCGGCCTGGTACTCCTGCCCCAACGCGTTTACCTGCTTGGCCAACGCCCGAACATGTTTCATGTACATTTTTTCGCGCACTTCCTGCCACTGGGGAAGGCACTCGTTTTTCAGGCGCTCCAGCAGCTCCGGCCAGCGGGCGTGAATTTCCGGGACTGGCGGCTGTTCGGCCGGCGCGGGCGCCGCGGCCTCGGGCTTCGGCGCGGGAACGCGTTTGGGCAGGAACTTTGCCATCTCCCGCAAGAGTTGCAAGCGGCTGACGGGCTTGATGAGATACCCATCGCAGCCCATGGCCTCGGTATGCGTGCGGGTGTCGGCAACTTCCGAGGCCGTAATGGCTATGACCGGAATCCGAGCGGAATCGGGATTGGCCTTCAACTGTTTTACGGTTTCATAACCGTCCATTACCGGCATCGTCATATCCATCAAGATCACGTCGGGATGATCCTGCCGAACATGCTCAAGCACTTCCTCCCCATTGGCGGCTTCAATCAAGGTTAGCGAAGGATCGGGCAGGTACGCTTTCAGCAAAGCTCGGTTGTAGGGCACATCGTCCGCCACCAGAATGGCCGCCGGCGGCAGCTCGATTTCTTCGGTCATGACCGCCCCGCTATCCGTCTCGGGCAAAGTGGCGGCCACATCTACGGAGTCGTAGACGATCCAAAACTCGCTGCCCTGGCCCGGTTCGCTTTCCAACTCGATGCGCCCGCCCATTTTCTGCATCAGGCTTTGGCTGATGGCCAGGTTGAAGCCGGGCCCCCCGTTCGACGAAGATTTCTGGCGTGACAGCCGATTAAAAGGCTTAAAGATCAACTCATGCTGCTCCCGAGGAATCCCCTTCCCCGTATCCCGCACGCTGATCGCCAGCCTGATCCGGCTTTCGTCGTTTTCCAAGGGCTCCCGAGAAACATGCGCCTTGATGCCGCCCTGATCCGTGGTTTTCACCGCATAGCCGACCACGCCCATCAGCACCTGACGGAAACGGATTTCGTCCAACAACAAGGCCGCAGGCACTTCCGGATCGATCTCCAGGTGAAAGTAGAGATTCTTTTGTTTGCAGGCGACCTCGAACGCCTGCCAAATTTCATTCAAGACATACCGCGGATTGACGGGCGCATACTGAATGTTCAAAGACCCCGTTTCGAGATGGGCCAACTCATATACATGGTCCACCAGAGCCATCAGCCGGTCGCCATTGGCTTTTATGGCCTCCAGGTGTTCCTGGCAGATCTTATCGTCGATCATCGAGCCCAGGATTTCCGTAAACCCAAGAATGGCATTCATGGGATTACGGATTTCATGCGCCAGATCGGCAATGAATCCATGAGTATCCTGCCAAACCGTTTCCATCTTCAGGGTCAATTGATGCGCCCGTTCCGAAACAGCCGCCAATTCGCTGTCGGCCAGCTCTTCGCGATGCCGGGCCTGCTGCAAACGGTCTTCCAGCTTTTTGATCGTTTCGGACCATAGCTGCTCAGCCTGCTTGGACATGGATACATCGATCAAGACGACCAGCATCCTGCCGCCCATCGCCAGCCCATGAAGCTGGACTGAATGGTCCACTCCGTCCTTGCCGGTGAGGCGGACTTCCACAGGCTTGAGCACCCCTTTGCCCGACATTGCTTCCGCCAACAGCTTCTGCCAGACAGCTTCCGCCTCCTGTCGTTTGCTTTCATCCGGACAGGCCAAAGCCCACCACTGGGCGGCATGAGGAAGCTCCTTTAACGAGTAGCCATACGTTCGATAAAAGGACAGATTGGCTTGCAGGGTCTTTTGTCCGGCCGCTTCAAAAACAAGCATGGGCGCCGGCGCATTTTCGATCAAGGCGCGCAGCTCGTCCTCATGATGTTTCAGAGCTTCCTCGGCCCTTTTCCGTTCCGTATCGTCCCGCACGAACGATTGGATCAAGCCCTCATGGGCCGGCGAAAGGAGCTGGCTGTTGATGTGAACCGAACGCAGAGTCTGGTCTTTGCTGATGTATTCGCCTTCCATCGCCAACCCCCCAGCCTTGGCAATCCGCTCCACGCGGTTTCCGCTGGACCGAAACGAGTCGCGGCTTTCGAAATCCGAAAGATTCGCTCCGATCAAGTCTTCCCGCGAGTAGCCCAACAAGGCGCAGAACCGGTCATTTACGTCGACAATCCGCCCGCGATAGGTATGCCAGACGATGCCGTCATGTACATTTCCAATCACGGCCCGGTAGCGCTGTTCATGGTCTCTCTGAAAGACCCGGCTCTGGCGCCCGAACCATACGTACAGCACCCCCAGCGCCGATAACACGAAAAGCAGCGCCAACCCGCTCAGCATCGCGGCCTTGGAATACACGGATTGGTATATTTCCTTCCGATCTTTCTGAACGACGAGTTGCCAGGGAGCGCCCTGGAGCTGACGCACCGCCGCCAAAACGGGAGCATTCCGATAATCGAGCCCATGAACCACGCCGGTCGCGCCCTGGACCGCCATCACGGCCACCGCCCGCCCGGCGGCCAAGGACGTCCGTAGATTCAGCGCCGCGTTCGTACTGTGCCGCAGCTCGTTCAAATACACCACTTCGCGATCCTGGCTCGCCACCAGCATCGCTTCAAGCGACCCGCCGTCCGACCTCCTTTGCGTCAGAAACTCGACAAACGACGCCCAGTCCCGACGAAACAGGATAGCGCCTGCGATCCGGCTTCCGGCCGCATCCCTCGCGACCACCGGGGCCAATAGATCCTGAACAATCTGTTTATCCGGCAGGATCGAGACCATGAAGGGCAGGGAAAGCAACGTCTCGTTTTGAGCGACCGCCTGCCGGGCCAGACTCCGGATGGGAGCATCCACTCGAACCGTCATGGGCGACGTCGACAACCAGGGAACGGCATGAATGTCCAATACGGCAAGCCCCAGGTATCGATAGGAGTCCTGAACTTCCGACAATTGCCGCAGGATGTCCGTCCGGATATTGTCCAAAGGCGCTCCCGACTGCAGCCAGTTCTCCACTTCCAAAGCCAGGTACGAACCGTCGGCGATCTGCCGCACTCGCACTTGTTCCTCGGCCAGCCGGCGTTCAAGCTGCTCCGCTTGAAGGTCTGCGACGACCGACAACACCTCGACGGCATGCTTATCGGCGGCCTGCTTTAGATATGCGAGCGCCACGCTGCCGGCAAGAGAGACCGCCAAGGCCAGCAGAATGACAGCCGTTACCGGCCTGTAAAAATGGCTCTTGAAATCGGCCCATTTCCATTTCGAAAACATACGCATCCCGTCGGCTCTCCATTGCAGATTTTTATAGGAATGGATGATTCCACCCCGATTTTTTAAGATAATGCCGTTTAGGGTAGAGTCAAAAAATGGAGACGGCGTGCAACGACGAAACCCGGGGCGAGTCGCCCCGGCTCTAAAGAAAACAACTACCGCAATGGAACCCCATGTCCAGTTTACTGGCATGGGGTGGCTGTCGCTTGGCCCTTCGACCCGCTCAGGTCCGGGCGCATGGGG
>Ga0209417_1006472_pt1 | contig 11950 bp, 10 predicted proteins | sample RifGroF2_FD_184002 | JGI IMG/M metagenome (GOLD analysis project Ga0209417, IMG submission 184002) | Groundwater microbial communities from Rifle, Colorado, USA - Groundwater F2 (SPAdes) (version 2) | ecosystem: Environmental > Aquatic > Deep subsurface > Groundwater | place: Rifle, Colorado... | reverse complement strand
CCTTGCAAGGGATCTCAGGATCAGCGTGATCACAACGAAAAGAAGCTACGAGGATCTCGAGCGCGAGGGATTTTTGGAGACAGTCGGCGGGAAAGGTACTTTTGTAGCTCCGCAGAACAGGGAATTTCTCAAGGAACAGAAGCTTAAGATCATTGAAGCTAAACTTGCCGAAGCGGTTGATGAAGCTAAAATGCTCGGTCTCAAGAAAAGCGAGCTAAAAGAAATGCTCGACGCATTATATGAGGTATAATTAATACTATATGAGGAAAGTAAAATGAATAAAATACTGGAAATAAACGGAGTCACGAAAGAGTTCAAAGGATTTAAGCTTGACAACATCACTTTCACGCTTGATAAAGGATATATTATGGGATTTATCGGGCCAAACGGTGCGGGCAAAACGACCACGATCAGGCTGATAATGAACCTGCTTAAGAAAGACTCCGGCGAGATCAAGATATTCGGAATGGATAATGTGACTGATGAAGTGCCTATCAAGGACAGAATAGGTTTTGTATATGAGGAAAACTATTTTTATGAGCATCTGACGGTAAATAAAATGAAAGAGATAATCGCGCCTTTCTACAGCAGATGGGACGATGATAAATTTAGTGAATACTGTGATAAATTTGAACTCACTCCAAAAAAGAAGATCAGAGACCTTTCAAAAGGCACGAAAATGAAATTTTCTCTCGCTATAGCGCTTTCGCACAATGCCGAATTACTTATCCTCGACGAACCGACTTCAGGGCTTGATCCGGTATTCAGGGACAAGCTTATGGATATACTCAGGGAAGAGATACAGGATGAAAACAAGTCAATCATCTTTTCGACACATATCACTTCAGATCTTGAGAAAATAGCCGATTATATCACTTTCATCAACAACGGCAGGATAGTATTCTCAAATCAGAAGGACATTTTACTGGAAAATTATAAAATAATCAAAGGCGATACAGGCATCCTGAACGAAGAGATCAGGAAAGAACTTCTCGGTATCAAAGAGAACAAGTTCGGCTTTGAAGCACTGTGCGATTATGAAAAAGAAAGCCTGTTCTCGAAATTTGAAGTAGTGACGGAAAAACCAAGCCTTGAGCAGATGATGGTCTATCTGTCCAATAAATAAGCGGAGGAAAGTAAAATGAAAAATCTAATTATGGCTGATCTGAAAATATTAGGAAGTAGAGTCTGGAGAATACCCTTAGGGTTTGCTGCAGGTTCTTTTGTTTTATCCCTGCTGACGGGTTTCAGCGATACAGATTACACATCGCTGGTCTATTTTATAAACTTGTTCTTAGTGCCTGTCCTGATGCTTTACGAACTTCTAAGGGAAGAACAGAAAAATAAATCCGAGATGATGATCTTAACGATGCCCGTAAATAAAAGCAGATTTGTTTATTCGAAATTTATGATAACTGTATTTTTTATCTTACTCGGTATTTTTTCATTAATGGTAAGTTTGATTACTCAAAACCTGATTAATGGAAGTCCGATATCTCAATTATATTCTAATCTTACAGGTTTATATTTTTATTTTTGTGTTCTGTCTTTTGTAGCACTTTTTTGTATTTCATTTTATTACTATACTTCGAAGCTGTACTTTTCGCTTTTTTCTGCAACTGGAGGACTTTTGATAGTTTTATTTCTTTTGGCATGGACTTCTGAGAAAATTCTGCTTCCTATAAATTCAAGCTGGCTACACGATTTTGATCTGTTTTTGTATCCGTTAAGGCTGATTTATGTTATGGTTGGTACTTTAATTATTAATTATCTAATGAAAATATCATTTAAGAAAATCCCAGAAAAATTTTACCTGAACGGATGGTTTTTTGTTATTTCAACAGTAACAGCGATGTATGCACTAAATTTGTTCAAAATAATATTTTTTGAATATAAAGTTATATCGGATGCAGGATTAAAGACAGTTATAAAGAACGGTATTATGACTCACGAACAGGTTAATTGGGCAAATGCAATTGAGAAATTTTACCCGCATCTGATATCATATCTTATAACTACAGTTATTTTGATTATTTTATGGGTAATTCTTTTTTATAAAAATAAAGACAGGATTTTTACATATTTTTCGCTGATCAGCTTGATTCCTTTTATAGCAATGAGTTTGCCGGAAATCATCTACCTTTACTTTAGATCATTTTTACAAATTAAGATTCAATACTACGGAGATGACCCTTATTTTATAGCTACTATATCGCAGATTGTATTCATTCCTTTCTGTTTTATCGTATTCGCGAAGCTGACTGTATTAATTCTTAATAGTAAAACATCTTATTAAAGAGGTCAACATGAATCATATAACAAAAACAAATTTATACCTGATATTTTTGGCTGATAAATACTTCGGTGTTGCAGTGATCGCAATGCTTGTCGTGCCTGTGATGATTCTGCAGGGTCATTTTTCAGCTTACGCGATAGGATTGACGCTTTCAGTATTTTTTGCGTTACTAAAGTTCAATTCCACAGTGACTACATGCAAGCACGACAGGATCAACGCTGCTATGCCTGTTGAGAAAAAAGATATTGTTACATCAAGGTTCATTACAGCTGCGCAGATCATAGGCATGTTCACACTTGCAGCAATTCTTGTTTCGGTTTGGGCGAATACAAAAAAAGTCATTTATGAATCAGAGAAGATGCATTATGCCTTAAGGAAAGTCATAATGCATATATCAACTCCTATAGATGAGCTTGTCGCAGGCCTTATTTTCGGTATACTTCTTTCAGTTATAATATCGTCTGTATATTTATATCTGTGGTCAAAATTTGAGCATGATAAATACAATCTGTATTTTACAATGCTGGCAATTATCTTCACATTTGCTTTGAAGCCATTACTTTCAGGTATGACTGCTGCCGGAGTGAGCATGATATTTGTAAATGTTTCCATGCTGATAGTTGCGGTACCGATCGTATATTTCATCTATAAAAAGTCGCTTGAAGCTTTCAAAATAAGGGAATTTTAAAATATTCCCTTGCATAAACATAAATTCAGGCTTAATATTATAGCAATATATGAATTATTATAAATGTGTGGAGTATGAGAGTGAAAGTTCTAAGGTGTTTGGTCATTTTATCGGTATTTATTTTTACAGTCAGCTGCTCAAAAAAAGAAGTAAAGACTTATGAGCAGACTGTCGAGAACGGGATCAGGGTCACAAAGAATAATGGAATACCTGCTGATTCAACTTTTAAGATCGAACTGAAAGAAGTAGGTTTTATAGATAATGAGAATGAGACGGATTCAGTAAAATTTATCGAAAAATCGTATCAACATAATATAGATCGAAAGGGAAACCTGTATATATTGGACTCTAAAAGGTCTAAAATTCATAAGTATAATAGTGATTATCAGTTCATTTCCTGTTTTGGCGGTAAAGGAGAGGGACCGGGTGAGTTTATGACCGCTGGTACTATCTGTATAAATCAGGATACTATTTATATTACCGATTGGTATTCAAAGAAAATAATCAAATATGATCTCGAAGGAAACTCTCTTTCATTGAAGCTGTGCGATAATATTGAAAAAATACCTGCATACCCTAAATCCTTCGGAGATTATTTTATGAGCTCCTCTATCAGTTCTAAAACGGATCCGTCAATTCCCGGAATTGTAAATATGATCACCGTAATGTCTTTGTACGATGATAAACTTAATTACATAAAAGACCTTTATAAACTGACATGGGAATTTGATAGAACAAAAGACTATGATCCAACTGCCAACGGCGCAGTATCTGCGAATAATGATACGGAATTATTTCTGGCTGAAAAATCAAAAGATCGTTACATAATAAGCGTCCTCGATAATTCCGGCACAAAAATTCGTGAGATACGAAAGCAATTCGCGAGAATAAGGATAACTGATGAAGAAAGTAAAAAACTTGCCGAATCAGGTGAAAAGCATAATCTGAAATATAAGATGACATATAAAAGCTCAATTAAAAATCTGCATATTGATAAATACGGAAGATTATGGGTCGAAACTCCGGTAGCAAATTCTGATGAAAAACATTTCGATGTATTCAAGGATGATATCTTTCTGAACAGGATCACTCTAAACCTCGAAGAAGGCTACAGACCTCAATTCATAGGAAATAGGATCTTAGCTGTTAATGAAGAGAACAACAATATAAAGATCTATGAGTATTAACCCCTAAAATAAGGCTATTTATAAAATAATGGTGGATGTATGAGGTTATTTCAATTAACAGTTTTACTAGCTATGTTCTTTATGTTTATCGGATGCTGTGCACCTTCTATAAACATGATTTTTGTAAAGGGTGGCACTTTTAAATCATGTTATAAAGAAAAAGATAAGCCTGATCCTGTTGATATTGAAATCAAAGATTTTTATATAGGCAAATATGAAGTCACCCAAGCACAATGGAATACGGTTATGGAAAAAAATCCCAGTCAGTTCAGAGGTGACAGCCTTCCTGTAGAAGGGGTGAGTTGGTTTTCCGCTGCTATTTTCTGCAACAAATTAAGCGAGATGGAGGGTCTTGAACAATGTTATAATATTACTGAATTCGCTACAGATTCGAATAATTACAAACAAGATTTACAGGTGAAATACACAGTTTCATGTAACTGGGACAGGAACGGCTACCGGTTACCTACTGAAGCCGAGTGGGAATATGCCTCGCTGGGAGGAAGAAAAAGCAAAGGTTTTAAATACAGCGGCAGTGACGATCTAAATGAAGTCGGCTGGCATATAAGAAATTCCGGTGATAAATTGTTGACTAATTACAATCATGCGGCTTGTTTTCATCAGGACAGTATAAAAATTTATAATAATTCAACAAAAGCAGTAGGCAGTAAGAAGTCTAATGAGCTTGGTATTTACGACATGAGTGGTAATGTATATGAATACTGTTGGGATATAAAAGATTATGTCTATGTTAATTATCAGGTCGAACCGGGCGACCATATGTTCGGACGCGAAATAACGGTGCCAATCAGAATTGCATTAGGCGGTAGTTGGTTATATGATATGTTGGAAAGCACAATTGCAGATAGAATGCTTATTGCACCGTATGCCGGCCCAAATAGTAACGGATTACGAGTGGCAAGGAGTAAAAAATGCTTTTTCTAATGTTAAGGTACCTAATCATTTTATCGGCATTTATATTTACAGTCAGCTGCTCAAAGGAGAAAAATTACAGTATAACAGAGATTAGCGGCAAATCTGTTTATCAAAATAAAAATATACCTTCAAATGAAAAACTTGAAGTTAAATTTGAAAAGCTGTTCGAAATCAATAATGATTCTTTAAAATATCCTAATGATACAGGAGTAAATTTTCCTCTTTACTTTCAGGCCGATAAGAGCGGAGAAATCTTTATTTTTGATAACACTGATTACAGAATAAAAAAATACGATAATGAAGGGAAATTTCTTCTGGCATTCGGAGCAAAAGGTCAGGGACCCGGCGAGTATCTGACCCCTTCGGAAATATTTTTGTTAGAGAATGCAGTACTTGTTAACGATTTTAGGCAGAAAAGCCTTGTAGTTTACGATAGGAAAGGTAAGTTTGTCGAAAAAAAGCTGATAAATAAGACATTTACTTCAATAGCTCCCTCTTCAGAAAACAGATATCTATGTTCATCAATGTACTCCGATAATTTTGAAAATAAATTTTCAATGATAACGGTCTTGGGTATTTATGATCAGTCATTCAATTTGGTCAGTGAGATAAAAAAATCAATATATCCAATAATAGAAAATGAAGTATTTAACCCTGTGAATTATTTTTATTGCGTCACAATTCATAAAAACCGGGTATTTCTATCGACTTCCGGGATAAATGATTATGCTATAGAAATATTTGATATGGAAGGGAATAATATTGAAAAGATAGTCAAAAACTATTTCAGGCACGAAATGACCCATGAAGATTTTACAAGAGAAAGAAATTTTTTAAACTCATTTTCGAGTATTGACGTGAGTGAAGGTATCATAAAGCATAAAAATGCAATAAGCGGAATAGTTTCTCTTAATGATCAGTACCTGCTTGTTAGCACACCGAAAGACACAAATGATCCTGAAGGTATCAAATATGATATTTTCAAAGATAATATTTTTCAAAAATCCGTATTTCTGAAAATTCCGGTTGAATCCGAGCTTTTACCTCAGATCAAGATCGTAGGAAACAGGCTTTATACTATAGACAGAGAAAACAACAGTCTGGTAGTTTATAAGATTGAGGTGTCGGAATGAAAACAATAATAGCTATTACGATATTAATACTCTCAACTTTTTCATTTCTGCAATCGGAAGAAGCTAAGACATATAAAGTGGATATTGACAGCAAAGGCATGAAAACTTTTTATAACAAGAATGATCCTGCCGATCCGGATTTCAAGATTGAATTAAATAGAATCTGTGTGATCTCAAGAGATTATCTTGACAGTCTGGAAGTAGGTAAATTTATGATATACGATTTCGATTTCGATAAAGACGGAAATATTATCATTCTTGATTTAGACCGTATGTGGAAATTCAGTCGAAACGGACGCTTTATAAAAAAATGGTCACGGGCGGGTGAAGGTCCGGGAGAATTTAGGCAACCGAATAGTTTTTATATTCTAAATGATACAATTTATGTACAAAATTTTCCTAAAATAATAAAGTTTGATAGTACAGGCAGGTTTATAAACAACATATTGATAACAAATTATTCAGATTTCCCAAGGAAAGTATTCGCTGTTGGAAGAAGTTATCTTCTTGGTGTAACTGGTTCAGGCTTTGATCCTGATAGCTTTAAAAAAACAGATAGAATTAAAATGTTTGATACTAAGAACTTAAGAATGATTAAATCTTTATTCGTACGAGAAAAAAAGAAAAAGGGTACAATGTTCAGTCGTGATGATTATTTTTTATATACCGGTGGTGAAAAAGAATTTTTTGTTGTGGATAACAGCTATGATGATTATAAGATTGACTGCTTTGATTCAAAAACAGGTAAGATGAAATATAAGATCAGGAAAAATCATATAAGAGTAAAAAATGACGAGAAAATTAAAACCCATCACGGCGTTTATAACGGAGAAAAGATCGTAATTACAACAGGAGACGAAAAGCTGAAAGAATCCATAAACTGGGTATATTACGACAAGTATGGGCGATTATGGGTAGATTCAAACAATATAGATAAAAAAGAGAAGGAAGAAAGTGGTTTGTATTTTGATATTTTTAAGGATGGTGTGTTTCTGAAAAGGATAAAGCTTGACCTAGGCATTATTAAACCTTGGGGTTTTAAATTAAACGGAAATAAGATCGTAGTTTTTGATGAAGATAATAATGTGAATATATATGAGTTTAAATAAGGTGAAAAGTGAGGATAAAATGAAAAAAAGAAGTATTTTTATCGCATTAATGATCATTTTAATTATTTCAGGCTGCACAAAAAAGGTAGCTACCTATGAACAGGTTGTTGAAAACGGGATCAGGATTACAAAGAATACTGGAGTGCCTGCGGATTCTACTTTTAAGATCGAACTGAAAGAAGTAGGATTCATTGATATAGGAGGTGAAGAAAATCCTGAAAATCTAATTAGTTTTCCAAAATCATTTGATTTTGATGATGCGGGAAATTTATATATTCTTGATTATGAGAAACGCAAGATCCATAAATTCAACAACAAATTTGAAAGAGTAAGTATTTTTGGTGGAAAAGGTCAAGGACCAGGTGAGTTCGTAGAAGCTTCTAGTGTAATAGTGAAAGGGGATACTTTGATAGTGCCTGATTCAAGATCATGGAAGATAAATAAGCTTGATCTTGATGGAAAGTTTATTTCGGACAAGAAATACACTGATTATCAGAAAACACCTTTTGATATTATTAAATATGGTACAGGATATGTGAGCAAATTCTTTGGTATGTCTTCTGATGAGACAGGTCAAAGATTTTCACTTGAATTTGTATCTTACTTCGATTCAAATTTAAACTACGTAAAGGATGTTTACAACTTCAAAGAATTATACGTAGAAAATCAAGTAGAAGACCCAAGTGCTGATGGTTCGGTTCATACTGCAAATGATAAAAATCTTTATTTATCCATAAATTCCAAAACCGATTACAAAATTGATGTATATGATCTTAATGGTGTTAAGAAAAGAATAATTAGAAAGAATTTTGCCAGGATTAAGAATTCAGAAAAAGCAATTAAGGAACAGGAAGTATATAGTGCAAAATATGGTTTGAAATTCAGAACAGAATTTCTTAATTCAATTTATCGGCTTCATACTGATAAGTATGGGAGACTTTGGGTAAGTTCATCGAACAAAGAGGAAGAGAAAGGGTCTTATTATGACATATTTCTTGATGATATTTACTTAAAAAGAATGTACTTGGATATTGATAAAGAATATGGTCCAATTTACATCGGAGAAAAAATTATTTGTATGAATTGGAAAGATAATAGTTTGAAGATATACGAGTATTAATCAGAGGTAAAAATGTTTACAAATATAAAAAAGAATTACGAGTTCCATAAGAAGAATTTCTTCAGAGGGAAGGATATATACTGTCCGTTCTGCTCAGGCACTTATAAAGCTCAGAAGTTCAAGTTTACGAAAGAAGCGGATACGATCTGTCCTGTGTGCTCATCTACGATAGAAGAAAGGACTGTTCTTCTGTTCCTGCAGGCTAAGACAGAAATATTACCGGGTGAGCCTAAAATTCTGGTAATTTCTGAAGAGGGAAAAATTCCGGAATATTTTAGGAACTTTCCGAACGCTGAAGTAAAAACATATTCTGAGACAGGCGATTTTACTATCAGGGACAATACGCTTAAGGATAAATATGGAAGCGCATCGTTCGATCTGATCGTGTGTAATTATATTCTTGAAAAACTTCCTGAATACACACCTGCATTGAAGGAATTCGTTAAAGTCTTAAAGCCGGAAGGCATAATACTCCTTCAGGCAAATATTGATTATGAAAAGGAAAAAACAGCAGAATATCCTCTGACGAGTTATAAGGACAGGATCGCGATGTACGGTATTCCCGGTAATCACAGGAGGTTCGGAAAAGATTATCAGTCACTGATCAAAGCCAATAAACTTAATATCTCAAAGCTGAAATTCACAGAAGGATTTGAGGAACTGCCGCCGCTTTCGTTCAATAAAGATGAAATATTTTATATAGCTTACAAAAGCGATCAGCCTGTTTTATTCGATAACATGGATGATCTTGAGGCCGAGATGTCAGAGCAGAGATCGAATGTCAGATCAAGTTATTTTTCTGCAATTGCTTATACAGTAATGTTCATACTGCCTGAGATTGTCAAAAATTCGCTTTTATCAGTAGGAGGCAGGATAAATGAAAGAGAAGAAAATAAGGGAGGTCTGCTGTACTTCATCTACGTGATTATCCTCGGAACCGTAACTTTCTGGGCAGGTTTTTTGATAAATAAATTATTTTTCAGCGGAGTGCTTCCAGGAGGATTCATCGCATGGATATTCCTAGGATTGCCTTCATTTTTAATAATCGGAGGATTCGGCTTTTTTGTCATGGGAGGATATTTTATGACGAACGATAAAGCCGGTATTATCAAGAAAGCTGTTATAGGTATCTATTTAGCTGTTACAATACTGATATCGGTAGCTCTGTCATTCTGAATTAAATGATGTTTATTATTTGCTTTGAATTTTGTCTGAATATGCTTACTTTTATTCCGTTCTTAAATGAATGCGATTCATCCGTTATGCTATGTTGTTTTGAACCGGTAAAAATATATTTAAATTCAGGATTGAATGATGAGAAAACTGATGAAGGCGTTAATAATTATGGCAATTATTTTCGCGGGATGTACAAAAAAAATAGAGAACTTCAAAACTGAAGAGCAGAACGGTATAAAGATTTACAGTAACACAGAAACGCCGAATGATCCTACGGCAAAACTCGAGCTAAAGAAGCTTTTCACTATTTCATCCGAGGCACAAACAGATACCAGTGCATATTTAAAAAAACCGATAACGCTGACAGCTGATAACAATAACAATGTTTACATTCTTGATCTTATGTCTATGAGTGCAAAGAAATTCGATTCTTCCGGTAATTTTGTCAAAAGCATAGGTAGAATGGGGCAGGGGCCGGGAGAATTATTTTATCCGTCAATAATGTTCATTGATAAAGATACTCTTAATATAATGAGCGAAGCTTCCAGAAAACTGTCAAAATTTGATCTTGACGGGAATTTCTATTATGAAAAGTTGATGACAGACCAGTCTCAACTACAGGTTACAAAATTCTCAAGGGACGCACAGAAATCTGCATCTTATGTAGTTAAACAAATTCAGAAAGAAGGAGGTATGCTGGATATCATTTTCGGTCTAAGTATAATAAAAATTGACGACTTAACGGAGAAAGCTTCTATAAGTAGCCTGAAATTTGATTTTCAAGATTTAATGAGCGGGAAAATTGACTACAACGATTTAATAATACCTTTCACTCCGGATAATAAATATGTATTTGTATCTGAAAATTCTGATAATCAATATAGAATCTTTGGCTATGATTATGAAGGCAAAAAGAAAATCGAGATAAGAAAAGACTTCAAAATGGTCAGATATGAACCTGCTGAGAAAGAGGAATATATAGCATCGTTGAAAAAAGATATGCCAAACAATCAGGAAGTCAAAGTAGGCAATTTCAAAAAGGCTATTATTACCATGAATACTGATAAATACGGAAGGCTTCTTGTATATCCGAATGTTGACAGAAATGTTGACAAGGAAGGTGTTTATCTAGATATATTTAAAGACGGCATGTTCTTGAATAGGATCAGCTATACGATCCGTGACAAAGAAAAGACGGGAATGCTGAGCTTTGACATTACGGAATTTTTTATCGGTGACAAACTTTATGTACTTAATAGTGAAGAACTTACACTTGATGTTTACGATTACTAAAATTAATTATTATTTATTATTTGCTTTGAATTTTGTTTGAATATGCTTATTTTTATTCCGTTCTTAAATGAATGCGGTTCATCCGGAAAAAACGGCGTTTCGTCCGTTATGTTTTGTTGTTTTGAACCGGCAAAAATATATTTAACCAAAATTCAGGAGCGAATGATGAGAAAACTGATGACAGCGTTAATAATTATGGCAATTATTTTCGCAGGCTGTTCAAAAAAAGTTGAGAATTTCAAGACTGAAGAGCAGAACGGTATAAAGATTTACAGCAACACAGAAACGCCGAATGATCCTACAGCCAAGCTTGAGCTAAAGAAGCTTTTCACTATTTCATCTGAAGCGCAGACAGATACCAGCGCGTATTTAAAAAGACCGATAGCATTAACGGTTGACAGTTCAGATAATATTTATATTCTTGATGTTTATTCAATGAGTGTAAAGAAATTTGATAATACCGGAAAATTCATTAAAAGCATTGGCAGAAGCGGACAGGGACCTGGAGAGCTATTTTATCCTTCAATTATGTTCATAGATAGAGATACTCTGAATCTTATGAGCATGGGTTCAAGAAAATTGTCCAAATTCGATCTTGACGGAAAATTTTACTATGAAAAACTGATAACAGAACAAACTCAACTTCAAAATACAAAAATATCAAGAGACGGACAAAAGATCGTTTCTTATGTTGTAAAACAGATACAAAAAGAAGGGCAGCAACCTGATATTGATTTTGCTTTATCAGTAATTGAAATGGGAAGCCTGAAAGAAAAAGCAGTTCTTAACAGCAGAATACTATCAATTCAGGATCTAATGACCGGAAAAATAGATTTTAACGACTTGGTAATTCCTTTCATTCCAGGTAATGATTATGTATATGTTTCTGAGAATTCTGATAATCAATATAGAATATTAGGTTATGACTACGAAGGTAAAAAGCAGATGGAGATCAGAAAAGATTTCAAGATGATCAGGTACGAAAATGCTGAAAAAGAAGAATATATCACTA
>Ga0209417_1006470_pt1 | contig 11953 bp, 10 predicted proteins | sample RifGroF2_FD_184002 | JGI IMG/M metagenome (GOLD analysis project Ga0209417, IMG submission 184002) | Groundwater microbial communities from Rifle, Colorado, USA - Groundwater F2 (SPAdes) (version 2) | ecosystem: Environmental > Aquatic > Deep subsurface > Groundwater | place: Rifle, Colorado... | reverse complement strand
CGGATTCGATAAATTTACAAAAGATGTCCGTGATGAAACCGTTAAGTATGGCGGCGAGTGGAGATTCTACGGTGGTATTCTTTTCGGGTTTGATTTCTAGTGTCAGTCGGCAGTCAGCAGTCAGCAGTCAGCAGTCAAAAAAGTAGTTAACAAAATATGAATTTATAATTCTTACTTCTGTATTCTTAATTCTTAAACATAGACATGTGAAATGAAAAAACTCTCTTTATTAATAGTTACTATTTTTTTAGTTGGTAGTTCTTCTTTTTTTGCACAGCTAAAATCGAGTGAGCAAATCATCCTTTCAGGTAATCTGCATACTGATTCCAAAGTATTATTTGAGAGTTCCGGTATGCAGACACAAAACATTTCTTTTCCATCTCCAAATAAAAAATCACCCTTGATAGCGGGACTTTTATCGGCAGTTCTTCCCGGCGCCGGAGAATTCTACACGGAAAGTTATTTGAAGGCAGCCATTTTTGCCGCTGTAGAGGTTGGTGTTATTTCCGTTGCCGTAGCTTACAACAAAAAAGGGGATAACCAAACTTCAACTTTTCAACAGTACGCCGATGGACATTGGTCGATAAAGCGGTATGCGGATTGGACGATAAACAATGTTACCAACATAAATAATGATGTTGTTGTTGCAGACTATGATGTGATCAACAGTGATGGTTCGGTTAATCATTCCGAGCTTAATAGACTTGAACGCGCCCTCGGTTCCGGTTATTCCCACGCATTGCCGCAGCATGGCGACCAGCAATATTATGAATTGATAGGGAAGTATCCGCAGTACAGCCATGGCTGGGATGATGCAAACCAAAGCGATACCGACTTCCATATTCTCTCACCGAACTTTCTCGATTACTCAAAGATGCGCGGTAAAGCTAATGATTACTACAACATTTCAGACAAAGCTGTGATCGGAATATATATCAACCATTTACTTTCCGGTTTGGATGCGGTCTGGTCGGCGATATCTTTTAATAATGATGTTGCGGTGAGTGTTAGAGTTAATCCCATCAACACGGGAGAGAATGTAACTTTCTATCCAACGGTAAATGTTAGGTATGGGTTTTAAGCGATAGTTGCTGGTGGTTAGTTGACTTGATACTCTTGACTTAAAAGATTATGTTTGAATTGAAAAAGTTATAATAAATATTACAAATAAGAAAAGGTTTAAATAAAATTCATATGAACGCAATACGAAAGCTCGTAGATGTTGAAAATAATTTATTAAAACTGAAGCTGCCTCTTAGCTTCAAAGCAAAAAAAGCTGAAGTAATTGTTTTCCCATACGTCAAAAAAGAGAACCTATCTTATGATTTTTCTGATGTCGCCGGGAAATTAGCATGGACAGGTAACCGGCTTAAAGAACAAAGAAAGCTTCGCAATGAGTGGGAGTAGGTACTTACTCGATACAAATGCAATCATCGCTTTACTTCAAGGGGACAAGCAGTTATTAACGTTGCTGAATTCAGCTAACTGGATTGGGGTTTCTGTCATTAGCAAATTGGAATTTCTCTCCTTCTCTGGTATATCAATTGATGATAAAAAGCTTTTTGAAAAATTTGCCAGAAAGATTGAGCTCATTGATTTGCTTAGTAGTGAAGAAAATCTGATTGCACGCATTATTGAATTGAGATTAAAATATAAGATTAAACTGCCGGATGCAATAATTGCAGCAAGTGCTTATTGTAATAACTCAGTATTGATTTCAAAGGATAAATCTTTTGTGAAAATTAAAAATCTTAAAGTTTTATCAAATTGGAGTTAGTAGTGTAACCCCATGAATTTCTCTACATCATAACGCTTTCCCCCGTAAAGGAGCAGACAAAATGAAATTCGAACTTTATTCCAAAATAGCCTTGAAGGAAGACATAGAGAAATACGGTCTTAAAAAGGGAGATGTTGCTGTTATTGTAGAAGAACACCCTGCAATAAACGGACAAGTGGGCTTTACTCTTGAAGTATTTAATGCCCTTGGAGACACAATTGCAATCCCCACAGTAACAGAATCGTAAATTGAGTTGTTAAGTGATAATGAAATTTTTAATATCCGGTCTCTGAATATCAGTAAGGTTGCAGAACCACCGGAGAATTATTCCTAGAACCTATCAAAACTTCTCAGGTTTTTTTTATTATTTACTTGACATTCCCAAAGAGATGGCTTATTTTTACAATGTAGTGATGCACTACATCTAATTGATTGATACAGAAGAAAGATTTAATAAGAGGAATTAAGTTGCATACTCTAATAACAACAATGGAGGCTTAGATCACCATGAAGTCGATAACTAATCTTTACACACAAACGCTGTAAGTCTTGGGGGCAATGTACTAACTACTCTCTGATATTTCCCCGTTAATTAATTAACATTGTCCAATGTCCGTTGTTTTCTTGTGCCTTTTTTTTAGGGCACTGTACCGCTGAGTGAGTGCACTAAAAGTTTGCAGAAGAACTGCAAGATTGTACGAAAGATATTATTTTATTTATTTACATGAGGAGCTAGTCATGAATAAACGATCATTTCTTTTAACGTGCTTGGTGCTTATTGGTTTTACACAGGTTGGAATGGGACAAATCAGATGGGATGGTGGTGCAAGTACATCAAACTGGACTGACGTTCTTAACTGGAGCGGTGATGCATTTCCGACGGCTTCGGATGATGTTATTTTAGATAATACTTACATAAGTGGCAGTTACACAATTACGCTTCCTGGTACTACTTCAGCTCAAACAATCAAGTCTTTGCAGGTGGGTTATGTAGGGAATTCAAATATAATCGGTTTAACAATTGGCAACGAGGCAAGTGGAGTAGCAAATGTACTAACACTTAATGGTGGTGGTGCAACCGCTTTATACATAGAGAATGGGGGCGTATTAACTAATCAATCTACCAATGCAACTAGGGGGATTAAACTTACCAATGCAACTGATGTTTTTAAAATGTCTGGGAATGGCAAATATGTCCATGCCACATCAAGTGTTGGTTCCAAAATTCCGCAATTGACATCGGGAACTTCAAGCTCAAATTATAATTTTGCTTCAACTAGCGTTTTCGAGTTACAAACTGCTACTTTTGATGTAACCCCAACTTATGGTGATTTTACTTATAATGTAAATGCAACGAATAGTGCCGGAGTTGACTTAATAATACTGGGTGATTTAGCTGTTCTTCAAGGAACCTTAGGGGTTTGTGCAAGTACCAGTAATACTTTTTCAATTAGTGGGAATGTATTAGTTAGCAATAGTACTACTTTAAGGGGTTCGAATGGAACTGGTACAGCTACAATTACTATCAGCGGTAATGTCACAGGTGTTGGAACATTTCAAGGTTGCAGCAATTCTAGTGGAACGACAAACATTACCTTAGGTGGGAATCTTTCCTCATTAATTAGTTTTGGCTCTGGTACTAATAGTTTGACTTTTTCAGGTGGAACCTCTGCCGTTAGTTTTACTCCATCCAACAGTTCAACCCCGTCACTAAAGGCAACCGTATCTGTCGCCAATGGAAAGACAGTTACCTTAGGTGCAAATATTTCTGTTTATACAGGATTCTCATTTACAGTAGATGGCATACTTGATTGTGGAACGAACACAATCGCCGGCGGTGGTTCATTTGTTCTTGGTAATACTGCGACTTTAATGTGCGGGCATGCTGATGGTATCTTTGGAAACATCCCTATTTTAGGGACAAAGACTTTTCCTGCAAGCTCTACTTATATTTTCAATGGTTTGGTTGCACAATCTGTAAGCAGCCTTCTTCCTGATAATCTTACAGGTACATTAACCATTGACAACGTTCAAGGTGTATCGATGAATGTTGATCGTACCATTTCTACAGGGATAGTAAATTTGCAGAATGGTGTCCTCAAGACTCGTGTGGCATCAACCATCCATAATTTTACTATCGGGTCAAGTGTTACCATTAACGTCTTAAGTCCAACCGGTTATATTGATGGTCCCCTTATTATGACACTTGCATCAGGAATTGGAAGAACATTTCCTATAGGCAGCGGTAATGCTTATAGACCTTTAATATTAAATTATTCGGTTGGTCAAAATGTTATAGCGGAAATGTTTAATACTGCCCCCTCAGGACCATACAGTGGAATCGGAATTGATAAAATATCATTGGTTCGCTATTACTCTGTTTCAAACTCAACGAATTCAAATGTAACAGTTGCCATCCCATGGGGTACAGACGACGGAGTATCCGATCTATCATACATTACAACTGTCTATGGTGCCAACAGTACGATATGGTTAGGAAATAGTAGATCGGGAAGCACAACTGGGGATGCTACTGCCGGCACTGTTACCGGTACTTTCAATAATATTTTCGGCGCTGATTTTACTCTTGGTAATATCACGGGAGGCTTAAATCCTCTCCCCGTCGAACTTACTTCCTTCTCTGCATCAGTTCGCGGCAATGCTGTTACTCTTGCATGGAAGACGGCAACGGAAGTAGATAATTATGGTTTTGAGATAGAACGAACCCCCCTGTTTCCCCCCTTTGACAAAGGGGGGACTAAGGGGGGTTCGGCGGTAGTTGGGTTTGTAAATGGCGCGGGGAATAGTAATTCCCCACAACAGTATCGCTTTGTTGATAAGTCATTGCCCATCGGTACATATCTCTATCGTCTAAAGCAGATTGATAACGATGGCAAATACACATACAGCAGCGAAGTGGAAGCGACCATTGCTATACCCGCTGTTTATTCCTTGGAACAGAATTATCCTAATCCTTTTAATCCTACCACAAGTATTCAATATTCAGTTGCCGGTAGTCAGAATGTAACCATTAAAATATTTAATGTACTTGGTAAGGAAGTAGCTGTACTGGTTGATGAGAAGAAAGAACCGGGAGTTTATTCGGTAGAGTATAACGCTTCACACCTGGCGAGTGGACTCTATCTTTACAGGCTGCAGGCTGGTGATGTAGTGCTGGTGAAGAAGATGGTTGTACTTAAGTAAAGCGACCTCACCCTTTATCCCTCTCCTTATGAAGGAGAGGGAAAGTTGTAATTATGAAGGAAAGGATAAATTGAAATTATGAAAGAGAGGAAACAAATAAGACCAATATCCTTCATTCTTATTAGGAGGGGGAAAGTTAAGACTAAATGAAAACAATTAAAAAGAGAAAATCAAAGTCCCTCTCCTTACCAAGGAGAGGGAAACAGGGTGAGGTCAGGTATGACGAAACATTATAATATAACGCCTTTGAAAGTAACTCGACGCAAACTGAGACAAGATCAAACTTTTCTTGAAGAGGTACTATGGGCTCAGCTTCGCGATAGGAAGTGTCTTGGCATAAAGTTCAGACGTCAATATTCCATTGATAAGTTCGTTTTTGATTTCTACTCTCCCGAGATTAAACTGGCTATTGAACTTGACGGAGGGATACATACTAAACCGGATAATAAGGAGTACGATATAAAGAGACAGCAGTACATCGAGAAATTCGGCATTACATTTTGTAGAATAACAAATGAAGAATACGAAGGGAACCCGGAGAAGGCGTTGAAGAAGATTGAAGCGGCAGTAAAAGCACTATCAACAAGCAAACATGAACCCCTCCCCGGCCCTCCCCTTTAAGAAAGGGGAGGGAGATAGTATGATGATTTTTTTAATAAAGGGGAAGTGATTGGCATGATGATAAAAAATATTTATAACAGTATTGTTAAAAAAGTAGGTGAGTATAAAGTGTTTATGATAGTATTGCAAAGAAATGCGAAGAAGTAAAAATAGTTTATAATAGCGCTGTTAAAAAATGTGGATAAGTAAAAAATGTTTTTATATGTTATGTATCAATACGCATAGTGTTAAAAACATATTATGATGGTATTGCAAGTAAATACATTGTAGAAAAAAGATTTTATGCTGCCATTGTAATTAAATACAGTGCCTATAAAAAACCTTTTTATGGCATTGTAGAATTTAACATAGCATAGAAAAATATTTTTTACTGTAATGTATGGTATAACAATGGTTCTAAAAATAGTTTGTATAACATTGTATAAAAATGATAACCACTAATAAATATATTTCATATAAACAAAAGAAGGAGTGCTTATGTTCAGAGGTCATTTAGCTAACCCATTTGATAGTTTACGCTTTAGCCATGCAAATTTTAATACCTTTGCAGAACGGCATATTGCGTTACTCGGATCGTTTAACGGCTCTGCGGAATTACTTGCCGCTACTACCCCTATTGTGGAGAGCTATAAATTATTGTTAACGGATATGTCAAGCCATGAAGGGAGGAAGCAAGCAAAGACAGTATCGGTAAACGAGTTAGTGAAGGAGATAAAAAAATATATCTCGCGTAAAGGAGGTGTTGTAGCTGATGCTTTTCCGGCAACATCGCCAACATATCAAGAGTTTTATCCTCATGGTAGATCGGAATATACGTTAGCGGCTAAGAAGAATATCCAAGTATTGGTAGAAAGATTTAGAGACGCATGTCTTAACCACCAAGCGGAATTGGGAACGGATATAGGAACAAAAATGACCGACTTTGCACAACGTTTGGCGAATACCCGAAAACTTCAGATAGATAATGTTGGAAATGTAAAAGACAAAAGTAGTGTGCTTGACGGCGTGCGTAAGCAGTTGGCGAAGCAGATGTACGTTAATCTACTTACTTTAACGCTAAAGAACATTGACAATACCGAATATGTACATAATTATTATGATACATCTATGTTGAAGCATGGTAATAGGAAGAATGGTGCAGAACCGGAGACCCCGCAAGCACCTCAAGCATAAAAAAAATGAGCCTTGCTGCGGCAAGGCTCACTTTTCCTCCCACTACAAATTAGTATAGCCCACCCCAGAAAGCGTTCTTTAATGTTAGCCTTAACAATTTCTTAACAAAAATATATTTGCAATACAAATAATATTTTGTATGTTTCATCCCCAATTTTATTGGCGATTTCGTCCAGCTACTGTTTTGGAAATAACTGTATCGATACATATTAACTATATGAGGATCATTGTGAAAAAACATTTACTTCTTTTTACGCTTATTTTATTTATGGGGTTAGCATCCTTAAATGCACAGATAATAAGTCAGTATATTGAAACTGGTTCTGGGTCATATCCTAAAGGAATTGAAATCTGGAACAATACCGGCTCAACACTAGATTTTGCTACTAATAATCTTGTAATTGCACAAGGAACGAATGGAGCTGCCCCCGTAGATCTTTTTACTGTTAGTAGTGGAACTTTAACGTCAGGATCAGTAATTGTTATTGGGACTAATCAAGACGTATCCACAGCCACTGGTTTCAAAGATTTTGTTGAGGCAAATAGTGCTGTATTTTACGCCAAAGCATTCACATTTAATGGTGATGATGCTCTTGTTGTGAAATACGGTGGTGTAATTACTGACGAATTTGGTAACCCTGGAGTTGATCCAGGTTCTGCATGGACGGGTAGTGGTGTTTCTACTGCAAATCAAAATATTTCACTATTAACTGGAATAACAACTGGTGATGTTGATGGTTGGACAGATCCAAGTACAAGATTTGAAACTACTACTACAGACAATTCACTAACTGGTTTTGGAATTGCACCTGCTTCTGGTTCTGGGGATAATCCCCCCTTAATATCAGGTGTGTCCCGGAATAAGACCGTGCCTCTCTCGAATGAAGATTTAACAGTGACGACAGATATAACAGACGACAATTTACTTACTGTGACAAATTTGATATACACGATAGATGGTGGTTCTGAGAGCACTATTGGAATGACTAATACAAGTGGGGATACTTATTCAGGCGATTTACCTAACTCAGCTTATAACGACCAAAGTATTGTTGAATATTGGATAAGTGCAACAGATGATAATTCACAAACAACAACAGGCACACACTATAAATTTATTGCAGGTTTATCAACAATTTCTTTTGCTAAAACCGTTGATGTTAATGGTGTATTAACTTATGATGGTTTATATGCAAGAGTTACCGGAATTGCAACAGTTGCTAATAATGTTTATAGCTCAGTATATCTAGATATCTACTTACAAGATTTAACTGGGGGAATTGATATTTATAGCCCTGGTAATGCTGCAACCTCTATTGTAGTCGGAAATAGCTATACAATTGTTGGGGTTTTAGACCAATATAATGGGAAAGGGGAGATTGTCCCCGATAATGTTGTGACTGATATTACAAACAATGGTGCAAGCACCGCAATTGAACCAACTATTAAAACAATAGCACAATTGTTATTATCACCTGAATCATATGAAGGAATGTTAGTTGGAATTCAACATATGACCAAAACTGCTGGTACTTGGGGAGCCAACGCCTCATTGACGTTTACTGATGACGCAAGCGTTTCAACACTAAGTCTATACGAAGATACTGATACTGACCTGGATGAGAACGTTGAACCAACTTGGCCAAAAGATATTGTTGGTATATTTAGTCAGAATGATGCTTCTTCCCCTTATAATGCAACATATCAAATTATTCCTAGAGCTTTTACAGATATTCAGGTTGATGGTGCACTCCCTGTCGAACTAACTTCCTTCTCCGCATTAGTACAAAACAAAACTGTTATCCTCAACTGGCAGACAGCTACAGAAGTAAATAACTACGGCTTCGAGGTTGAGAGAGTAAAAGGCTTTGGTGATAAGGTAAGTATGGTTTCTGTTTGGAGTAAGGTTGGTTTTGTAAACGGCGCAGGCAACAGCAACTCACCAAAAGAGTACAGCTTTACGGATAAGTCGGCAGCATCAGGCAGGTACCTCTACCGCCTAAAACAATTAGACAACGACGGACAGTACACCTACAGCAAAGAAGTAGAAGTAGACCTTGGCACGCCAACAGCATTTGCGTTAGAGCAGAATTATCCTAATCCGTTCAATCCTACAACAAGTATGCAGTACTCAGTAAGCAATAAGCAGTTCGTTACCATAAAGGTATTCGATATGCTCGGCAGAGAAGTAGCTCTTCTTGTAAATGGAGAAAAGGAACCGGGCACTTACACAACAGAGTTTGCAACTACCGGTCTTGCAAGCGGTACGTACATCTACCGTATGCAGGCAGGAGAGTTTGTTCAAACCAAGAAAATGGTCATCCTAAAATAATTTCGACCTCACTCCTAACCCCTCTCCTTACTAAGGAGAGGGGAATGGGGAGAGGTTCATTTCACATAAAACAAATCTGATAGCACTAATCTTAGAGCCCTAAGAAACCAATACAGATAATAAGAAAGATAAAAACCATCATGCGGTTAATGTTCATCATAGCATTGATGGGGGTGCAGTTACTAGCGCAGACACCAATTGCGACATATTACGCGGGCATAAATACGTCAAGCGCGTCGTTCGTTACCGATCTGGAAAGTAGAATACGTTCTCCTTATACCAAAATATCATACGATCAGTTTGATGAGACGAATATTGTAAATTTTGAAGCGCAACCAGACGGCAGCGGCGGCTTTAACGTTACCTGTGTTTATACCGGTTATCAGTATAACTATACCGGCACTTTTACGTGGGCTGTGTTGAGTCGCGAGCATACATGGTGCCATAGCTGGATGCCGACATACACTTCAACAAGCGGTGAAGAATATTCCGATCAGCATCATCTTTTTCCAACACATCAAAATAACGCCAATGGAAGAAGGAGTAATCATCCACTTGGTGTAGTTACAACCGTTTCATATCAGTACTTGGATGGTAAACTCGGAACAAATGCACTTGGACAAACGGTGTATGAACCGAGAGATCAGCAAAAAGGAGATGCCGCAAGAGCCTTGTTATATATGGCTCTCCGTTATGATGATGTGAATGGATATAACTGGGATTTTAATTGGCTTAACACAGTCCGGCTTCCATCGTTAAGTGAAGCGCCGCAGGATCTCGATCTACTGCTTCTATGGCATCAGAATGATCCTCCCGATGCATGGGAAATAGCACGGAATGATTATATCGAAACAGTACAGGCGAATAGAAATCCTTTTGTCGATCATCCCGAATATACCGACTACATTAATTTTGGTGATATGAGTTATGCGGGTGTTGTTAGTCTTGCTGTTGAACCTACAAACTATGTAACCAATTTTACAACCGGCAACGTTACAAGCAACGCGATACAGCTAAATTGGGTAGATGCGGTAACCGGCGCTCAGAGTCCATCCGGTTATTTAATTATTGCAAGCACAAGCGCGTCAATCACTGTTCCAACAGACGGAGCTGTTTACACAAATGATGTTGATCTTTCTGATGGCATTGGGAAAGTAAATGTCGATTATTCTTCAGCGAACACTTATACTTTCTCAAATTTATCAAGCGGCACAAATTATTATTATAAAATTTTCTCGTACAATGGAACCGGCAGTTCAATAAACTATAAAACCGATGGGACCATACCATCCGCAAATAATTTAACTTCCGCAAGTTCAGGAACAAGCACACTTACTGCGGGTGATATTCTGATAATCGGCTTTAATGCTGATGATCCCGATGAATTTGCATTTGTTCCTTTGGTTGATTTAGCCGGAAGTGTAGTAATCAACTTTACCGATAACGGCTGGCTTAGCGCGGGAAGTTTACGAACTGGTGAAGGTATTATTACATGGACGTCTCCGGCTGGAGGTGTAACGCATGGAACGATAATAGACATCACTACAACCACCGCAAGTATTGGCGCTATTGCATCAAGCGGATCATTCATGTTATCTGCTTCTGGCGATCAGATACTCGCTTATACCGGCAGCGCTTCTTCACCTAATTTTTTATATGCCCTAAACGATGACAGCACAGCTTGGAGCCAAACGGCTTACTCTTCCAATTCATCAGCATTACCAACAGGTTTAACGGACGGCATCTCAGCCGTCGCGATTGATGAAATCGATAATGCGATTTACTCCGGTACAATCAGCGGTGATCATGCACAGTTGCGTTTAGATGTCGGCACAAAAACCAATTGGAGCGGCTCTGATGATGTACGACAAACCATGCCTTCAGGGCAATGGGCTTTACCTGTAGAGCTTGAAAGTTTTAACGCTGTTTATAAAAGTGGTGTAGTTCATCTTGCTTGGAGAACAGCGACCGAGATAAATAATTACGGATTTGAGATCGAAAGAACCCCCCTGTTTCCCCCCTTTATTAAAGGGGGGACTAAGGGGGGTTCCGCAATAGTTGGTTTTGTTAGTGGGGCGGGGAATAGTAATTCTCCCATCGATTATTCTTTTATAGATACGTCGGGAACAGAAGGGAAGTACTTTTACCGTTTAAAACAGATCGATAATGATGGGAAGTTTAAATACAGTCATGAGATAGAGGTGGATATAAATAAACCATCCGGATATTTGCTGGAACAAAATTTTCCAAATCCGTTTAACCCTTCAACAACTATACAATTTTCGTTAGCTGATGCCGCTAAAATTTCAATAAAACTCTACGATGTATTGGGGAGGGAAATTTCAATCATAGTTGAAGGGAGTTTTCAACCCGGTACTCACCGGGTTGTGTTTGATGCTGCAAAGCTTGCAAGCGGAATGTATATCTATCAGTTAAATGCGACCCCAGCGGGTCAAACTTCATATAGAACAAACCGGGTAATGGCTATACTCAAGTAATTTTAGATGCTTTGTTCCACCAACCTATTCATTATTTTATTGAGAAGAAAAGCTTTTCGATGGCACCCTGATATTAACAAAACAGCCCAACTGTGTTTCTTTTTTCTCCACGTCTCTCTCATAGAATATATGTAAACGTTTTTGTTTTTTTTACTAATCCCCTTGACTTTTCGTTTTAAATAATTATATTGCGATGTAAATGTTTACATGTAAGAAAGTTCATGCAATTTAGTTCTTCATTGTAACACCGTTAGCCCTTAGTTAGATAGAACTTGAAAACATGTTGACAGGAATAATAAATATAATTAATTACTTAAGGAGTTCAGTATGAAAAATTTCTTGGTACTA
>Ga0209417_1006466_pt1 | contig 11960 bp, 11 predicted proteins | sample RifGroF2_FD_184002 | JGI IMG/M metagenome (GOLD analysis project Ga0209417, IMG submission 184002) | Groundwater microbial communities from Rifle, Colorado, USA - Groundwater F2 (SPAdes) (version 2) | ecosystem: Environmental > Aquatic > Deep subsurface > Groundwater | place: Rifle, Colorado... | reverse complement strand
CATATTGATACAACGGATAGAACGTCGTACTCCATGACACTGCGGGAACGATGACTTCATCGCCTCTCTGCAATTTCTGTTTGGCGTTTTTTGTATAAAACAGTGCTGCAACCATGAGCAAAACCGCCGATGAACCGGAGTTCACCATCACGCAGTGCTTGCTGCCGACGTATTGCGCGAAATCGCGCTCAAAGGCTTGCACGTTCGCGCCCATGGTGAACATGCCGGATGCGATGACGCGTTGCATTGCATCTTGTTCTTCTTGCCCCCAGGTGGCCGTCGCTAGTGGAAATTTGAAACTCATTGCAGTGATTCCTTCAGATAGTATTCGTACGTTCTTTCGATTCCGGCGCGCAGATCTCTCTGCGCTGACCAACCCCATGCTTGTTGTCGCTCTACACTCACCAGCTTGCGCGCCATCCCGACCGGCTTGCCGAGGTCGTGAACGAAGTCGCCGCTGTAACCCATCACATCGGCAGCAGCCTGGTAGTATTCATTGATCGTGTGGTCGTGACCGAGTCCCACATTCATCACCGGCGGCAGCGTGTCGAATTGCCTGATCGACTGCAGCAGGGCGTCAGCCAGATCGCCCGCATACATGAATTCGCGCCGCGCCGTCCCGTCGCCCCATATCTCGACCGATGTCTGCCCGGACTGCTTCGCAAGGTGCACCTTGTGGATGATCGCGGGAATCAGGTGCGAATGCGCCGGATCGAATTTGTCGTGGCGTCCATAGATGTTGCAGGGAATGAGCGTCTTGTATTGGAAGCTCGCATCCTCGCGCATGATGTATTCGCACAGCCGTGCGGTCACCACTTTCGCCAGCGCATAGCCTTCGTTGGTCGGTTCCAGTTCGCCTTTGAGCACCATCTCTTCGCGCAACGGTTCGGAATGGTTGCGCGGGTACATGCAGGAGCTGCCCAGATTGATCAGCCGCCTGATGCCCGCCTGGTGCGCACCCCAGACGATGTTGCGCCCCATGTCCAGATTCTCCAGCAGGAAACCAACCGGTTCGCGCATATTCGCCTGTATGCCGCCCACTTTGCCTGCCGCATGGATCACCATGTCTGGCTGGTGTTTGTGCAAGTAAGCTTGCACGGCATTGAAGTCACACAGGTCCAATTCGCCGCTGCGCGGCGCAAGTACTTCAAACTCGCCGATGGCAGGGTGTTCGAGTACATTGCGTCCGACCATGCCGCCGCCGCCGGTCAATAGGATTTTCTTCTTGCTCATGCTCTGACTTTTATTCGTGCGGGTTAAAAGCCGCGTAGCCGTGTTTCTTCACCAGCTCATCACGCTCTGCACCCTTAAGGTCTTCGCGCACCATCTCGCTGACCAACTCGTCAAAGGTGATCTTGGGAGTCCAGCCGAGTTTGTTCTTGGCTTTGCTGGCATCGCCCAGCAGTGTTTCCACTTCGGTGGGGCGGAAATAGCGCGGATCGACGGCAACGATGCATTTTCCGGCTGCGTCGTAACCTTTCTCTTCCACGCCTTCTCCCTTCCAGGTGATCGCCATGCCCAGTTCTTTGGCCGCTGCATTGACGAAATCACGCACGCTGTATTGCACGCCGGTGGCGATGACAAAATCTTCCGGCTTGTCTTGTTGCAGCATCAGCCACTGCATCTCGACATAGTCTTTGGCATGTCCCCAGTCGCGCAGCGAGTTCATGTTGCCCAGATAAAGGCATTCCTGCAGGCCGAGCTTGATGCGCGCCAGGGCACGGGTGATCTTGCGCGTAACGAAGGTCTCGCCGCGGATCGGGCTCTCATGGTTGAACAGGATGCCGTTACAGGCGTAGATGCCGTAGGCCTCGCGGTAGTTGACGGTTATCCAGTAGGCATAAAGTTTGGCCACCGCATACGGGCTGCGCGGATAGAACGGTGTCGTTTCTTTCTGCGGGGTCTCCTGCACCAAGCCAAATAGTTCTGAGGTGGAAGCTTGGTAGAAGCGGGTCTTCTTGGTCAGACCAAGCATGCGGATCGCTTCCAGGATGCGCAGCGAACCCAGAGCGTCTGAGTTGGCAGTGTATTCCGGCTCCTCGAACGACACTGCGACGTGGCTTTGCGCCGCCAGATTGTAGATCTCGTCCGGCTGCACCTTCTGGATAATATGCGTCAAACTGGAAGAGTCAGTCATGTCGCCGTGATGCAGGAAGAAGGGCTTGCCCTTTTCATGCACGTCATGGAACAGGTGGTCGATGCGTCCGGTATTGAACAGAGAACTGCGGCGCTTGATGCCGTGCACTTCATAACCCTTTTCCAGCAAGAGTTCGGCGAGATAGGCACCGTCCTGTCCGGTGACACCAGTGATGAGTGCGACTTTTTTGGCTTTGCTCATTTCAGACCTTTCGTTTTTTGTGGCTATCTGCCGTAGTTATCTTCATAGCGTTGGATATCGTCCTCACCCAGATAGTCGCCAACCTGGATCTCGACGATGTGAAGCGGCTCGTTGCCGCGATTTTCCAGGCGATGTTTTGCTCCGATCGGGATGTAGGTGCTCTGATTCTTGTGCACGGTGATGACTTCATCGCCATTTGTAACAGTCGCGGTACCCGATACGACAACCCAGTGTTCCGAACGTTGCCGATGGCTTTGCAAGCTAAGACGTGCACCGGGAGCGACCTCTATGCGTTTGAGCTTGAATCCTTCAGGGTCCTCTTCCAGCACGGTGTAGCTGCCCCATGGCCGGTTCACCTTGGTGTGGCAGATATGCTCGGTCGCGCCCTTCGCGTGCAAGGCGTCCACCACTTTGCGGACGTCCTGAGTCCGGTCGCTCTTCGAGATCAACACTGCATCGGCAGTCTCGATCACGCAGAGATCTTCCACCCCGATGGCTGCAACCAAACGTTTTTCGGCACGGATCAGACTGTTCTTGCAACCTACCGCAATGACGTTTCCCTGCAATGCATTGCCGTTGTTATCTTTGGGAGATATCTCATGAACCGCCTGCCAGCTGCCAACGTCGTTCCAGCCGATATCGCAGGGAATGAGCGAGACACGATCGGATTTCTCAAGTACGCCGTAGTCGATCGAGATCGATGGCATGGTCGCAAAATGATCTTCGACTGCCTGTTGGAATGTCTTTCCTGCCCGGCTCTCTGTCAGTATGGACTGAACGATGCCATGCACCTCCGGCAGATATCGCTGTATCTCGGCCAAGATCACCGATGCGCGCCAGACGAACATACCGGAGTTCCAGTAATAGTCACCCTCTTTGAGGAACATCTCTGCGGTCGCGAGATCGGGCTTCTCGGTGAATCGCTCCACTTCATGGATCTGCCCGTTCTCGCCGGGATGTGCCTTGATATAGCCGAAACCCGTGTCGGGCCGAGTCGGCTGAATGCCGAAGGTGACCAGCTTGCCGCTTTCCGCCGCGCGGATGGCGATGTCCAGATGTTCGCGGAACTGCACTTCGTCCTTGATGATATGGTCGGCGGGCAGCACCACCATGACCGGGTCGTCTCCCTCCGCCATGAGATATGCGGCAGCCAGTGCGATCGCCGGGGCGGTATTGCGGCCAATGGGTTCATACAGGGCGCGATACGGCAGCAAGGCATGATATGCCTCTCCCTTGGCATGCGATTCCTGAGTAACGATCAATACGTTCTTCGCTGCTATTGTCGGCGACAATCGATTGATCGTCGTTTGCAGCAGGGTCGCCTTGCCGTCCAGCGCAAGGAATTGCTTGGGGAGATGCTGGCGCGACAGCGGCCACAGCCGGCTGCCGCTGCCTCCGGCCAGTATCACTGCATGTACCTCACTCATGGGCATTCTCCAGCAGGCCTTTTTGCTCCGCTTCGCGTTTCAGGTCTTCAATCTCTGCACGCAGCCTCTCGTATTCCTGCACCTTGTATTTGAGGAACTCCACCGTCATTCGAGCCCTGGACTCAATCCCTTGCGGTGTCAGCAAGTAGGCGTAAGCCAGCTTGTTCTCGCTGTTGCGGAAGTTGTTGATCTTGAGACTGCCCTTCTCAACCAGCGCATTGAGGCAGAAATTGACTTTGCCAAGGCTGACGCCCAGCCGCTTTGCCAGATCTCTCTGCGAAAGGCCGGGGTTCTCTTCCAGGGTCTTGAGCAGACCGTAATGGGTTGTTTCATCTAGCATTGATAGTGTGTTCAGTCGGTGAACGGTGCGCATTACACCAGTTGCCGACATGGGGTGTCAAGCGCAAAAACCGCTCGTGTATCATGGCGACCTTGGTTGTTGCCCTAAGACACTCATGCAAAACGCGCCCGACATCATTCTGATCAAAACCTCCTCGCTGGGCGATGTGCTGCACAACCTGCCTGTCGTCACTGACATTCTTCGGCATTTTCCCGGCGCGAAGATCGACTGGGTGGTGGAAGAGAATTTTGCGGCCTTGCCAAAACTGCATCCCGGCGTGCGTGATGTCGTCCCCGTCGCAGTACGCCGCTGGCGCAAGTCCTTGTGGGCCTCACGGCATGAAATGAAGTCAGTCTGCCGCACCCTGCGCGACCGGCATTACAGCATTGCTCTCGACACCCAGGGACTCCTCAAGAGCGCCCTGATCACCCACTGCACCCATACGGTCCGTTGCGGCTACGCCTGGGGCAGTGCGCGCGAACCGCTGGCCAGCTGGTTCTATGACCGAACCTTCACCGTCTCCAAAGACTTGCATGCGGTCGAGCGCAACCGCCGACTGTCCGCAGCCGCGCTCGGCTACAGCGCGGAAGGCCTCCCCGATTACGGCATCCGTACCCCCGATGTGGCGCTGCCCTGGTTGCCTGCGCAGCCTTATGCCGCGCTGCTGCATGCCACCAGCCGCGACGACAAGTTATGGGACGAGCAGAACTGGACCGCTTTGGGCAAGCGACTGCACTTGGCCGGGATGCGCGCTGTCCTGCCTTGGGGTAGCGAGAAGGAAAAGAACCGCGCCGAACGTTTGAGCGCCTCCATCCCCGATGCCGTCTGCGCGCCGCGGCTGAATCTCAATGAAGCAGCTGCCCTGCTGGGCCGAGCTCGCGCCGTCATCGGCGTGGACACCGGCCTGAGCCATCTCGCTGCCGCGCTCGATGTGCCTACCGTCGGTATCTACACCGCCACCGATCCCGGGCTGACCGGCCTGTATGCCGGTGCACGCGCGGTCAATCTCGGCGGCAAGCACACGCCGCCGGCGCTTGAAGAAGTCATCGCGGCGCTGTCCGGTCTGGGCATCCATGTTTAAGCCGCGCACTTTCTACACTCTGGCGCTGTGGCTGTTGCTGCCATATGTGTTCTTCCATCTGTTGTGGCGCGCGCGCAAACAGCCGGAATACCTGCGCCATATCGGCGAGCGTTTCGGACGCTACACCGTCCGCAGCGACAAGCCCGTCATCTGGCTGCACTCCGTCTCGGTCGGCGAGACGCGCGCGGTGGCCACGCTCATTCAGAATCTGCGCGAGCGGTATCCAGAACACCAGATCCTGCTCACCCACACCACGCCGACCGGTCGGGCTGCGAGTGAGCAACTCTATGGCGACGATGTGCTGCGCGTTTATCTGCCCTACGACTACCCGTTCGCTGTGCGCCGTTTCCTGCGGCATTTCCGTCCCTGCATCGGCGTATTGATGGAGACCGAGATCTGGTTCAACCTGATCCATGCCTGTCATGCCGATGCCTTGCCGCTGTTGTTGCTCAATGCCCGCCTTTCGGAACGGTCGGCACGACGTTACGCAAAATTCCCCAAACTCTCCCGCGCCGCGCTGCATGAGCTGCACCTGATCGCCGCACAGACCGAGGAGGACGCGATGCGTCTTGCCAGCCTCGGCAATCTCGCCGTGCCGGTGATGGGCAATCTCAAATTCGACATCGTCCCGCCACCGGCGATGTTGGAACAGGGAGCGCAGTTGCGCGAACGTTTCGGCAGCAGGCGCCGCATCTTTCTTGCCGCCAGCACCCGCGAGGGCGAGGAGGCGTTGTTGCTGGAGGCATTGACCCACGCCGATATCCACGGTCTGCTAGTCGTTATCGTCCCGCGTCACCCGCAACGCTTCGAAGCGGTGGCGGATCTCATCGCCCAATACGGTCTGCGCATGCAGAAGCGCAGTGCCTTCGAGCCGATTGCTGCCGACACGCAGGTGGTCCTGGGTGACAGCATGGGCGAGATGTTCGCCTATTACGCGGCCTGTGATGTCGCTTTCATCGGCGGCAGCCTGCTGCCCTTCGGCGGGCAGAACCTGATCGAGGCCTGCGCTGTCGGAAAGCCGGTGCTTATCGGTCCGCATACCTACAATTTCACGCAAGCCTCGGAGCAGGCGGTCGAATGCGGTGCTGCGCTCAGGGTGAGCCATGCCGACGATCTGGTACACCAGCTCAACGTGCTGCTGCAGGATGTGGACCGCCTGAAACAGATGGGCGAAAATGGCGAGCGCTTCGTCAGCAGCAGTCGCGGCGCAACGCGGTGCGCGATGAACCACATCTCGCTGGCCATGAACCAGTCGCTCTATAACGAATTGATCAACCCTCAGGTAAAATCGGCTTCATGAAAAAAATCATCGTCACCGGCGGCGCCGGTTTTATCGGCTCAGCGGTTGTGCGCCAGTTCATCAACGATACCGACTGCTCCGTGGTCAACGTCGACAAGCTCACCTACGCAGGAAACCTGCAGTCGCTCGCCTCTGTTTCGGACAACCCGCGCTACCGCTTCGAGCAGGTCGATATCTGCGATGCCGCCGAAGTCGCTCGCGTGTTCCGCGAGCACCGGCCCGATGCAATCATGCACCTCGCCGCCGAATCGCATGTGGATCGCTCCATCTCCGGTCCGGCCGATTTCATCCAGACCAACATCGTCGGCACTTACACCCTGCTCGAAGCCGCGCGCGCCTACTGGAACGAACTGGATGCCGCCGGCAAGGCCGCGTTCCGTTTCCACCACATCTCGACCGACGAGGTGTACGGCAGTCTGGACGATACGGGGTTCTTCACCGAAGACATGGCTTACGAACCCAATTCGCCCTATTCCGCCAGCAAGGCGTCGAGCGACCACCTGGTTCGTGCCTGGCACCACACCTACGGCCTGCCGGTCGTCACCACCAACTGCTCCAACAACTACGGCCCTTATCACTTCCCGGAGAAACTCATCCCGCTGGTGATCCTGAACGCGGTCAACGGCAAGCCGCTGCCGATCTACGGCAAGGGCGACAACATCCGCGACTGGCTCTATGTCGATGACCATGCGCGCGCACTGCGACTGGTGCTGGAAAAGGGCACGCCCGGAGAGACCTACAACATCGGCGGCTGGAACGAGAAGACCAATCTTGAAGTGGTGCAGTCCATCTGCACCATCCTCGATGAGTTGCATCCGCAGGGCGCGCCGCACAACAAACTGATCACCTATGTGACCGACCGCCCGGGTCACGACATGCGTTATGCGATCGACGCCAACAAGATTGCGCACGAGCTGGGTTGGAAGCCGCAGGAGAACTTCGAGAGCGGTCTGCGCAAGACGGTTGAGTGGTATCTCTCCAACGGCACTTGGGTTAAAGGTGTGACCAGCGGCGAATACCAAAATTGGGTTAAGAAACATTACGGCGCTTAAAGCCAAATTGTTTCATTCGGCTGTCATACCGGTCCTTCGGCAGACCCAGAAGCAGGGCGAGTTATTTAAAGCACTCGATTTACGACTTTATTGATTATAAATGCAATAAAGTCGCGACTTTATTGCATTTATAGTATTCTCACGATCATGAAACGCTATCTCGATGATCTCGTGCTGAAGGATCTTGCCACCAAGATGGTGGTATTGACCGGCCCACGGCAGGTTGGAAAGACTACGCTCGCCCGCCAGCTTATGACTTCGTTCGACTCGCCCCAGTATCTCAACTGGGACGTGTTGCAGGATCGTGCGGTTTTGCAGCGGCAAACCTGGAATCCGCGTGCAAAGCTGCTGGTGATGGATGAGATCCACAAGATGCACGAGTGGAAGAACTGGCTGAAGGGTGTTGTAGACGGTCGTGCGCCAGGTCAGGCTTTGCTGATAACGGGCAGCGCACGGATGGAAACCTTTCGGCAGGGCGGCGATTCGCTGGCTGGCCGATATTTCTCCTTTCGCTTGCATCCTTTCTCGGTGCACGAATGGTGCAAGCAGCTCCAGGTCGCTCCGGCCGAAGCGCTGGACCACTTGCTGATACGCGGCGGCTTTCCGGAGCCCTGTCTGGCGGCAGATGCAACACAGGCAGACCGCTGGCGCTCGCAATACTTCAACGACTTGATCCGCGAAGACGTGCTGGAGTTTTCGCGCGTGCATGAGATCAACACCATGCGCATGTTTGTGACGTTGCTGCGCGAACGGGTCGGGTCGCCGTTGTCTCTGGCATCGATCGCCCGCGATCTGGCGGTCGCTCCGGCTACCCTCAAGCGCTATCTGGATATCCTGCAGGCTTTGTTTATTGTTTTCACTGTGCAGCCATGGCATCACAATGTTGCACGTGCACTTTTGCAAAGCCCCAAGGTGTATTTCTTCGATACCGGGCTGGTGAATGGAGACGAGGGTGTGCGGCTGGAAAACGCAGTGGCGGGAATGCTGCTGAAGCATGTCCATTTTTTGCAGGACAGCGCGGGACGCGCGGTCAGTCTGCATTACATCCGCACCAAGGATGGTGCCGAAGTCGATTTCGCTTTGGGCGAGAACGGCAAGGTCACGCAGATGATAGAGTGCAAGTTGGGTGACAATAAGCCTCATCGCGGATTGGTTCGGTTTGCCGAACAGTTTGCCGAGGCGGAAGCTGTGCAGATCGTTTATAACCTGCGTCAGGAAGAATTACGCAACGGCATCAGAATTACCGATGCCGCAAATTGGCTGAATGGCCTGTCGGCATGACAGATACTGAAAATCAAATGGAGCACAGAATATGAAAGGCATCATTCTCGCCGGTGGGTCCGGCACACGGCTATATCCGGTGACGCTGCCGGTTTCCAAACAACTTCTGCCGATCTACGACAAACCGATGATCTACTACCCGCTCTCCACGCTGATGCTGGCGGGGATACGCGATATTCTGGTGATCTCCACCCCGCAGGACACGCCGCGCTTCGAACAGTTGCTGGGTGACGGTTCGCAATGGGGTTTGAATCTGTCCTATACGGTGCAGCCGTCTCCGGACGGCTTGCCACAGGCTTTCATCCTCGGCGAGAAATTCATCGGCAATGATTCCTGCGCGCTGGTGCTGGGTGACAACATCTTCTACGGCCACAACTTCGAGTCCATGTTGGCCTCTGCCGCGAGCAAAGACAGTGGTGCAACCGTATTCGCCTATCACGTGCACGATCCGGAGCGCTACGGCGTGGTCGAATTCGACAAGGCCGGACGCGTACTCAGTATCGAAGAAAAACCGCAACAGCCGAAATCGAACTACGCGCTCACCGGACTGTATTTCTTTGACAACCGCGTGATCGAATTCGCCAAGGCGGCCAAACCGTCCAAGCGCGGCGAACTGGAAATCACCTCGGTGATGCAGTCTTTCCTCGACGCCGACTCGCTCGACGTTCAACTGATGCACCGCGGACTTGCATGGCTGGATACCGGCACTCACGAGTCACTGCTGGAAGCGTCCATGTTCATCCAGACGCTGGAAAAGCGCCAAGGTCTGAAGATCGCCTGCCCTGAGGAGATCGCGTTCCGCAAGGGATACATCTCGGCAGCGCAACTGGAGAAACTTGCTGCCGTGCTGTCCAAGAATGCCTATGGGCAGTATCTGCAAGCGATCCTGAAGGAAGCTCTCTAGGCTGATGAAGGCCACGACTACCAAACTTGCCGACCTGCTCATCATCGAGCCGCAGGTATTTGAAGACGGGAGAGGCTTCTTTTATGAGAGTTTCAACCAATCCGGTTTCGAAGAGCTGATCGGGCGTCCTGCCCGGTTCGTGCAGGATAACCACTCGCTTTCCAGACACAACGTACTGCGCGGCTTGCATTATCAGGTCGAACAACCGCAGGGCAAACTGGTACGAGTCATCGCCGGCGAGGTGTTCGACGTCAGCATCGATCTCCGCCTTTCTTCACCCACTTTCGGCAAATGGTTCGGCGTACATCTCAGTGCCGAGAACAAACGCATGTTGTGGATACCGGAAGGTTTCGCCCATGGATTCCTGACTCTCAGCGAACAAGCAGAGTCGCTCTACAAGACTACCGATTATTGGCATCGGGAGCATGAACGCTGCATCGCCTGGAACGATCCCACCCTTGCGATCGATTGGCCGCTCACCAAGGCACCGATACTCTCGGACAAAGATGCTGCGGGTAAGCTGTTCAAGCAGGCCGAACTGTTCGCATGAAAAAGATCCTGCTCGTCGGCAAGAATGGGCAGATTGGCTGGGAACTGCAACGCTCGCTTCCCGCGCTCGGCACCCTGATCGCCCCGGAACACCATGAACTGGAGTTGACCAACAGCGGCAATGTCCGTCGGGTGCTGCGCGACCTGCGCCCCGACATCATCATCAATGCAGCCGCCTACACCGCCGTCGACAAAGCCGAAAGCGATACCGCGCTTGCATCGGCGGTAAATGCCGTGGCGCCCGCCATTCTGGCTGAGGAAGCAAAACAACTCGGCTCAGTGCTGGTTCACTATTCCACCGATTACGTCTTCGACAGCAGCAAATCTTCCGCCTATACCGAGGATGACGTGCCAAACCCGCAGAACGTCTACGGCAAGACCAAGCTGGCCGGAGAGCAAGCTATACGCGCCTCGGGTTGCAGACACCTCATCCTGCGCACCAGCTGGGTATATGGCGTGCACGGCGGGAATTTCGTGAAGACTGTTTTGCGGCTGGCGAAGGAACGCGGGGAATTGCGCATCGTCGCTGACCAGTCCGGCGCGCCGACCTGGGCCAGGGATCTCGCCAATGCGACCGTCCATGCGCTGATCGCATGGGAGATGAGCGACTGGAGCGAGGAACTGGGCGGGACCTATCATCTGACTGCGGGCGGTCGCACCAGTTGGCATCAGTATGCGGAAGAGATCGTGCGCCTAGCGCGCCAGTACGATGCCGCTCTCGCGGACAAGGCGCTGGTCATCAAGCCCATCGCCACGCAAGAATATCCTGTGGCCGCGAAACGCCCCGCCAACTCGGTGCTGGCGAACGATAAAGTGCGCGACACCTTCGGGATCGTGATGCCGCAGTGGCAGAAAAGCCTCTCTGCTTGCATGCACCTGCTCTACGAGCAGGTTGAGCCTAGGTAATTACGTCATTCCGGCGAAGGCCGGAATCCAGGTGATCAAATAATTCTCGCGTAAGCGAGTCGTCATCTTGGCTTGGCCGTCCCTCGAAACTCATCGCAGTTGGTTCTTTTTTGTCTGCTTCGCAGCACATTTGATGACTGGATTCCGGCCTTCGCCGGAATGACGGCCTAAATGATTTGGGTTTAATGCAACGCCTGATTCACCCGCGTCACATCCTCTTCCACCAACCCGCCCACCGCCGCCTTCAGGCGTAGCTGGCTGATCAGATAGTTGTACTCGGCCTGGTACAGATCGCGCCGCGTGGCATAGGCCTGTTGCTGCGCGTTCAACACGTCCAGGTTGGTACGTACTCCCACTTCATGTCCCAGCTTGCTGGCTTCCAGCAGGCTCTCGCTCGACTTCAATGCCTGTTGCAATGCCTGCACCTGGGCGATGCCGCTCACCACCCCGAGATAGGCCTGGCGGGTCTGCACTTCGACGTTGCGGCGGGCGTTCTCCAGTTCATGGTTGGCACGCGTGCGGTTGGCTTCGGCTTCGCGCCATTTGGACTGGGTGGCGCCGCCCTGGAACAGCGGCATGTTGAGCTGCAGCCCGACGCTGGTGCTGCGCACGTCGGTGGCACCACCGGTGAAGCTGCTGTAGCCGGTGTAGCTGTTGTTGTAGTTGGCGACGATATCGACGGTGGGCAGGTGGCCGCCGCGGTTACGGTCGACTTCCTTGTCAGCCAGTTCGGCACCGGCCTGGGCGATGGCCAGTTGCGGGTTGCTGCGGCGGGCGTCTTC
>Ga0209417_1006465_pt1 | contig 11964 bp, 15 predicted proteins | sample RifGroF2_FD_184002 | JGI IMG/M metagenome (GOLD analysis project Ga0209417, IMG submission 184002) | Groundwater microbial communities from Rifle, Colorado, USA - Groundwater F2 (SPAdes) (version 2) | ecosystem: Environmental > Aquatic > Deep subsurface > Groundwater | place: Rifle, Colorado... | reverse complement strand
CCCCGCCACATCGCCTGAACTCAACAGTCCGCCGGGATTCAGCTGATCCCCGCCCGCCCCCGCAAACGGGGCGACACCGACTTGCCAGACATATTTCGCCGGGGTGATGGATGGGTCTTTTACGATCGAAAACCACCGGGTCGGCGACGTCGAACTATCGATGAACGCGGTTTGCTGATAAAGGGAGGCGTTGGGAGAAAAGATCAACGGTTGGTTGGAAAGACGATTGTTCGCCGGAGTCGACGGTCTTTGAGGCAACGTCGCCACATAGAGCGAGACCTTGGTATCGAACACAGGCCGAAAGAACCGCTTGTCGAAATCGATCTGATCGAAACGTTCTTCCGGCGTCGCCAAAAGAAGCGGATCTTTCGTCGGGTCCACGATCATCGATTGCAAAGCATTGTTGACGATGTCGTAGGCCAATTCGTTCGCGACGATCAGCTCTTCTTCCTCTTCTTTTTCGGGTTGATTTTTTGGACGTGAGATATAAATCAGAATACTGCTGATCAGAAGTAGAACAACGAATGAAAGGATCATCACTGTCTTCTTGCTTTTCATAGGTTTACCTGTTTATCGTCCTTCTTTTTTTCATTATAACTCTAAAACTGGACAAATTCTTCCTTAGGTTGGCTAGTTCTATAGATAAATTGATCCAGATAAACGACAGAATACTATTGTATGGTCATAATACAAGAAAAGCCCACGAAATAGGGCTTTGTTAACTCATGGTGCCGACAACAGGAATCGACTCTTTGGATATTTTTTCGATATGAAAAACGTAAAAGGGCGATAAAATGAACGATTTTGATAAAAAGAGCATGAAAATGTTGAGAAAGAATCGAATCGAATAAAATATTAGGTACGATTTTGGTACGAATTTGTTTAATATATTAAACACAAAATTTAGTAAAATCTTATGTCAATAACACCAGCGTTCACTGGTTCAAAAAGAGTCAGGAGAACCTTGTCAGCAAACTTGATCGAATGAGTGAATCCCGATCTTATTCAACATCCCTCAAGAACTAGAAAGGTCCTATGAAAATTAGGACCTTCTTTTGCTCGTATGTGCCACGGTCTCCGTATGAGACCATGACGAAATGATAATTTTCAGAGGGATAATGATTATCCTATCGTAATTCGCGCGATCACGCCTCACCTTTGATACATATGGCTGATTTGATGCGTGTAGCGTTACAAGTTTTTACGCCTAGTGTATGCATATGATATACCGATTTAAGGTCTCTTATATTCTCGTGGCACTCCACTACAACCTGCTTCCATTTATTGTCCGTTGTCGTATTCAATAAACCAAGTTCCAAAATCTGTATCCTGACGTCCTTCGATAACATGATATCTGATGACTTTATAGCCTAAGCCCATGTAAACTTTCGTCCCGCCATCTTTATAAGTAACCGTATTGACTGCAAAGATTGGAGCTTTATCTGATTGTGCCAAAGAAAAGTCTGTAACCAGCAGACATGTATACACGATTAGACCTAAGATGAACCATTTCAAATTTCGTTTCATTGGCTGCCTCCCTGATTGAGAAATAAGAGTCCTTGCAGATATTCCAATGCCCTGCCCCCTACATTGTTCCTGTTCAGTATTAACTCTTTAATCTTATTTGCCTCATTATCCCTTTTATTCTCTTAAAAATCTATCAACTCTACGTTTATGTCTTCTTTTTAATAGTTTTATATAAATACGTTACACTTTTGTTACACCTGGCACTTTTGACCTGCAAAAAACCCTGATAGAATAAGGGCCTAGAGTAAAATGGTGCCGACAACAGAAAAGGTCTTGGGATACTCGGAATCTTCTTTTATTCGTATTCGCTTCGGTCGCATACTGAGACCGTGACGGAACGATAATTATTCAAGGGATAGTACCAATCCCATCGTAATTCATGTGATCACGTTTCACCTTTGAGACAAATGGCTATACAAACGCCAGTCCTAACTCTGTTTTCATAGTCAAATTTCCACTTCATCTATTATCATAAAATACCACTAAGAAATGTTCAATTCTTCATTCTTTTCCACTGCAAAAGGATGATCGGAGCTATAATGAACCCCGACATTAACAACGCCCAAAAAAGAATTTTAACTATGTAATCCAATAAAGGCATTCTATAAATTACTATTTCATCATTCCCAAATACATGGATAATTTCGTCACGTCCCCAAATGCTTCGTTTTTGATAATTATCGCCATTTCTAGAAACGAATGTTTTTTTGCTATTGTTCAATGTGCTAAATGTTTCAGAAAACCGGTCTTCTCTTTGAGATAAGACTATTCCAGTCAGATCCATAATATAGACAGTCGAAGCATCCGACAAGAGAATTGTGTCATCATATTCTATAGTAAAAAGATAACCTTTCGTAGTCATGGGGAATATCGTCATTAGTAGCGATTCATTACTATATACTTCAAGTTTCGATTCTTTCCCTACGTACAATTTCCCGGCAGAGTCTAGTGCAAATGAATATGTACTCAAGGATACTTTTCCACTCACAAGTAAAATAATACAAATCAACATAAGTGGAACTCCGATAGAAAGATATTCAATTAGTAATTTTGGGGCTTTCATTACATCCTCCACTTTTCTTGTCTTGAAATAGTCCTCTATATGTGTACATTGTCGCATATTGTTCCAAAATGCAGCCGTGATCGCACGATCACTTCCATTAGTAACTATGCCTACCCTAGTCGATTTCGCGCGAACGTGCCGATGTATGGAGACACTTAGTTTAGCATTGTTGCTTTAAAATATTCGACCCATTGCAAGTTTTATATTAATAATCAAATCCACTATCAAATAATTCGTTCAAATCATTCGATTTAAACTGATAATAGATTTCCTCGTTTTCAAAATGATAATATCCATCAAAACTATCGATATATATAACAAAGTATATTTTTCTTTCAACTCCATCCTGCTCTATTATGAAGTATTTATTGAAAATACTCTCATCAAGTTTGATATCCATCTTTTTAGCATTATTGACTAAATTTGTTACGATCCTTATTAATGACTTATCAACAGAGGAGCTTTCAAGTACACTCGCATTAGGGGTGGCATCCAAATCAATCATATAAATTTCAACTTTCGAAACATTATTGATTCTTGAAGAACATCCTACCAAGAAGACAACTAAAAAGATAGTAAGAATTTTATTCCATCTATTCCTTCCACCCCACTTTTTCCAATTAGTATGCTGCATTATAATTACCCCTTTTTACTTATGTATTCTAGTTCGAACCAGTAATATATATAGCCCAATATGCAGCTGTGATCGCACGATCACTTCCAGTAGTAACAATGCCTGCTCTACTCGATATCGAGCAACCGTATCGATGTATGGAGACAGATATCATTTCAACTTTTTCCAGACATCTTGTTCCCGTTTCAAGTCTTGAAGTATTTGTTGAATTGAGTCCATTTTTGATTCATTCTCTTGACTGATTGGGTAAATGAAATCATGTAGCGAATGACCATACCTGCCCCATAATTCCAATTTCAGTTCAAATACTGCTAAAGTTTTTCCATCACGAGGATAATATTTCATACTATAAATTGTATTCCCACTATCCCTTTCCCAAAGAAAAACATCCCCAACATAGTAAACACCTGTTGTAGAAATAATTGCAGTCCTTTTTGCTAGAACATGTTTGTCTCGTTTCACAATTGCAAATATTGAAATGATTAAAACAATCACAAGAATTAATAGAAAAACAATGTTCGTGAACGAATCTTCGATCGTGAAACTGTAAACAATTTCTTGTAGCAAAGCGATAATCAACAATATCCAAAGACCATATAAAATCTTCATACCTTGATGACGCCACTTCCAATACTTATTCGCATTATCCCCATCTAGAACGGTCTCGAGTAATATGTTTCGACGAATTTTCTCTTGACTTATACGTTCGAAAAACACAAAAAAAGCAATCAAAATTGGCAGCAATAATGCAAAAATAATGATCATGTTTTCTATAAAAAAACTAATAATTTGATTCTCGGAATCGATAATCACAAACAATCCAAAGAAGCATAATGTAATGAGAATAAAAATCATTGGACTAAAAATATAGCGAAACATAAGTTTCGTATCTGTCGTCTTAAGTGATTTCTCAATGATACTTTTATAGAATTTATCAAAGCGCTGCTTCATTTCATATTCCCCCCATTGATTTATCACTAATGAAATCATATTCGAATTCCAAATGAAGTTTCAAGATATATCTGCGCGTGGTCTCCGTATGCAGCCGTGATCGTACGATCACTTCATGTAGTAAGTATGCCTACCCTACTCGACTTCGTGCGAACGTGTCGACGTATGGAGACACGGTTTCGAAACAGTTTCGATACTAATGTTGTTTTATTGTTCTCCAGTACAGCATCTGTATATACTTCCAAATTTGACTACCTCAAAATTTCCTTATGCAGAACTTGAATGCCCGATCAATTCGTAACTCGTTTTTCATTTGTGATCTTACCAAAAGTCTATGCTAAAAGACATCTGTGATTGTGATAGAACATTCAAAAGGCCGGGGTCAAGATCAAAGCCAAATTGAGAAATGCCGTTTAGTAAAATACTACAATATACCCGTGAAATGAAGTCTGTATGATCAATTTCATTGAGATATGCGAAATTTTCTTGTATAAACCCAACTACATAATTTAGTTTCTCGCTAAATTCGATTAATTCACCAGAATAAGTCAACCCTAGATGATTTCCAGTATTCTTAATACTAAAATTCGGACTAATTTCCATTTTAGATACTATTAACTTAATGATATTCTCACTTCCATTGAATGAGATCGAAACATAACTTAATATTCCTTTGTCCATAATTTCCACTCCTGTCTTGTGTTTCAATATAGTAGACATATGTAGCCGTAATCGCACGATCACTTCAAACAGTAAGTATGCTACTCTTCTCGATATCGTCCGATCGTTCGCCTTGTGGAGATGCGAGCTTGTCAGTCACTAATCACTGAATTTACTCAGTTACATTAACATTATCGAGTTGTCATGAAAGACTCCACATATCTATTCCGAATCATCCAATGAATCAATGAACTTATCGATATCAATTACTTGAATTGGATATTCAACAAATAGTGTATCTCCACGAGAGATCTTAACTATGTAAACCCCTTCCTTGGTGAAATCAGTATTTGTAGTAATCGTGAAGTTATCACAATCGCCGTGAATTTGCGGTGGTAAGAGTGGACAGACTATTTCCCTTCCAGATTTAATCATAATGCCTATTTTACCCCCTGCTAAATCCAATTCCTCGTCTTGCCCTAAAATATACACTATTTTGTTGGGGTACCGAACGAACCTTAATTTGATGATTGTGTTGCTCTCGTCGCATCCATTTAATAACAGAACAAGTAAAACCGCCAATAGCAATGCACCTTTGCGCATATACTTCCTCCGTTGCCAATTTGGCATATAAATATAGTTTTCATACAAAACCTCATAACTAATTTGCTCGTTTCGTGCAAACGTGACGACGTATGGAGACACGGGGCTGACCTGTCACTGGTTGTAAAATAAATTTCAAATGATTTCTCTTATTATATCCTGAAACGATCCACAATTTTTACTAGAAAATTCGTGATCGGTGGTTCAAAGTGTTTCAAAACCAGAACTGCAACTAAGTAGAATGGAATACCCAATAAATTACTGTTTCTTAATCCCGTATTGACTAGTGCTACTAGAATCAGTATTGGAATAACGAGAGTAACGATACTTAAAGTGACACCTACCCAAATAGGATTGGTATTTCTAAAGTACAGATAGTACACACATAATAAACCACCAATTATCAAGGGAACAATCATAAATGATTTCGCGGTTTCGATATCGATAATATTATTCGATATGCAGAAAGCGAGTATACCAGCAACTCCAAGACAAACGAGAATTGCTATACCAAAGATTAATTCACTCTTTTTGTCATTTATCATGTTATCCTCTTTCTATTAGCGAAGAATACCCCAAGTATCCATGCGAATGAAACTTACTCGGTCTCCACATACAGCCGTGATCGTACGATCACTTCCAGTATTAACTAAGCCTACCCTTCTAGATTTCGTGCGAACGTGTCGACGTATGGAGACATGGGCTGACCGAGTAATTAATTCTAACTAAGGCTTGACATCTAGTTTAGCTATTCACAGTATTACTACAGAACAATCTATTCAACCGGGTTTATTACACTAGGATCGAATACAGTATCGTAATTAAAAATCTGACAACTCCTGTTGGATACTAAGCAAAGTTGTTTTTTTGGCATGAGCATTGTCTTCAATAAGGCTTCTTTTGTTTTATACTCAGAAATTTTGTTCATTTCGGGAAACTCATAGAATTCAACACACCCCGATGTTAATCCAATGTTCTTTGAAACAACTAGAATCTTGTTGCTATCTGTTAATGTAATACTAAACAGATTTTCAATCTGAATGTTCGTACTACCTAATAGCATATTTTCCATATTCCTAAGTTTTTCTTGATTTTCACTTGAGAAAAGTTTTTCTCGAGTCTGAGGAGTGAAAATATCGATAAAATTCATCGCTTTCGATTCACTAGAACATATACTAAAAGTCTTAATCACTCTTCCAACGTCATCTAGTAATGTTATTTTTCCGTGTATTTCGTAGAGAATAAAGATCCCCAGATTCTCCGCATACAATAGATTCCAAATGAATTGATCTATATTGATACGTTCAAAAGATGATTTCCCATCAAACCATAGAATGAAAGATTGATTATTTTCGCTATTATTTGCGGAACGTTCATAACCATTTAACAGATATTTTTTCGCTGACTTTGAATATACAATGTCGTTAATGACTACTCTTTGATCGCGAAAGAATACTTCAGTTGGTTCAAATGTCTCCGTGCTATATTTTATTAATTCACAACATAAGTCTTCTCTAGTAATAATATTGTAAAAGTATTCACCTGTTTCAGAGAAAGTAAATCCATTATCACCAGGAGTGCAATTACTTCCTACAGGAATTTTCTTAATTAAAACTAACTTATCCAGTGAATATATTAGAAGATTGTTTTGATTACTCTTAGCTAATAACAGTGATCCATCAGGGGATATTTGAGCATCATATGTGTACTTGAGACCACTGAAGTAAGCAATCTCACTAAAGTTGGAACGATTTAATAGGGTAATTTTTTGGCCAGACAAACATACTATAAATTTGTCATCGAAGACTATATTTTTACCGTTCTTTATCTTTGTTATGAAATTGAGTTTCATTGGTTACCTCCAATTTTGAATCCAGATTCAATTTATCTCGCTGCCGTTTCCACTTCGTCTAATCTAACCATTTAATCTATGATTTGAATGTATGTCGGGATAAGGTCTTTCCTTAGCAAAAAGATATTTCTCAATGTAGTCTTCATATGCAGCCGTGTTCGCACGATCACAGCGGTAGTAAATATGCCTGTCCTGCTCGATTTCGTGCGAACGAGTCGACGTATGGAGACACGCGCTAATTGATCAATTATTCTAATTATAGTCTCGCATTCAAAATTTCATATTACCTATTTTTTGCTTTATATTCAAGAAACAGCATTATTACAACTGTAAGGAAAACAGCAAATGACGTTCCCAAAATGAATACAATTTTGAATTCTTCGATCAAGTCACTCATAGTTCCAGGAAGATAGGGGAATTCTATTAGGTAGAATAGTATTCCACTTATGATAAATAAATAGCCACTGATTTGGAAAGCAAATGTCGAATACATGATTTTATCCTTATTTGAATCAACAAATAGATAAGACGGTTTCCGATGAAGCATTATGTTTCGATCTTTTACAAGATGCGAATAGTCATTTACTCTATATCCAAGTAGTGCGAAAATTACCCCAGACATAATCAAAATCCAACTAAAAGAAATTTCATTCAAGATAATCCCTCCTTTTCTAGTTTTTGAAGTTGTGATCGAACGATCACTTCCAGTAGTAACTATGCCTACCATACTCGATTTCGTACGAACGTGCCGACGTATGGAGACACCGGGCTGACCTCTTGAGCTAATTAATCGATTAAGTTAGTTCAGAGTATCGTCTTTTCCTTTTTAGGATATCGAGAAGAAAACTCTCTAAATATTACCCAAATCTCGATTATTAAGAACTGGATAGATAGCAAAATCCCAAATAGCAATCTGTTTGTTGATCCGATATCCATAGACCATAGATAAACACCGGTAAAAATATACAAGAAAATAAAACTAGTAATTACATAAATGACAATCTCAAATAGAATTGATATTCTTCTTTTTGCCATAACATTTCCCCCGGTTTCCATTACCGAAATCATATCCGAATCACATCTAAAGTTACAGATATTTCTCAATGTAGTCTTCATATGCAGGCGTGTTCGCACGATCACAGCCGGTAGTAAATATGCCTGTCCTGCTCGATTTCGTGCGAACGTGTCGACGTATGGAGACACAGGACTGACCTGATAGCTATTCGAACTCTTCCTTCACAGTCGAATTTTCAAGCAATGTTTTGAGAATCATTACCCAAATATCTTCATTGTAGTTACTTGGAAAATTAAAATCTCTTACTTTGTCTCTATCAATTAATAGAGGCAGATAATCCGGAACAACAGTTTGTAAAAGAAATGATTTGTGTTCTTTATCTAAGTCGCAAAATGCAATGAGAAGTCGTCCACTTTTTGAAAAAGAAGAATCTGGAGTCAGATCGTTGCTTGAATTAAGCTAAAGTGAACAAGAATCGCTTCGGTGGGGGTTCGATATTTGAGAAGTTTACGTGGTAAATGATTCATCCAGTTCGTGATTTGTTGGATCTGTTCCAACGAAACATCCTTCAACGACTTTCCTTTCGGAAGAAAGCGGCGCAAGATCCCGTTATGCTTCTCATTGGTTCCCCGTTCCCACGACGAGAATGGATGGGCGAAATAGACGGCGCTACGGTCCATAAGTGCTTCGGATAAACTTGCGAATTCAGATCCGTTATCCGCTGTAATCGACTTGAAGATGAGTGGGAAGTAAGGATTGTCTTTGGATATCTGTTCGAGGGCTTCCTTCACCACAGCTTCATTCTTACCCGGTAATTTGATGATGATCTGATAGCGTGATAAGCGCTCTGTGATCGTGAGGAGAACCGGCTCGTCTTTGGTTTTCTTTCCGATGACGGTGTCGATTTCCCAATGACCGAAAGTTTGACGATGATTGATCTCTAGGGGACGCGCTTCGATGGATTGTCCGAGGACACGTTTGTGCGCACGATTCCGTTTGGTCTTTGATTTCCGTCGAACTTTCGCCCACAAGTCTAGATTTGTGAGCTCAATCAGTCCTTCGTCGATATATCGATAAAGCGTTTTGGCACACACTCGCTCCTGGGATGTGAAGGTCCCTTCTTCAATCGCGCGACCGACAATGACATCCGGAGACCATTTATTGCTTTGCATTTTCTCCTGTACGTAAGCAATGAATTTCTCGATACGAACGAGTTTATACCGTGGTTTACTTGCTTCGCGATTTCTCTCGTAAACGATTTGACCGGTTTCGCCATAATAGTCTTCAAAAAAGAAAGGTTTCCCATTGACGAGCTTCTTTTGAACAACCGTCCCCCGTTTGATTTCATCGTTAATGGTGCTGTGGCTGCGTCCGAGTTGCGCGGCGATCCACCGATTGGACATCCCGAGTCGTTTCATTGACTGAATTTCTGTTCGCTCGAAATAGGTTAAGTGTTGTCCTTTGGACCGCCTCGTTGTATCATTGTGTTGCATCATTCATGGATCCTCTCTCATGTGTTTCGCAACTCTATGATACCTGGATTCCGTGCGTGATGCTTTTGTTTTTCTAGGTGGACGACTTCATCTTACAATTTGCCAAAATAATATTTTCTCTTATAGCTTAAATAACCCAATTACATTTGTTGATCCTAGTGGAAATAGAGCTGCAACCATAGATGAGTTGATGCCGCTTCCTATTCCAAATATTCCACCTGAAGCTATTGATGATGCGCTTACAGCTATTGTTACGACTTTGGCTGGTGTTGGAATGCTCGCTGTTGAGAAAAGTTTGGAAAGAGTTGATGAGTTAATCACAACCTTGCCACATAATCAAACAGTTTATGCGTTGATTGATGTTGAGCAAAATGTGCAGTATATCGGAAGGACAACTAGTGAAACCGCAAGAAAAATTGCTCATAGGGCTAATCCAGCACGTAAAAATCTAAGTTTTGTTCCACTAGTTAGAAATCTAACATATTTCGAAGCACGCGGGCTAGAGCAAATATTGATGTTGAGTTGTCATACAATTAATGCTTCAAATGAAATGAACAATCAAATTAATGGAATCAGTCCTATGAATCCAAGTCTCAACGTATACATGAGTGCAGCTAAAGGAACACTGAAGTATTTTGAGAATGCGTTTGATAATGAATACCTTAACTGGACAGGACAATAAGGAGGATAAATCATGAGTGCTTGGGGAACAAAGTTGTATCAAGATGACGTGGCACAAGATGTAAAGGAACAGTATAAGGAATTATTGAAAAAAGGAAAGAGTAACGAAGAAGCGACCCAGCAAGTCTTGGATGAATATCGGCCAATGTTGAATGACATCGATGATGGCCCGGTGTTTTGGTTTGCTTTGGCAGAGACACAATGGAGTCTGGGCCGACTACTACCGGAAGTCAAAGAACAAGCCTTGGCTTGCATTGATAAGGGGACTGATCAAGCAAGATGGGAAAGAGAAAACCCGAAGAAAGCACCAGAACGAAATAAAATTCTGGAAGACTTGCGGATCAAACTGAATTCTCCGATGCCGCCGATGAAGAAGATATCACAGCCCAAAAGCTATAAATGTGAATGGAAAATCGGAGATGTCTATGCTTATAAACTTGAGAGTGATTATGCACGCGAGAAGGGGGTCTACGGTCGTTATTTCCTCTTCCAGAAAATAGATGAGACAGTATGGTCTCCCGAACACATCATTCCCGTTGTGTGGGTTAAGATTACCGATGGTGATGTTCTTCCTTCAAATGAGAAAGAGTACCTAGATTTGAAATATGTTGTTGTTGGGAGAATACCATTATCAATGCTTTTTAGGCCGATTGATAAAAATCGTTCAATTGAAGAGCAGTTCTTTGAAAAAACGGGGAGGAGATTTGACATTGATGAGTCGGGTCGATTACACGTGTATCGAATATACTTGATTAACACCTCAAAACGCATTATTCCTAAAAAACTGATATTTCTTGGTAATTTTTCAGTTGAGAATCCACCAAAGAACGATTACGAGCAAAGCGGAGATTTCTGTTATCAAGGATTTCTTTGGAAATTCTTTGATAGCTGCATGATCGATTTGTACAAAATGTTTCAGTCTATTCAATGATGGGAATTAGTATAATTATAATATTGAAAGCATCATTATGTATTAAGTGGAGCTAACAAATAGTCAAGGTTTCGAATGAATGGCGATAACGAAAGTTCCCCTAATCGAGTTGATTTCGAGAACTCATTTATTATCGCTTTTTTGACTAAGTAGTTCGCTCCCCCATATAAGGAACAGAGAAGCGAGTCTTGTAACTTACTTTGTCCTAAGTCCATCTCGACTCAATTTGGTGGATATCATGATACACGGCTCACCTCTACCATATGATGTGGTGTACGACCGATTCCCCATGATCGGTTTTTTTGTTGTCAAATGGAATATCCCATGATTGCGGTAAAACCAATCTATATTAAAAGTATTATTAAGTACTTGACAATAGTGTATGATACACAGTAAAGTGTTGATGAGGTCAAATCATGAACGACGAAACAATTCTAAACAACCTAATCGCCGAACTCAAACGGGGGACGCAGGTCTTGGCTGTATTGGGTCAACTTCACCAGGGTCGATATGGGTATTCTTTACTGCAGGATCTAGGTGAAAAGGGTGTACAG
>Ga0209417_1006464_pt1 | contig 11964 bp, 7 predicted proteins | sample RifGroF2_FD_184002 | JGI IMG/M metagenome (GOLD analysis project Ga0209417, IMG submission 184002) | Groundwater microbial communities from Rifle, Colorado, USA - Groundwater F2 (SPAdes) (version 2) | ecosystem: Environmental > Aquatic > Deep subsurface > Groundwater | place: Rifle, Colorado... | reverse complement strand
CCGAAAAGCAGAAAAGACACAGCGGTCATAAAGCTCTGTCCTATCCTGACAAGGCAGACCGGATAACCGAGATAATCGTGCCCGAAATCACCGTTATACATCGTATATGCAAGATAATTATAATAGGCATCATCCGAGTAAACCTGCCCGAAAAAGAAATAAAACCGCACAAATATGCCTGCCGCTATCAGAGTGTAAACGATCAGTTTTGTTCTTTTGTCGTCAGAAAACACTTTTATTCCATCCTTCGTTTCTTAAGAATTAAATATAATATATAAAATTCTTATTTGTTATATTAAAAATAATTTTTGTTTTCTCAAATCTGATTCTTTTATTAAATATTTTATCCTTATCTCATCAAGCTTTTGAATCGGGCATGTTTCAAACGAAAAGTTATTTTGAAGGACGATTTCCAGCTCTTCACTGCTGAATTTTATAAAATTTTTAAGGCTGTCACATGTCTGATAAAACCTTAATATCTGAAGGATCCGCAGTCCGTCCAATTTTTCATTACAGGCGCGGACGAACAGTTTTTCAGTCTTGAAGTTCTTACGCAGAGGTTCCCAGATGTTTTCACCGAAATATTTTTGAATAAAATCATCTATCGTTGTTTCACAGTCTGCTTGAAACAGCTTGGGAAAAAGCTTGCAGGTCTCCCCTATTCTTACGAATCCTTCCTGATCATAGAAAGGATAGCTGTCCCAATCGCCCGCCTTTCCTTTTGTGACCGCCGGCCCCGTTCCGAAAGGCACTCTGTCCGATTCTCTGGCTGAAGGATAAACCGTCTCGTCATTCCAAATAAGTATTTCGCCTGCTTTTTTCATCCTGTTCACGAAGTAAAAATCCTCGCCGGCTTCTTTGGGCGTGATCCCGCTTATTTTTCTATAACCGGAAACCCTAAAGCTAATTGCTGAACCGAGGGCTGAAAAAGCATATGGAGAATTTATCATAAGCAAGTTAATAAGATAGTACCGCATGTAGAGTTCATACCTGAGAATCGCTCTGTCATGTGTGTCATTTCCCGTCAGCTTGTGATAATACGGATTTGTTAAAAGCAGAGCTTTTTTATGATCTAAGAACTGCTTCCTCACTGACGAAATAAAACCGGGTCTGATCCTTGTATCCGCATCAAGGCTGATAACGATATCATTGTCGTCCGCAACCCGATCGATAGCTTCAAATAACTCTTTACGGGCATACCCGACACCACGCTGCTTCCCTTTCCAGCCTTTACCGGGAGAAGATCTGTCGATCACACTGATATTTAGATCTTTTACCGATCCGAGATAATCCATTGTTTTCGCATTATTTTCGCATATATTCGCCTTCTCAGGATCGTTCCGCCATTCTTCAGGATTATTCACGCAGATAAACACACTAAATACCTTATAGGTCTGAAGTTTCAGATCATTGATCAGCTCTGGAAGATGTTCAAACTCGTCTATGGCCGGTATTGCGATGAATATTTTCATTTATTTTTCTCTTGCCATACTGATTTATTCCCGCTACATTTTTAGTAGTTTAGCAGAGTAAGGAAATATAATATGATGGAGTGGAATATGACAGCTTTTAAATCATCAGTCTGGACAAAATTAATATCACTTGTACTATCTTCATTACTTGCCCTAAATACCGTCGGATGCACTTATTACAAAGCTAAAACTCTGCCGTCAACAGACAAGCCTACGATAGATAAAATAGGAACTCTTCACAAGTATTTCGTAATACATCACGGAGAGAATGTTTATTCGTGCAGTGACCTTTCGGTTGACATGGATAATATTTCAGGTGATATCCAGCGGATATCCCCCAAGTTCTTTCATTACAATGACGACCCTAAAGTTCCGCACGATAAATATGATAACAGCATCCTGAACGAAGTTCATATATACATGAAGGATGGAAGCGTAATGCCGCCGGCGGGACTTTCTAAGATCCCTCTTGCTGACATAAAAGAAATAAGGATTATACAGACAGACGGAACCGCAACACTCGTAACCCTTATTTTAGGTACTGTCGGAGTTATCGCAGGATTTTATCTTATTCTTGTTATTGTAATTGCGCTTACGAAAAGTTCCTGCCCGTATGTTTATTCTTATAACGGCGAAAACTTTATTTTTGAGGGTGAAACATACGGCGGTGCTATAGCCTCTAACCTTGAACGGGATGACTATATGCCGCTGCCTTCGATCATACCAGTTAACGATTCATACAGGATCAGGATCAACAATGAACTTAAGGAATGTCAATATACTGATCTTGCCGAACTTGTTGCCGTTGATCACCCTGAAGGCACAAAAGTACTGCTCGACAAATACGGCAGTCCGCAAATAATTTCCGACCCGAGATCTCCCGAAACGGCAATTTCTGCCAACTCTGATGATCTGCTACAGATTATTAAAGAAAAGGATCATTCGATATATTTCTTCAACGATGAAAACAGTCTGAAGAATACGGTTACGATGAAATTCAAAAAGCCCGGTAACGCAGTCGAAGGCAAACTTCTTCTTAACGCTAAGAACTCTCTCTGGTTCGATCATGTTTTCGGTGAATTTTTAAGCAAATTCGGTTCATCATACAACACATGGATGAAAACTCAGTCTAAGACCGATCCCGTGCTCAGGGAGCAGAAAATAAAAGAAAATGATTTCCCTTTGACAGCTTATATGTTGAAAAACGGAGAATGGAAGCTGATAGATTTTCTTTATACTGTAGGTCCTCTTGCGTCGCGAGATTTTGTGCTGCCGGTTGACCTTTCAGGTGCAGGTGATGAAATTGAGATCAGGATAGAGACCGGGTTCATGTTCTGGGAATTAGATTATGCAGCTATGGATTTTACTGTAAAGCACAATTTATATGTCAAAAAATATGCTCCATTTACAGGAGTGGATAATGGCGGTTTTGACAGAACCGATGAACTTGTAAGTTCAGACAAGAAATACATGGTTCAGGAGCATGCCGGACTTTCGACAGAAGTCATCTATAAAACAGAACCGGTAAATGAAGGTTCGATCCGCACAGTTTTCCTTCATACCCGCGGTTATTATGAGCTGATCCGTGAATTTACAGGGATCCCGGATATTATTGAGCTTAATAAATTCAAGACTCCGGGTTATTTCTCGGAGTACTCGAGATCTGAATATTTTAGGATCCTTAAAAAAGAAGATCCGATAATTTGCCTTAAGCCGGTAAATTGATATGACAAGGCTTGTTGCGGGCATAGAAAAAAGAATTCTTAAGTTCAGGGTATTAATGCAGCTTTTTAATGTTGTGCTTAAGAAAACCCGCAGTCCGATAAAATCTTTCATGCTGATAAAACAGATCAAAGAAAAATATAAATCCACATTAGGCCAGAAACTGATGAATAAGGTCGTTAAAGTTGACGGTCGCTATTTTTGGAGATTGAGCGCGCCGGGTTTTCCTTCAGACGCTTCGGCCAGGCTGCACGAAAATGAGATCGCAAGGTTTTTCCCTTCCGATCAGAAACGAGGTCTTCACACTATCGTATTTGCCGTTACGAAAAAGTGCACACTCAACTGCGAACACTGTTTTGAATGGGACAATCTGGCTAAGGAAGATACGCTCCGGACTTCCGATCTCATAAACATCGTGCGTAAATTTCAGGATTACGGAACGACTCAGTTTATGTTCACCGGCGGCGAACCGGTTATCAGGACAGACGACTTATGCGAATTACTCCATAATGTTGAACATAATTCTGACTTCTGGATCTTCACTTCCGGGCTCGGATTAACTCTAGAACGTGCACATAAGCTTAAAAAAGTCGGACTCACCGGTGTGCTTGTCAGCATTGATCATTACATAGAAAAAGAACATAATAAGTTCCGCGGATCAGATAAAATATTTCAGGCGGCTGTTCAAGCTGTTGGCAACGCGAACAAAGCCGGTCTGGTGAGTGCACTTTCTCTTTGCGCACACAAAGACATCGCTACGAAAGAACACATTGAAGCGTACATGAATTTTGCTAAAGAACTTCAGGTTTCATTCGTACAAATACTTGATCCGAGAGAAACAGGCAGATATAAAGGGAAAGATGTTGAACTCAGCTCAGAGCAGATAGAAATCCTTGAAGATATTTATATAAAATACAATTCTTTGAAAGAATACCGCGACTATCCGATAGTCAACTACCTTGGATACCACCAGCGCAGAACAGGCTGCTTTGGAGGCGGCGACAGATTCTTTTACATTGACACGGACGGAGACGCCCACCTCTGCCCCTACTGCAGAGGAAAGATCGGCAGCGCTATCGTACTTTCGGCTGAAGAGCTTATCTCAAAAATGCAAAGCGGTAAATGCCACGCTTTTGAAAATGCGGAGGGTGTTAAATAATAAAAACAATATTTTTTGTCATTGTTTTTACCCTCTCTCAATTGTATCATTATCTTAATTAATCGGGGGAGTTTTTATGAAATTAAAAATAATAGCCTCAATAGTATCAGTTTTACTATTGAGCCTGACCGTTTCAGCCCAGATACCTGCCGGATACTACGACAGCGCTACAGGTTCGGGATACACTCTCAAAACCCAATTGCACTATATAATCAACGGGCACACAGCTGTTTCTTATACACCAGGGGTGTGGAATGCCTTTTCATTGTTGGAAATTGATAATTATTACGAAAATAACGGAAGCCCTTTAGATGTATATTCAGAAAATCCGGCAGGAAATGACCCGTACAGCTGGTCATTTGTAACCGATCAGTGCGGAACATATTCCGGCGAAGGCGGCTGCTATAACAGAGAGCACAGTTTCCCACAAAGCTGGTTCAACGACGCCAGCCCGATGGTTACGGATCTGTTTCACATTTATCTGACTGATGGATATGTGAACAGCAAGCGAAGCAATTATCCCTTCGGCGAAGTTACAGCCGCGACATGGACTTCTCAGAACGGTTCAAAGCTCGGCCCGTGCGCTTATCCGGGTTATACAGGAACTGTATTCGAACCTTTAGATGAATTCAAAGGCGATTTCGCCCGCAGCTATTTCTACATGGCTACATGCTATGAAAATGTTATTTCAGGCTGGCCTGGATCGGATATGCTTGACGGATCTTCCGGCAAGGTTTTTACAGATTGGGCACTGAATATGCTCATTGACTGGCACGGAGCTGATCCGGTGTCGCAGAAGGAAATAGACAGAAACAATATTATTTATAACGATATCCAGCATAACAGAAATCCGTTTATTGACCATCCTGAATTCGTGAATTACATTTGGGGAGGAACGCCTCCGGTTCCTTCGATCAGTTTTGCTACTGCTTCACAGACTGTGGAAGAGAACAGCGGTTCAAATACTGTATCATTGTCAATCTCACAATCAATTACAGATGATGTGACCGCAAATTTAACTATCACCGGTACTGCAGTAAACGAAAGCGACTATACGATATCCTCAAACAGCGTATTTTTCCCTGCTTCTTCAACGGACAACGGTTCAGTGACTTTAACCATAACGAATGATGTAACACCTGAAGATTTTGAAACCATAATCATTGCCATAAGCTCTTTGACGACAGTGAATTCAGAGATCATTATAGGAAACAATGACCAAATTACCTTCACTATCAACAATAATGACGGTTTCGATGAAACTCCTCCGACAATATTGACCCACCAGGTTCTGAACGACTCCACATTGGTGCTTTCTTACAGTGAAAAACTTGATCCTGCAACTTCGCAGACGCTTACAAATTATGTTGTAAATAACGCAATCGGAAATCCGTCTCAGGCACAACTGGGTTATTCGGGCGATTCTTCAAAAGTAATTCTTTCTTTCCCTGTTTTTACTCCCGGTACAACCTACCAACTGACTATTAACAATGTTGAAGACCTTGCGGATAATCCGATAGCCACAAATACCATACTAAATTTTTCTATATCATCAGGCAGCGGTGAAGGCTGGGTTGAAAGGTTTGAGGACGGCACAGTTTTTGCCAGTTATTATACAGGTACAGTTACGTACGGGACCGGAGACTGGGATCTACTCAGCGTTTATCTCGAACCCGCAAGCGAATCGTTCGAGGGCGAACACGCAGTAAGGATAAATGACGACACTGCGAACGCTTCTTTAACATCTCCCGCCATAAACGGAGTAGATTCGGTCATTTTCTATTATCGCGCACTGAACAGCGAAGCCTCCCCTTCAACTTTCTATCTGCAGAAATCTGTAAGCGGAGGAACATATACCAATGTTCAAAGCCAGACTTATCAACTCGCTACTTACAACCGGTTTGCATATAAAGTCAACGACCCTTCAGATAATATTAAGCTCAGGATATTGAACAATAATCAGGCAGGTCATCTGATAATTGATTATTTTAAAGTTGTAACATTGTCTGGACCACCGGCAGATACCACGCCTCCGGCAGTTTTAAGTAATCTGATACTAAACGACTCAACTATTGTAGTTACATTCAGTGAAGTTCTCGATCCTGTAACATCGCAGGCAGCGGCTAATTATTTACTGAATAACGGCGCGGGGAATCCTGATACTGCCGTACTTGGATACGCAGGCGATAATTCAAAAGTTGTTTTAACATTCTCGCCATTTCAGGAAGATGTAAATTACACTCTGACTATAAACAATGTTGAAGACATGTCCGGAAATATTATAGTCTCAAATACTACCGTTGACTTTTACATTCCTTCCGGGTCAGGCGGAGAAGGCTGGATCGGAAGGTTCGAGGACGGTACGGCTTTCACGAGTTATTATACAGGCACCGTGACCTACGGTACCGGAGACTGGGATCTACTCAACGTTTACCTTGAAACCTCGTCTGCTTACGCTTATGAAGGCACTCATGCTTTAAGGATTAATGACGACATTTCCAATGCATCTCTAACATCACCAGCCATAAGCGGTATTGATTCAGTAATTTTCTACTACCGTGCTTTGAATAGTGAAGCTTCTCCTTCAACTTTCTGGCTTCAGAAATCGATCAACGGAGGAACTTATACGAATGTTCAAAGCCAAACCTTCCAGAATAGTACATTCAGTCAATTCGCGTACAAAGTAAATGATTCTTCCGAAAACATTAAGCTTAGAGTACTGAACAATAATCAGGCAGGACACCTTATTATTGACTACTTTAAAGTTGTCACTTTCCCGCAGAATCTTGACAGCCCGTCAAATGTAGTGACCTTTGTATCCGGATCGAACATTACTATAAGCTGGGACAGTGTCTCCGGCGCAACAAAATACGATGTATATTCCTCAGATTCTCCCTATGACGGTTTTGCATATGAAATATCAGTTACATCGCCGGAATACACTACATCCTGCGCCGAAGCAAGAAAATTCTACTATATCGTAGCAAGTACAACGGCGAAATCTCTTAGATCCGGAGAATCACACGAGAGATTTATAGAGATAAAAATTCCCGGGAAATGAGACGGTTAAGATAAGAATTATGTAATTTTTTTATCAGAAGTGGGTAAATACGAGTATATTTTCACTTCGATTTGGCCAGCCTGATTCCATAAATTAGTTTCCAGTTTTTTTCCCAGATTGATCTGAAGCAGTTTCTGCTTAGCATTTCCGGGTAGTTACAGCTGCCGCCTCTCAATACTCTGCCTATACTTCCCTTTTTTGGTCCTTTCGGATTGTTATCAGGACTATCCAAGTAAAATTCAGGATCGTACCAATCCCAACAAAATTCACTTGCATTACCGCTCAAGTCATAAATACCCAGTTCATTAGCTTTCTTAGTCCCGATTTTTTTTACAGATGTAAACCCTGAAACTGTTGAATTTTTATTACACCATGCCACATCATCAATATTATCGGAACCGCTATATTTGAATTTTTTACTTTTATTACCTCCCCTTGCGGCATATTCCCATTCGGCTTCGGTCGGAAGTCTGTAGCCGTTTTTTTCAAAATCACATCTTACGATATATTTAAATAAATCTCCATTGCATTGATTGAAGGGATCTTCTCTGTCCTTTACAATTATATAGCACGATTCGAGACCTTCAAGTTCACTTAGCTTGTTACAAAATTCTACGGCTTCGTACCAATTAATAAAACATACAGGTCTATCATTTCCCAAATTCTCCTGCCAGATTTGAGGCATATAACCCATGATTTTCCTAAACTGATCCTGGGTGACCTCATACTTGCTTATATAGAAAGAATCAACGGAAACTTTATGTACCGGTTTCTGATCCTCTTTGTCGTTACAACCCATATCAAAAACTCCGCCATCAATTGCCACTAAATCAATTCCGGAGCTGGATACAAAATCTTTGAACTCAGCGGAAAATAGTTTATGCAATATTACAAAAAATATTACTGCTTGAAGCGTCATTTTTTTTGTCATTAATGCCCTCCTTGTGATACAATCGTGCTAAATTTAATTTTTCAATTCTCAATAGTCAATAAATGAATTGATTTTCATTCTGCCGTACGTTATATTTTTTTACTATGATAAAAGTGAGGACGGGAGCTTCATATATTATGAAAAACAGATTTATAGTTCTTAACTTATTGATTGCAGGATTTTTATTTAACCTGCTTGCTTTTAATTCCGTAATTAATAACGGTCATACCGGAAATATAAGTGAGTTGCAGATTTCACCTTCAGGTAAATATCTGGTTTCAGCATCTTCAGAAGATTACACTTTGAAATTATGGGATTTTAAAACCGGCAGAGAATTACGGACATTCTCGGGTTTCAGCGATTTAATTACAGGACTTTATTTCGATGAAAAAAGTATGACTCTCGCAGCAGGTGACAGAAAAGGTAAACTCAAGATTTTTAAAGCTGATGACGGTTCAGTTCTCAAAGAAAAAACCAACCCGGATAAAATTGTAATACACAGCTCTTTGTTTTCAAAAGAATGCAGTTTTAGTACTACATCAGATTTTATCAATTTCGATCTTTGGGATATTAATGCACGAGAAATAATCAACTCAAAAAAACTTCCTTTACTTCCGATTGTGAATAACACATCAAGTTATTATTTTGTCAAAAATACTAGAAATGCTGTATTGATTGAGTTTGGAAAAATAACTATAATTGATATTACTACAGGCGAAGTAGTAAAAAGAATTCCTCTAAGCGGATATTGGATCAGAGCTGTTACGGCCAGTTCAGACGGAAGCTTTTTGGCGGCTTCTTTATATGACGGAACATCTGGAGGTCTGCCGGATAACAGAACAGTTTATATCTGGGATATGAAAAACAGCTTTTCTCATATTAAAACAATTCGAGGAGAAGATTCGGAAATTTATCCAAAAATAATTACTAACGATAACACATTTTTGATATGCACTGATCAAAATAATGGAATTAGAAAATACGATATTAAAACCGGCAAGCTTCTAAAAAGGGCAGACAATATACATCAGGTATCGGTTTTATTACCTGATAACAACGGAAAAATGATTTTAACTGGAGATTTTAACGGTAATATCTCTTTCTATACTATTGAAAATCTGGCATTAAAAAAGAGAATTGAAGGAAACTCTCCATATTTCAAAATCAAAGGATTCAGCATTGATAATAATGAAAATTTAATTATTATATTCTCTCCTTGGTCTTTATCGGTTTTTGATCTTAGAAAACTATATAATATTGCAAGTATGAAATCAAAATCACAAATATTATGCGCGGCAATTTCACCGGATGGGAAATATGCCGCCACAAGCCAGGAAACAGGAGAAATAAATATTTATTCAACAGGTAATCTAAAGCTGTTGGGATCTTTCCATGCAAAAAAAGACAGTTATTCCAAATTAAATTGGTCTATTTCGTTTTCAGAAGATAGCCGTATGCTCCATTATGGTCATAAAAGTTTTACTTTCAGTTTAAATCTTGATAATGTAATGTCACAATTATCTTCAACAGAATTGAAATCTGAAAAGAACAGAAAAGAACCCTATGAATTTAAATCTTCCAACGGAAGGATCTACGAATTAGATGACGGCCGTATCAATATAAGCAATTCTCGTGATAGCGAAATAATCCTTACATTAGTTCCCTTGGGGCTTAAAGATTATATTTTCATTACTCCTGACAACTATTATTCTATTTCAAAAACAGCTATAAATAAAGTAAATTTTGTCGAAGGATTGAAGACTTTTTCATTCGATAATTTTGACCTTTCTTACAATCGCCCGGATTTAATCTCAGCAAGACTTTTTCCTGAAGATAAAAAGAATTATCAGATATTTCATGCATCATATTTAAAACGATTGGAAAATCTTGGATTTTCAGAAATAACCATCTCTGACAAGCTTCAAATTCCGGAAATAAAGATATTAAATAAAGATATACCGATAGACATTGATAATAAATCGTTTGAGTTGAAAATATCTGCTTCTGACAGTCTCTTTAACCTTGACAGAATCAACATATATATAAATTCCGTACCTGTTTTTGGATCGAAAGGGTATTCACTAAAAGACAAAGAAATTAAATCATATGTAGGTAAATTCCTTCTGGAGCTTTCAGACGGTGAAAATATTATTAGTGTTTCGGCATTAAATGTAGAAGGAGCCGAAAGCATTAAAGAGAATTTCTCTTTAAAATATAACGGATTAAATACAAAACATGATCTTTATGTTATTGCTTTAGGCACTTCAAAGTATGTTGAATCCGAGTATAACCTTGAATATGCTGCGAAGGATGCCCAAGACATATCTAATATGTTCGGTAACATGAAGGAATCGTTTAATAAAATCTATACAATGACGCTGACAGATAAAGAAGTGACTGGTAAAAGCGTAAAATATTCGAAAGGATTTTTTAAAAATTCAAAGCCTGATGATACGGTGATATTATTTATAGCGGGTCATGGGATGCTCGACAAAGATTTGAATTATTATTACGGAGCATACGATACAAATTTTTCTAATCCCTCAACAAACGGCATCCCTTATTCTGAAATCGAGAATCTTCTTGATAGCATACCTTCACGGAATAAAATTCTTTTGATTGACACTTGCCATTCCGGGGAGATTGATAAATCGGAATCAGAACTTAAACTAAATTATTCAACATCTGAAGGATCAGTAAAAAGCAGAGCGATCAAAATAACAAGAGTTCAAAATAAGTATCTCGGTCTTGAGAACTCTTTTGAACTCATGAAAGCATTATTCAGTGATTTGAGAAATTCAAACGGAGCGATTATTATTTCCGCCTCGGGAGGCGCAGAATATGCTTTGGAATCAGATAAATGGAAAAATGGTGTTTTTACTTATAGCGTAATTGAAGCCTTAACAAGAAATAAAGCTGATCTTAATTACGATGAAAACATAAGTGTATCAGAATTGAGCGAATATGTTTTGAATAAAGTTAGTGAATTAACTCAAGGAAAGCAAAAACCTACAATAAGGCAGGAGAACATTATTAATGATTTTATGCTGAAAAAATCAGATAATTAAAAATTCAATGATATAAAAAAGGAGAATCATAATGGCACAGATCACACTAAAAGGCAATCCCGTGAATACCGTAGGAGACCTGCCGAAGATCGGAGAACAGCTTCAAGACTTCACTCTCACCACAGATAAACTTATCCGCGTTCATCTTTCAGATTATAAGAACACAAGGCTCGTTATGAACATTTTTCCGAGCCTCGACACGCCTACCTGCGCGATGTCTGTTAGGCAGTTCAACAAGCTCGCTTCAGAAATGAAAAACACGAAAGTTCTATGCATTTCACGCGATCTTCCTTTCGCACAGGCCAGATTCTGCGGAGCTGAAGGGCTGACCAATGTTATAACTTTATCCGATTTTGAGACCGGCGAATTCGGTTACGACTACGGTGTGGAAATAATTGACGGTCCGCTTAAAGGACTTCACTCAAGAGCGGTCATAGTCGCTGATGAGACCGGTAAAGTGATCTATAACGAGCAGGTGGCTGACATTGCCAGCGAACCGGATTATGACGCTGCCTTGGAGGCTCTGAAGTAGAAATATTATAATTGCATAG
>Ga0209417_1006462_pt1 | contig 11971 bp, 11 predicted proteins | sample RifGroF2_FD_184002 | JGI IMG/M metagenome (GOLD analysis project Ga0209417, IMG submission 184002) | Groundwater microbial communities from Rifle, Colorado, USA - Groundwater F2 (SPAdes) (version 2) | ecosystem: Environmental > Aquatic > Deep subsurface > Groundwater | place: Rifle, Colorado... | reverse complement strand
AACTTACGACAACGTGATCGCTTTAAGGGCCGTCAGAACGATAGATTTCATGACCGCGGACTGTTACCCTTTCACGCATGAATTTCTTTCGAGAGTTTCTACAAGGATCATTAACGAGGTCAGAGGTGTCAACAGAGTCGTTTACGACATAAGCTCCAAACCTCCGGCAACTATCGAGTGGGAATAATTTGAATTATTTTTTAGTTGATTTATTCTCTTAAAAAATATATTATACTTTTTTAATTTAAGAGGCAAGAGCAGAAAGAAATGGCGGATGTAAAAAAAATACTTGTGGTTGATGACGAATCGATCATGCGTGATCTTCTCACAGATTATTTTGAAATGATGGATTACGGGGTTGCATCGGCTCAGGACGGTTCTGTTGCCTGGGACATGCTTAACGGTTATCAGTCCGGCCAGTTCGCGCTTGTTATTACCGACATAAATATGCCTAATATGGGCGGAATTGAACTTTCGAGGCTGATCAAAGATAAATATCCCGATATGCCTATAATCCTGATGACCGGTTACGGTATCGAAAAAGTAAAGCAGGATGTCGAAAAAGCAGAAGGATTTCTTGCTAAACCTTTTGAATTAAGCGTTCTTAACGAACTTGTCGAAAAAATTCTAAGCTAATCCTGATAGATAAATGAAATTCTTCCTTGTAAAGATCAAATTTTTCATATTTACTTTTTCGCATTTTTTTAAGTTGCCGTATGTCTATTATAAAAAAAGCTCTCTCAATGCTGAAGATTTCCGCGATTTTATTCATAAATATCCTGTTATATGGGGATCGTCCATATTAAAATGGATAAATACAGATGTAACCGTTATCGGTCTTGAAAACATACCTTCAGAGCCTGTGGTCGTTATATCAAACCATCAGGCGGGATATGATATTCCGCTTCTGTTCGCGCATCTGACGAACAATCCTTCTTTTATTGCCAAGATAGAACTTTCGAGGATACCTTTGTTTGCGTCCTGGATGAGGTTGCTCGGCTGTCTGTTCATAGACAGGTCAAGCCCCCGGAAAGGTCTGGAATCATTCAAGGCGGCGGCTGAAATGATAAAAAAAGGGCAGAGCGTAATTCTCTTCCCTGAAGGAACGCGAAGACCGACGATAATACCCTTTAAGAAAGGAAGTTTTAAGCTTCCGTTAATGGCTGAAGTACCGATACTTCCTGTGACGATCGTCGGAACAGAGAAGATCACTGACACTTTTAAAGCAGGTAAAAGAAGCAGAGTCACGCTCGTAATAGACAACCCAGTCAATATATCAGATCTTGATAAAGAAAAGCGGAATACCATTCATGATGATATCCGCGCTATGATAGCTGCAAATTTCGATAAGTATTCCGAGTAATTATCTGAGTCTGTCGTACTTGACTTTGAGCTTGGTTCCTGTCCCGGTTTTCGCTGAAGATAATTTACCGTCACAGTTCCCGTCTTTGTCGGTACGGATCAAAAGCATATTTGAAGAAGAATCTATTTCAGCTGTATCAGTTCCGCATAAGAGTGATGATCCGTCATCCGATACACAAAGATTAGTAAGCATCCCTGTGCAGTAAAGATGAGTGGCATCAACGGTCAGAGTAGAACTAAATTTTTTCATTATTGCGTTACCGTAATAGTCGTAACCTGAAGCATATAAAGCTCCTCCCGATAGTATCATGGTTGTAAACTCGTAAGAAGTTTCCTGATATTGATATAAAACATTTCCTTCATAACTGAATTTTTTAATTACATAATCCTCGTCCAGAATATAAATCCCGCTTGCGTCTGCTAAAATTTTTTCAGCATAATCGATACTCGTGCTTCCGAATGTTAGATCGCTCACTACCTGACCGTCAGCATCCAGACTAACAATATGCGGCAGGCTGCCGTAGCTTCCGTACATTATGACCATTTCGTTCAGATGGTTAAAATTAAAGCGTAACCATTCTGCTTCTGCAGTTGAATATGAGTATTCCAGATTGCCGTCTGCATCGATTTTAACGATCGAATTCATTCCGTTATAATCACACTTTAAATAAATAAAACCGTCGGTACCCGCAACTGCATTGTATATCCATGATTCGTAATCCCCGTATTTCTTACTCCATATCACATTTCCGTTCAAATCCAATTTAATAAGAAGCATATTCATTTCTGACGCCCATATGTCTGATGCCTGACCGCCGGCTATGTAAATATAATCCCCGATCTTTATAACTTCATTTCCGTATGAGATTTTATTTTCTTCACCTAACATTTTATTCCATATTACGCTACCTGTCATGTCTGTATAAACCACTGATATTTTAGCACTTTCCATTGCATAATCCCAGCTTGGCCCTGCGGCTATTATGTTGTTATCAGGTAGAATTATTACATCGTTTGCCCATTCAGCCCCAGGTGTAAAATCATAAGTGTTCATCCATGTGATATCTGCTACACCGACATATAATTTCTTCGTATTCGCCCATCCCGTCGTCTTTCCGGTTGTATTTTCAGCTTTGATCCTGAAATAATAAGCACCATTTGCATGAGCACCAAAATACGCTGAATCGGCGGAAACGGTATCTTCTGACAATATCGTAAAAAATTCCTTATCGTCCGATAACTGAACTGTGTACTCAACTGCATTGATAATTTTCTCCCAATCAACAATAACCTCTTCAGCTTCCGCATAAATATAATTGCCAGCAGGCTTTATATAAACCGGCGAAAGAACGGCCGTATCGTCAACTTCGAAAGAGACAACTCCGGACTGACTCTGGTCACCGTCTGTTTCTGTAGCTACTGCAAGCAATGTATGCATCTCACCGTCATTATAAAAAACAGGGTTAAAATCCCAATCTAAAACACCTTTAACCAGTCTTGCAGCTTCCTGTCCATCTATTATAATCTGGACATAACTAAGATCATCGTCGTTAAGAATACTCAGACTGATTTTTCTTACTTCTCCAAGAACCGATCCGTCAGCCGGACTTATTATTTCAATTTCTGTTGTAGTATCAGGTTCGGTATTCGTATCTTCTTCGCATCCCGAAACAAACAACAAGACAACAATTACGAATACAGTTTTTACATAAGCACCGAACTTCATTTTCATCTCCGGTTGTATTTATTTACAGGTTTACATTTTTAATTTCACTCACTTGTTACTTGCCTTTATAGAATCTTTTTTTCCCATTTCAATCACATAGTAGTTATTTTTGCCTGATTCAATCGGAATTGATTGGGAAGTATATCCGTCTTTATGAAAATACAGAAAGTAAGAATAGTCTTCTGAACAATAATAATCAATATAAAAATAACCTACGCTATCTGTATGCAAAGAATCCAGTTCATCCCATTGTGTCATTCCCATGAATGATGCAAAACTTATTTCCATCCTAACACTGTCTAGTGGATATAACTCAGATTTATCAACTACCTTTCCTCTTACAATTGTATCGCCGTATTCATCGCCTTCGAAATCTATTTTCGTGTCGCAACTAGTAAATAAAACCATTAGTATTGTTAGGAGTGATATAATCCGGAGCTTTTTGAATTTCAATCTATTGGAATGTACCCGATTCCCTGTAGACATTACTAAGCACATTTTTCTCCCTCTGCTTTAAACTCAATAGGATATCTTAATTCACTCAAAGCCATAGTATTCTTAAAGCAATTTATACATAATCAGCTGTCTCAAGTACATCAACCATACCCTGAAATTGAATTTCCTTACTTTCTCTTTTAGAAATTATATCTGACGCCTATCCCGCCGTTAGTCCAGAAATAGAACGGATCGTCATAGACTTCCATCATCAGGGTCAGATCCAGAAACATTGAGATCGGACTGTTTTTGAACCTGTACTCAAGCCCGATCACGCCGTCGGCACCGAGATCAAGATCGGTGAACTTCTCTCTGTCGCCGTCTTTGTAATAAATATAGTAACTCTGAGTGATGATCTGCCCTCCGAATCCGTAATACCAGTCAAGGCCGCCGACCCTTTCATTCCCTATCCTGTTTATCGGTTTCTGAAAGAGATAATGACACTGGAATCCTATCGGATCAGAAATAGTTTTAAATTTATCATAATCATCGTAATAGTCATGATAATAATCGTCGTAATATCTGTCGTTATACCAGGTATGAGATCTTCCGAGACTGAATTCTAAAGAATTTGCTCCGAAATATTTCTTCACGGTTATTCCGGAAGGGTCGCCTAATCTTATCCCGATACCCCATTCATTGTGAGCGTTGCCGCCTTTCTTCTGAGCAAAAGCGTTTGTGCCTGCGAGTAATATCGCTATTATTATCAGACTGATTTTAATGTTTTTCATAATGTCTCCTTTGTTTGAGTGTAAATATAAACTGCAGCTTTGTTATAGTAAAGACAATAATTATCTCTTTATTCTCTAAAAAGTTTCGAAGATACTGCTTGCCGGAGTGATGAATCCGCAGTATAAACATTTCTCGAACTTTGGATTCAAGGCTTTACCGCACTTACCGCATTTTCTGATCCCCAGTTTAAGTTTGCCGTCGGATGAACCGTCAAATGAATCGATCTCCTTCACCCTTGCCATAAGCTGATCCTCGGTTATGCCTTTTTCGTCTTTTAAGAATGTCCACAGCGCCATTGTGACCAGCTTAAGTCTGTCGAACCTGTCCTGCAATGCCTCAAGATCGCTCTTTGAAGTTTCGGGCTCAGGTCTGGATGCCGGAGGCTGCTGTCCGCCCATTCCGTTAAAACTTACATATACCATCTTAAACTTTCCTTATTATGAAATTAAAATTCTCGGTCTGATGACGCCCGCCCTAATCCGCGTTCTGCCGTTGATGCTGGCAGTCCTGCCTTCATTGGCTTTGAAATATTCGACATAATCCTTATTCATCTCCTTGCTTCCGAAACCTTCTGTAAGCATGAATGTGAACCCTATCTCTTCCTTGCCTGTAATAGCCACTCCGATCTCATGACCGGAAAATTCAACCCAGTCCCTGTTGTTTATTGAAGGCGCAATAATACCCTTGACTTTGTTCTTAGCCGCAAATTCAAGCGTCTGCTTTGTGACAGGGTGAGTGAAAATGACGATCTCGCCTTCGTTCGTTACCGAAATATCTCCATACCTGTCAGCCATTTTCAATTTTCCGAAATTTTCTCCGCCGAAGCCGATCAGGCAGTATGCATAAGAACCGTTGATCCTGATATCAGCCGATATATTTTTGTGAACCGCAATGATCTCTCCGTTGACGAACGACTTCAAAATGAAGGGTTTTGCTTTGTACTGAACCGTCACATCTCCGGTATTGTAGTCAATTTTCTTTAAATATCCCGTAGCCGGAGACTTGAATGAAAAATGTTTTCCTGACCTTTCTAGGGTCATGCCGTCATGCCTTTCACTCTTTCCTTCGATAACGGAATTGATCAGATCGTTTACTGAACTGCCTGTGGTTTTCTGGGCTATCATCTGACCCTTCTGAACGAAATCGCCTTCGTGGCATTTTAAATATTTATCCATTTCTTTGGGCTTTATTCCCATCTCAAGAGCCATGTTTACCGTTACGGGCTCATCGCCGTAATCCTGAATTTCCTTTAGAATTATCATCCCGTAATCGTCAATTTTCACTATCTCTCCGCGCACATTGGAATGGTAATGCAACGGCAGCGGGTCGCTTTTCTTTTTGAATGAAAATATTGCCTGTCCGTGTTCGACCGTATCGCCTTTTTTTACCGAAAGGCCTTCGGAAATATCATTTTTCGTTAGCTTTATATCATCTCCGGCGAGCTTTCTTATGTTTATCATATATATCTTGGGCGGATTGAACATGTTCTGAGCTATGACAGATTCGATCTTCACTTTTTGTCCTTTCTGAACAAGTATATCTCCTTTGTACGGCAGCGATCTGCTTATCTCGAACTCCCCGGTAAATATCTCACTCCTGCCTTTCATAAAATCATAGCTGACAGACAGGTCTTTGGGTTCACCGTAAAGAGCTTTAAATACTACGGAGGAGTCTTTTTCTTTTCCGCACCTGCAGTCAAGCAGTATAGGCTTATCGCTCTCTATTTCATAAACATTTCCGCTTGTTCCGAACATATATCCGTTCAGCGATTCAAACCTGAAATGACCGCCCTTCCGCATAAAGAACACTTCATCCGATCTCATAACCGAAGATGTCCCTTCTTTTATATCTGTGACCCTGATGACTTCAACAGATTCTTTCGGAGTTTTTCCTACCGCTGAAATGACCGTGCAGACTTTGACCAGCGATTCCTTTTCAAAGGTTTCGACGGCTTTTTCAGGCTCGATCAGAGTGAACATTCCCATCTGCGGTGATTTGAAGTATTTGTCAACATAAAGTTCTGTGATGCCTATCGGACTGAATCCCTCGTTTAATATGAACACGATATCTTCAGTTTTTTCCGAGCTTGATATAACACCGCCGGCGCCTATGATCTTGCTTATGCTTGAAAATTGAAACAGCGAATCTTTATCATCGGTAAGATTGAACACTTCTTCAAAAGGACAGACTTTGTGCTCTTCAATATCACGCCTGCGCTTGTCTAGAAATCCCATGTGATTCACTTCCATGTTCATGCCGATATGCTGATTCCATGCAAGCTTTATCCCTTCAGCCGCGCATGAAAGCTCTATGAACCGCTCTCCCTTTGTCTTAGGAATATATTCGGGATTGAGAGTTTTATTGGCGATATAATTTCTCGCATCATCTTCAGAAATTTTTCCGCATAAATTCTTTGTTATAGCTTCAATTCCGGCTTCTTTAAGCACATTCGACAATGAATAGCTCATGCCGATATTGGCAGATACTGTCCTGTTGATGTTTGATTTTATACAGGAGAAAATATCGGTTGTAGCTCCGCCGATATCGACGAGAAGCGTATTTTCCTTATGCTTCTCATAGTATTTCTTTAAGATCAGCTCAACGCCTGTCGGAGTCGGCAGAATATCCCTGACGGTAGCTTTTTTAACTTTTTTGTAGCCGGGAGCATTCTCCATCACATTTTCCATGAAAAGCTGATGTACTTTATGCCTGACCGGTTCGTAATTAAATTTTTCCAGAGTCGGCCTGATGTTGTCCGTAACATGTATCTGAAAATTCTCTCCGAGAATGTCTTTTACGAATTCGCGGGCTTCGATATTGCCGCAGAAAACAAGCGGTATCTGCTCTTCAGGCATGAATTTAGATCTCGGTTCGGCTAAAGTAAGTATCTCAGCCTGTCTTAAAGTTCCCCATACTCCGCCTCCATCAATTCCACCCGCCATCAGGATCATATCGGGATGAAGTTCTCTGATCATCCTCATTTTTTCCATTTCCGGCACTCCGTCGTCAACGGTGAACGAGCCCGTAATTATAGCGCCTGCACCGTAAGCCGTGGCTTCTGCAGCCTTGCCGGTCTCTGATCTGGTCAGTCCGAACACGAGCATCTGAAGTCCGCCGCCCGCTGAGCTTGTCGCCAGGAACGGAATTATTATCTTCCTGTCGTTATCATATATTTTAAGCCCTGATTTTTTCTCGATATCAAGAATGACCCTTTCAAGTCCGATATTCACATCTTCAAAAGGCCGTTCTACCGTGGTCGGAGCATCGGCTATGGCCTTAAAGAAATATTTTTCGCCGTCCCTTTCAAGCAGAAGCCCTTTCGTAGTCGTACTGCCGATATCAACTATAAGAATATTTTTCTGATCGTTTAGGCTGTCCATGGTAGTCTCCGCATATTTTGGTATATAATAAGTAAAATATCGTTCCAATGCAAAGCAAATAATTCGTAAAATAAAATCTTATTTTAATTAAGTAATTATTATATTTTTTATTCAAGATTGAAAACTTTCGTCTCTGCAGATGCATAGACTTCGCCGTCAATGAGTAGTTCGGCGTGAACAAAAATGAGCTTTCTTTTTATCTCGATCACCTTCGATTGAAGCGTGATATCTTTACCGGTAGGAACGGATTTCTTGAATTTGACATTCATTTCCGCAGTAACGCCTTTCAAAGTTATTTTTCTGCATGCGTAAATGCACACTTCATCAAGCAGTGTTGAAATTATTCCGCCGTGAACTATGCCTTTCCATCCCTGAAATCTTGACGGGATGACCAGCTTTGCCGTTGCGGTGTTATCGTCATTTACGGTGAAGTCCGCATGAATACCGGATTCGTTTTTATCGCCGCAGACGAAACAGAAATCGTCGTCTTCGATCTTCATTTCATAGCCTCTGCAAATTTTCTGACGATCTCTTTGTCATCGGACTTTTCAAGCACATTGCCTACGACGATGAAATCGGCTCCTGCTTCAACAAGGGTTTTTGCATATTCAGGAGTCCTGATACCGCCGCCGACTATCAGCGGAACGGATATTTCAGCTTTCACGGCTTTGATGATCTCGGGTGAAACCGGGTTCTTTGCTCCGCTTCCGGCTTCGAGATAAACATATCTCATTCCGATCATCTCGCCGGCTAATGCGTGAGCTACGATGTTCGGTATATTCGAGGACGGCAGAGGCTGCGTCTTGCTGACTCGTTCAACAGATGTCCTGTAGCCGCATTCGATAAGAAGATACGCTGTCGGAAGGACTTTCAGCCCCATTTTTTTAACAAATGGAGCAGCCTTAACATGATGTTCAATAAGGTAGTCGGGATTTCTGCCGCTTATGAGCGTTATGAAAAGGATGCCGTCGGCATAGGGAGTGACCTGTTCGGATGAACCGGGAAACAGGATCAATGGGATTTTTGCGCACGCCCTGATCTCTTTTGCGATCGCATGAATATCGTTCTTCACCGGCTGGCTGCTGCCGTAGAAGAAAGCTATAGCTCCCTGCTCCTGATAGATGTTCACTTTAGATATAACATCTTCTACTTTGATCTTATCGGGATCTATAAGTACGATCAGTCCCGATCGGTTACCTTCTTTTTTATTAAGCAAAATAATATCCTAATTTTTCTTAACTATATATTTCCTGCCCTTTATGATTGTGTTTTTCGTTAGATCGTTTATCTTCTTAAGGTCAGCTTCGTTCATATCGAATTTATTCGCTATTTTTCCCAGCGAGTCGCCTGATTTAGCCGTATAATACTGATAACTGTACCCTTTTATGATGAGGACAACTCCCGGCGTAATATATTTTTTCTTTGTATCTTTCGGATTCCATTCTTTAAGATCAGTTACGCTTACATTGAAAAGATCGGCTATCTTCTGAAGATTATCACCTTTTTTTACTTTATAGTTTATTCGTATAAAACTTTTTGAAGAAGCGGATTTCTGCGGCTTTTCTTTCAATGCCGGCTTTGATGAAGTAAATTTCTTCGGATCTTTAATATAATTCTCGTATGAAGCGAGATAATCTTTTTCTCCGCTCTCATCAGCCTGAATTCCGTTAAGGTCATGATCGTCCGGATTGCTTAAGATTATTACCGCAGCTATAAAGTTCGAGAAATTGTCTGTATAGATATCTTTCCTCAATTCAGACGCTTCCAGCCCGTATCTGCCCTCTTCAAGTATAGTGGAAATTATGTTAAACTCGTTCCCCTTTTTACCGAGCGACTTTATTCTTTTAATAACTTCAGCGGTAGAAGCGCCCATATCGCTCCTGATGCTTCTGTACTGCTTCGTGTTCTCAAGCCTCCAGATGCTTCCGTTCTTCGCACCCTCATAAAATGAGGTCGTTACAGCCGGAATATAGGAATATATCTCATTCAGCCTGTTTTCATTAAGTTTCTTCTTTATGAACTTTATGTATTTCTGAGATCTGATGTATGTTTCCTTTATGCCTATTCTATCACTCAGGTAATTAACATAGTTGTCGTAAACCGATCTGATAAATTCGTCAGAAGCTTTCTTTCCCGCTTTCTCAAATATTTCCCTTGTTTTTCCTTCTGCATAAGCGAAATTGGCATTATTCTGCTTAACCTGATACACTTCTCCTTTCTGCTCGATAACAAGTTCGTTCGGATCTTTTTCTTTTGAGAAAAGCTCCTCGTCGAAATACAAAGACTCGTAAATATCAAATATATTCAGGCTTGCATCTTTAACGCTCTGATCGCTGAATTCCTTCCAGAAATTTTCAAGCATTACCTTGTCAGACACTTTGTTGTCTCCGTAAAGGTACTCGAGCGACTCAAGAAGATTATCGAAAAGAAGCTTGGATTTTGCAAGTTCCGCATTCTGATAAAAAACGAGAAGATCTAAAAATTTTCTCTCGCAGTTATCCTGTATCTCATCTTTGAATATCTCGACTATCCTGCTTTCGCCGGTGTCTTCGCTGATAAGAAGCTCATCGGATGGCAGATTTATTTCTTCCGGAGCGACTTTTTCTACTGCGGGTTCAGGTACGGGTGCAATAACAGTCTCAGGTTTTCTCACGCCCGAACTGAGTACACAGGAGCAGAGGATCAGGGCTGCTGCAGCAAGCTGTATAAATTCAAAAGAGTTTCTTTTCCTCATCGGATTTCCAAAAATATTTAATTTCAGCTTTTTACCCTGGTTATTCTCCTGTTTCTCAGGTCAAGTCCGAAAACAGACGCTTCGCCGAGCTCTTCCTCGATCCTTAAAAGCTGATTATACTTGGCTATCCTGTCCGTCCTGCACAGAGATCCCGTTTTGATCTGGCCTGCATTAGTAGCTACAGCAAGGTCTGCGATAAAAGCATCTTCGGTTTCTCCTGATCTGTGAGAAATAACAGCGGTATATCCGCCTTTAAATGCCGTTTCAATACATTCGAGTGTTTCAGTTACGGTTCCGATCTGATTAAGTTTTATAAGGATGGAGTTGGCGACTTTTTTGTCAAATCCCATCTTCAGCCTGCTTATGTTTGTAACGAACAGATCATCGCCGACTATCTGAATATCCTTACCAAGCTTGTCGCTTATTATCTTCCATCCTTCCCAGTCGTCTTCTGCCATTCCGTCCTCTATTGAGAAGATCGGATATTTCTTCGCGAGCTTTACATAATAGTCAGCCATCTGGAGAGATGTCAGTTTTTTCTTTTCAGATTCAAGATTATATTTTTTCGTTTTTGCGTCAAAGAATTCGCTCGCAGCAGGATCAAGAGCTATCAGAACCTGTTCGCCGGGTTTATATCCTGCAGTCTCTATAGCTTCCATGATATATTCGAGAGCTTCTTCGTTAGATCTAAGATTGGGGGCAAAGCCGCCTTCATCTCCGACCGCAGTGCTCATACCTTTCTTTTTCAATATGCTTTTCAGGGTATGGAATATCTCTGCACCCATTCTTAGAGACTCCCTGAAGGACTCGGCCCCGTAAGGCATTATCATGAATTCCTGAAGATCAACATTGTTATCAGCATGCGAACCGCCGTTCATAATGTTCATCATTGGCACAGGTATTCTTTTGGCATTAACCCCGCCGAGGTACTGGAATAGCGGAAGTCCTCTCGATTCCGCAGCAGCTCTTGCAACTGCCATTGACACGCCGAGGATAGCATTCGCCCCGAGCTTGATCTTGTTCTGTGTTCCGTCAAGCTCTATCATCATCTTGTCTATCACAGCCTGCTCGGTGGCATAATATCCGATTATTTCGGGAGCTATCACCTCGTTAACATTTTTAACGGCGTTCAGCACTCCTTTACCCATATAGCGTTTTTTATCCCCGTCCCTTAACTCGCAGGCTTCATGCTCACCGGTGGAAGCGCCTGAAGGTACAATGGCTTTTCCTTTTGATCCGTCCTGAAGAAATACCTCAACCTCAATAGTTGGATTTCCGCGGGAATCAAGAACTTCTCTTCCGAATACATCTATTATTTCGGGCATATTTTACTCCTTATTTTTTTATTTAAAGCTGTTCATGTCAGGCAGTTCGCTACCTTTCTTTTTGTCATCTTCGGGCTCTTCCGGTTCAGGTTTCGGAGCAACATATACATAACCTTCGGTCCACGGAACATATCCGACCACTTTTTCTTCTGCGAGAAGCGCAGCCTTTGAAACATAGAGGTCTTCCACGCTTGCTCCGCTCATTTTTACATACACC
>Ga0209417_1006460_pt1 | contig 11974 bp, 22 predicted proteins | sample RifGroF2_FD_184002 | JGI IMG/M metagenome (GOLD analysis project Ga0209417, IMG submission 184002) | Groundwater microbial communities from Rifle, Colorado, USA - Groundwater F2 (SPAdes) (version 2) | ecosystem: Environmental > Aquatic > Deep subsurface > Groundwater | place: Rifle, Colorado... | reverse complement strand
CAAGGCCCTCGCGCTCCTGCATGTTGTTGTGGATGTCGATCTTCTGCTCTTTGGGCGCCAGGGCCTTGATGGTCTCCAGGAACGAGTTATGGAGCTTGATGAACTCGCCGGCCAGGTTCTGCATCTGCTCCTCGGGCGGCATCTTCTTCTTGTTGCCGCCGTCGCCTTCCGGACTGGCCGGGGCCTTTGCGGCGGCCGCCTTTTCGTCCGGGTCGGTCAGGTCTACTTTATATTTTTTGGCGAGGGCCTCGTCCGCGGCGATCTGGATAAGCATCTCCTCGTAATCCTCGCCGTCCTCTGCCGCGACCTTGGAGCGGGAGATGAGTTTATTTTTTATGGCAAGAATGCGGGAGTTTACGTCTTTTTCCGGATCTACCCATGACCAGACGCGGGGCTGCCATTTGGGCGTGGCGAACTTCTCGAGTTTTGAAACAGGGATGCCCGGGATCTTCCCGATTAAGAGACTCCACCGTAGCCATCTGCGAAAGATTTCCTGCTTGTAATTCTGTATCATCCATGCCTGGATGACCTTCCAGCAGTCTCGTTCCTCAAGCACGCCCGCGCGGATGGAGCTGAAATTCACGCCCTCAAGATCTGAGGCGAGCGCATTGTAGGAAACGAGCAGGCCCGAGGCGATACCCCGGAGCGCGGACTTCATGAAGGGGCCGAAGTTGCCCGCCGGGCGGCTGGGGTCGAAGGGCTTGAAGTGGTAGCCCTTTGGCGCCTTGGCAAAGATCCCCGGCTCCATCTCCATGACGGGGGTGCCGTCTGAATCCTTTGCATCGGCTCCGGGGTTTTCGTTCGGGTCTGCGTCTTCGTCGCGCTCCCAGATGCCCATGGTGCTGGCGCCGATCCTGGAGCCGATGATCTCTGCCTCTTCATAGGCGCCGATGTTGTTCAGCCGGGTCATGGCGCTGTGCATCCAGGGTACGCCGCGCGGCTGGTTGAACCGCTCGATCATGAAGGGGTGGATGATTTCATCAGCGGGGATCCGGGTATAGTGCCGGCTGTTCCAGGTCCAGCCGGAGTCCCCGGGGTGCTCAACAAGCAGATGATATGCAACAGGCCGGAACCACGGGTCAAACTCCTTGCCCATGCGGATGCTGTTGCCGTTTTGTAAACGTGCGACGTTCAGAGTCTCATCCAGATGGTCTGCCTCAAAGAATTGCACCGCGCATCCGTAGTCGCTGTCAATTCCCTCGATCCAGCGGGCGAGCATCTCGCCGTCTCTGGCAACAGTCTGTATTGTGAGCCGATCGGCATCCGCTCCGGAAAGCTGACCGGTTACTTCAAAATTGCCCTTTTTATTGAACCCGGACCACTTATCCTCGACTTGGTCATTTCCGTATTTATCAAGCATGCCGTCGGGGAACTTTGCCTTGCTCTGCATGCCGATGCCGTTGGGACCGGCTACGTTGACGCCGACCATACTGATGAACCGGCGGGCATAGTCGTTGTTCATGACGAGGTTGCGTGACCGGCCTCGCATGTTCGTAAGGGTTGAGCGCAGGACTGCCGTTGGGCTGAGAATAGCGGTAGGCCAGTCCGCGGTCAGGCGGTTGACATCTCCGGCGGCATAGTTCTTCGGCTGGAGCTGTTGCGCCTTTTCCCGCCTCCGCTCTCGCAGCGCTTCCGCTAAATACCCTATAAATTCCTGGTCGTATGTACTCATGATGCCGGCCTGAACCTCACACGGATCTTGCTGTTTGTAGACTTGCCGTTTATCCGGGCTTCATTGGCGCACTCTGCGCTGTACTCCGAGCGGTAGACATTGCGCCACTGGATGAGCAGCTCCGGCTTTTTGGCGATGTTCACGTCGCCGATGCCCTTGGCAACCAGGTCCAGGTCCTTGCTGGTTGCCCGGCCTTCCAGGATGGCCTCGATGGCGTCGAGCATGGTCTTGGCGTGGGACTTTCCCGCCGTTGTCTTGACGGTGATGAAGCCCTTGTCGACGAACCACTTCTCCCCGGTTGCGGTTATCTCGGCAAAGCAGCGCCATTCATAGATTCCGTAGGTCCAGGCCGCCGTCGTTGCCGCTGTCTCGGAAATAAGGTGATCGGTGGTGTTGTAGGCCGCGGCGGTAAGCGTTACGTCCGCGGGGCCGGAAAGGTAGTATTTGAGCGTGTAGGTGTCCGCAGGATAGTTTGAAAGCGAACGGTACCACTGCAGGGTCTGGCCTGCGTAGATGATCTCTGGCTCTACGGCCGGGATGGAGGTCGGGGTGAGGGTCATGGGCGGACCCCGTGCGTTGAGTTCGGAGTTCGGAGTTCGGAGTGAACACCAAAAAACCGCATAGATGCGGATGTTTGGGCTTGGAAGAAATGGCGCAGGTGACCAGCCTGCGCCGAGCTATGGGGGGATAAACGGGAAATGTTTTCGAACAAGCGCTTCATACGCGCCTGTTTTATCAGGTTGGCAAGTTAAATATCAGACACAATATGCACGTCCAGGTACCAATGCGCACTTTATTTTTACAATTTGATGGAAAAAGCCTCGATATGGGCGATGACGGAGCTTTTCCAGATGCGGACCGGCCTGCGGTTCGGGCCGTTTGGGTAGTAGCAGACGAAATACCCCTCCGTGATGAGGTCGTAGATCTGGCGCTTTGCGAGCCCCATCATCTCCGCTACAGCCTGCGGGGAGAGCAGCTTGTCTCCTGGGTGCATCTTTGGCTTTTCCGGCAAAGACATATTACCTCCCTTTGATCAGCTGCCATGCGAGTGAGAGCCAAACATGCGATGCACCAAGGCAGGAATCTGTGCCTGAAAAGCATTAATGACCATGTCAATTTCAGCATCAGAAACTTCGCTGCGAGATGATGGCGTCTCGATAAGCATTGGCTCAAACACCTCGCTAACTACGTTACGTGAATCTGCCTTTGAAATTTTAATACAGTAAATCATAATATCCTCCTTTATTTTTTCCATCCATGGACCCAGTTCTTTTTTCTTGGAGCGGGGGCTTCTGCCTTGGGCTCCTCTTGCTGCACATATTCAGGGTTTGCCTCTTTCTGCCTCTTCTCCCACAACCGCAGCAGGGCCTCGACATGGGGCCGGGGATCGGTGCCGGTGCTTTCAAACGAGGCTAGGGCGCCGACGACGAGGTCGAGGCCTTCGTTTCGTACCGCCGGGGAAATCTTCTCGTACACGTATATCCCCTTTTTCCATTTGCCGACCTCTGATGCTAAGAGCTGTTTGAAGAACTCTTCGTCGAAGTTCTGGTTGAAGTGCATGTACCCAGGGGTTGATACGAACCCATCCCCACCCGCGCCCTCCCCTTGAAGGGGAGGGGTGTGCTTTGGCGGCTCGACGGCGAGGTTTGCAAACACGATGTCCTTGCCTTCGTTGGGGCCGACCTGGTAATACTTGTACCGTCCCTTTTTGTCTATGACCGGGCGGGTGGAGATGAAGGGGTGTCTGCTGTTGATGTCGCTCATGCCGCGGGCGGGCCAGACAAGTGGGCGCTTGCCGCGGCAGAAGCGCAGGACCTCGCTCGTAAGATAACTCATATCGATGAACAGCCGGGCGATGCGGCAGGTCTCTCCGCTTTCGTGCTCCCAGGTCTTCTGGCGCCAGGCTTCGAGATCCTGCCAGACCTGGGGCAGGTATCCTTTTGACGAGAGGGCTGGCTCTCCCCAGAATATTTTATGCTCGACGCCCCAGAGCTCGCGGGCCATGCCGAGGGCCACGGCGATGACTTCTATGCGGTCTTTCTGGATGTCGGCATAGGCGAAGAGGTGCGTCATGGCGCGCAGGGGCACCTTCTCGTAATACTCGCGCCGGGCGAGGTAGGGACTGATGTCCTTGTCGTGCTCGATGAGGGGGTTCCAGGCCTCGCCTCTCCATTCGGTCTGGAAGGTTTTGTGCGTGTCCCGCTGCCGGCACATCCGGATCTTTGCCTTTCCATAGGCTTTCCAGGTTACCCATGGGGAATAGAGCGTGTTGATGGCAAAGCCTGCATGACCGAGGAACTCTTTTTCCGCTATCCAGCGGGCGCCGTTCTTTGGCATGAGCATGCGGTGTTTGTGCATGTGGCTGATGAGTTGATTGCACTTTTCGCACTCATACTTTGCGTCGTCGATGTTGTCCCCGCGCTTGTTGACAAAGACGAGCTGCCCTTCCCGGAGCGTCTGCAGATGGCCGCAGAAGATGCAAACGACATGGTAACTCCGCTTGTCGCTGGCCTCGTACTTGGAGGTTATCCTGCTCGAGACATCGGGCGGATGGTGATCAAGCGGGGTGGATACGTTGCCGATCTTCTTGCGGGACAAATACGTGGTCGTGCGCATGTCGGCGCGGGAGTCCGGGTCGCCTGCCTTGGTGATTACCCATTTGTCCAGCTCATCCTTGATCAGCACGCGCACGGGGCGGGAGGAGAGCGCGCCGTCGCTGCCTGCCCCGACGATGCAGATATATCCTCCGGGGAACTCTTTGTAGGGGATGGTGTTCGCGGAGATGGGACCGAGGCCGGAAACGATCTTCTCCGTTAAGCAGGGCGTGTTTACGATCATGCCCATGAACCGCTCTTTGCTCCAGGCCTCGGCCTTTTCCGTGGTCTCGCAGGCGTACATGATGGTCGATGGATCCTGGTCCATGAAGTAGCCGATGACGTTGTTCATGGCCTCGGTGCCGCCGACCTGGGCGGACTTCTTGAAGGTTACTTCGGTAACCATGGGATCGGAGAAGGCGTCCATGATCTCGCGCAGGTAGGGGGCGCGGTCCGTGCGCCACTGGCCGGGTTCCGCGCTGTTCGCGCCGAGAACGCGCCGGTCGTCGGCCCACTCGCTGACGGTGAGTTTGGGCGGTGGGGCCAGTATGCGGCAGGCTGCGGCGATGATTTCCTCTGCCGTTACGAGCGAGGGATGATGGATGATCTCGAAGGTCATTTTTTCTTTTTGCCTTTGTTCTTCTTGCCGGGCTGCGCGGCCCGCTCGCCCACATCGACGGAGGCCTCCTGCGTCACGAGCTTTGCAACGTCATGGGATGACAATTCAGACTGCAGCCGCCGCTTCCAGTCGTCCAGGACAGTCTCGGCCTCTACTGCCGAGACCATCTCCACGCTCAGGGAAAGCGTCTTCGGCATCATGTTGAGTTTTGAATTGATAAGGGCGAGCAGCTTTGTGAATGCCCTCACTGTTGCTTCTGCGTCGGTGAGCCGCTTGACGCGCTCCAGGAGGGTGAGCTCCCGCTCCTGGCGCTTGAGCCGCATGGCCTTGGTGCGCTCGTCGCTGTAGGCGTCGGTCGCTCCGTTCTCTGCGCCGCGAAATGCTTTGTACAGCGCGGCGCAGGTGGCGAGTACGTCGTACTGGCCGCGAACGCCCTGCACCCTTATAATCAGCCCTTGATCGGCGAGGATCTGCACATTGCGATCGGTCATGCCGAGGGCGGCGGCGAGGACATCGACGGGAACGGTGTTGTTGTGGGAACCGTGCAAGCCGTTTGAGCCGTTTAAGCGGCTTAAACCGTCAACGGCCGGGTCTACATCAACATTGAGCAGCTGCTCTGCCTGCTCGGGCGTGCCAACCTCGACGCAGTAGATAACGAACGGACGGCCGGCCTTGTGCTGGAGCGGCTGGACGTGCTCGATCATGCCGCGAGGTACCGCGAAGGTGACGCCGAAATCGTCGCTCCCCTTGCGGTACGATCCGGGGGACTCAAGCAGGCCCGGAAATTTGTCGGGGTGGAACCGCTCTATGGGTTTTTTGTTAGTTTCGGACATATGCAACACTTATATTGAGATTAAAATTTTTAATACTTTTTCCCTTGACAACTGTACGTGAATCACGTATACTGTTCTCAGATAGAACAAACCAGCGGTCAACCCGCACAGGAGGCTCAAATGTCTGATCTCGTAACCGCCGCAAACTATGACGAAATGAAATCTGAGGCGTATTCCCAACTGGTTGAAATTGTAGGCTCCGATTATTACGGAGACGAAACGGAAAAAGCATTGTACGATGCACTCCAAAATACCTCGCAGGAGGATATTACGATTGAGGAATGGCTCGCGCTCACACTGAAACGTATCGGATACAAAAAATAAATGACATCCGCTGATCTCAAAGAGGCCCGGCTCCGGCTGGGCCTCACTCAAACCCAAATGGCCGATGCCCTCGCTACCTCCGTGCGCACATACCAGGGGTGGGAGTCCGGTCGATACGCGATCCCAGGCGCGATAGGACTGGCTATTCAGTTCGTCGAAATTGAGAAAAGCCGTCATAAAACAGTCCTCTCAAGGGGAGAATGATGAAAAACCTCTGGTTTAAACAGTGCTACGTTGCGCCGATTCTCTCTGGTGAAAAACCTGATACGATCCGGCGCGACTCCGACCGACTCCCCGCCGCCGGGGAGTCGGTCTCTTTTTCCGTAGGCCCGCGACCGCCGTTCGCCGTGGCTGAGATCGTGAAGCGCGAGCTGATCGATCTTTCAGCGCTCACGGAAGCCCGGCGGCGCGAGGTGCTCGGCATCTACGCCGACGAGCCCGGACCGTTTGCCCGGCTCACGTTTCAAGTCCTGTATACTCCCAGGCAGTCGTAACCCGGCGATTTGATCCTGACGATTTCATGCCGGTTAATTTTGATTCTCCGTGCGGATTCGTCCGTCCCTGCCGCCGGAGCATCCAATTCTTGTCCCTTTCGAGTGATCGTTTCATTGCCGGGTTTCCGGTGGTGATGATCACTCGTTTTTTTCTTTGCGCGTACAACCCCGCTACGAAATCAAGCATCCGCGCAGCCAAGCCCACGCCCTGGTAATCCGGCAGCACGACCAGTCGGGAAACGGCCTTAAAATTCGGCACCTGGGCATGAGGGAAATTTATAACCGCGCAAAACGCCGCCTCTTTCCCCTCTATCAGCCCGACGTAACACTCCGCGGAACGATGCAGCTCATGGCTCAGATAGTGATAACGTTTAAACATTTGCCATATTTCTCTTGGGGCGCTATGAACTGCCAGCCGGATTTTCGGCCTTTGATATTTTTGCTCAAAAAAAAACTGTGGTTGTTGGCGCAATAAACCCAGTCCGGCTCCAGCCAGGGCAAAATGTCATCATGACATGACACGGCGACAAACCGCTTTCCTGCCCGACGCACGGCTTTTTGAATGGCCGCGCTGCCGATCTTTGCGACTTCGCGATTTACAACGGAGGTAAACTCATCGAACACAATCATCTCCCGGGCTTCGAGAATGGCCCGCGCCAGGTCGGTGCGCATTTTTTCCCCGTTTGATAGCACGCCATACGGCTTGAGCCATGATGGCGGCGATGAGAACCCGACGGCATTGAACGCGGCTGTTATCGTTTTTACGTCACATTCCTTCGGCATATCGTCGATGACCGACGCCGCGCTGTATTCGTATGCCTTAATATAGACATCAGGGAAAAGCTCACGCGCTATAGTGGTTTTGCCTGATCCGCTTGCGCCGTAGATGACGCCGACATTCCAATCGCACCCTTCAATGGCGAGGCTGCCGATGAATTGCTCCCGGATAGTAGCCGCCCGCAGATCGAACATTGCCCGAACAGCGTCAACACGAAACGACGAGACCGGGATAGACTCTCTCAAAATATCAAAAGACGGCATTTATACCCCTCCTGTTGAAGTTTTTCGTATGCCACCTGCATGGCGGCTTCGTCGCGGCACTCTATCACGACCTCGAAGCCTTCACGAAGCTGCTGCGGCTTTTTCCCATCCTCTTTTTTAAAAAAATCTTTTTTAAATCCGAGCGCCTCGGCGTCAGTTTTCTTTCCCATCTTTTTAAACAGCTTTGCCATGGCGTTTTTGTCGAACTCCCCTCCATGATTGTTCGCGGCGATGTTGGCCTGTATCTCTTTCTCCAGCGGCCAGCCAACCTCGCGGTAATTGAACCGACCCATGGGAGTCTCGATGTATCCGATGGCTACCGTGCCGGTGCTGTCGGCTGTCTTTTGCTTCTCGATCTTCCACTCGGGGTCAAGTTGCTTGAGCCGCTGATGGCCGCCGACAAGGTTTCCGGTCCGCATGTTAAACACCACGCCGGAGAGGTCCCCGAACGCCTCGAGCGACTTCTTGAGCATCTTGAGCCGCGCCTCGGATATAACGCGGGGGTTGTAATCTGCCGGCTTTAAATTTTTTACTTTCATCAAAAGTTCTCCGCGTAGAATTGGCCGATTACTGCGGCGAGTTTCTTTTCACTGAACTCTCCGCTGTCGAGGAGGTTGTCGTTTTTGTCTAATGCGCCTATCCAGACCTTGCCTATTTTGGTGCCGGAGGAGATCCGGTATCGGCCGATAGTGACGGCAAGCCGGGCCGGGAAGTAAACGGCGGACTCAAGACGCTTTACCAGCACATCGTATGGAGTGCCGAGTTTCTGCGGCTTTTTGCGTGGGGCTGTTTTATGCTTTAGCATGGTGATTTTCCTTCGCCGCCCTTCTGCCCTTTCGGCGCGCAGGCCTTGCAATAGTGGGGGTAGAAGAGAAAATATTCAGGAACCGGTGTCTTTATGGGCCGACCAAACAGGCCTGATTTAAATGCGTCGGATATGGAATACATTGCCTTTTGCGCCGGCGATGTTTCCCGAACCTCCGGTTTGCCTTTGATGGCGGAAGCCTCAATTACAGCGCAGCCGCAGTTTTCACAGGTTACGAGCGGGGTGGGAATGGAACACTTTTCGAGGGACTCTATGCGGTGTCCAATTGTTTTAAACCTTCTGTCAAACAGGAAGTCGGATGCGTTCAAGCCTGCGTCTACAGTTTCAAATTGCTCGCTGGTTCTCGAATAAAGCCATTTGCCAAATCTGTTAATAAGTTTTTTCATTTTGCGTCTCCTTTTTTTAATAAGCCGTAAAATACATCTTCCTGATCGGACGCCAGACGACGAACCAGGCGGCCCGGAGAAAGTCGAACGCGATGCAGAACGGGACCAAGGCTCCGGGGCATGGGCTGTCTTCGGATACAGTGCAGCTGCTGCCGGGGGCCTGTGGGATATCCCTGCGGTGGATACATGCCCCTCCCGGGGCGATGAAGCCGGTGCGTCTTGTCATTGCGCGGTCCCTCCCATGGGAAGCGGGTAGCTCTTCCGGATTTTGAACATGCCTGCCCGTCTTGGCTCTACCTCGTACAGTTGACCGTAAGATACGCATACGGGCACGCCGCCCTGGATGTAGTCATCGATCCAGTTCTGGGCAGCGAAGCGGCGCTGGACTTCCATGCCGCCGTCTACGATGCCCTTGACGTACATGCCGTAGGACACGAGGGCGCCGATGACGACGAGGAGCGATACGATTATTGCGCCGAGGACCATGTGCGATTTGAGCATTGGGGGCTCCTTGTGATGTAGTTACTTGTTCTCGTTCTTCTGCTCGACAGAGATTATTTTCGGCGTCAATTTCTGTATCTGCTCTCCAAGAAAAGTGCAGACCAGAAAAATCCCGACGATATGCCAGTACGGTATTTCAATAAAAACAGAAGGAACATATGCCGCCAGATACTTCGGAGCAATGCAATTCCAAGCGTAGTACATGGGCCATGCCGACACGATTGCGAATGCAACATTGAACGCTATTTTGATGAATGCCAAAATATATTCTAATCCGAACATTGTGTGATCCTCCCATGAAGTTAAATTTGTAGGCAACCAGGTTGCCGTGATGTTCGCTGAGCCCATTGCTCATCACGGCGGAGCGAACGGCCCTCCTTAAAACGGGATATCCCCTTCATCCACGGGCTGGGCATCGGGGAAAGCGCTGCCCTGGCTGCTGCCGGGCTGCTGCCGTCTGGGCATGAAGGTGACGGACTGGGCCTCGACCTCTACCTTGCTGCGCTTTGCGCCGGTTTCTTTGTCGTCCCACCGCCGCTGCCGGAGCCTGCCTTCGATCAAGGCCGGGTCGCCCTTGTGCAGGTATTTGCCGCAGTTCTCGGCCTGCTTGCCGTAGACGACGATGTCGATGTAATCGACTTTTTCTTTTACCTCGCCGGAGGTGTCGCACCATTTTGAGTTTATGGCGAGGGCGAAGGTGGCGACTGCCTTGGCGTCGGGCAGGTAGCGGACCTCGGGATCGCGGGTGAGGTTGCCGAGCAGGATTACTTTGTTGAAGCTGGTCATGGGGTTTCTCCTTTGGCGTGGTGCTTGTCATATGCTCCATACTTTTCTTTTCCCCACGCGGCTAACATCTTTGCTTCGATTACAGTACTCGCTATTATTGAAATCTGAGCGGCTCCGGCAGACAGCATTGCCGCCATCTGTACATGAGCAAGCGCCTTCACCATTCTTGCAGCATCAAGTTCTTTTTTAATTCTCCTACGCATCCGTCCGTATTCTGTTAATTTTGCCACAATAGGCCCCTCCCTCATTTTTTAAGTTGGGTTGCGCTTTGCTTAACCCAACCTACGGGCTTAACCCAACCTACGGGCTCATTCCGGAAGGCGCATGCTCACGGCACGGGCCGCGGCGCTTGCCGGAGACGCTGTGCAGGGTTGTCCGCTTGCAGGTATCGCACCATGCGGTTATAGCTTCGGTGTTTTTGGTTTCGTGGTGCTTCGGCATCAGAAGTTCTCCTTGTGCAATTTGCCTTCCCTAGCAAGTTGCTGGACGCGCCGCTTGTCCAGGCAGAGACGGCGGGCCATGGTCTCGACATCGCAGGCAAGCGTGCAGGTTTCCGGAAGCTCGGGGAGATCGGTATTTTTTTGGTCAGTCATAGGCTCACAGTAAAAAGCGGCTACCCTTTAAAAACCTTTTCCCAAAGGCGGTGCATCTGGCCCAAGCTGCAGTTTTCATTAGGGCAGTTTTTTGCCGGCTTGAATCCGTGCTCGCATCCGTTACCGTACCATGACCCGATGAGGCCGTATTCCTCATTGATCATTTTTAACAGCGAAAGGAACTCCTCTCTTCCCACAGGCGATAAACAACTGGATTCTCGTTTAGCAGGTGGCGCAGGAGGCGGGACGGGTCTTACGGCTCCTGATGGAGGCATTGGGTTTGATCCTTTTTTCATGGGTTCCTCGTAAAATAATCTCAGACTTAAAAGTTCTCCGCGTAGAATTGGCCGATTACTGCGGCGAGTTTCTTTTCACTGAACTCTCCGCCGTCGAGGAGGTTGTCGTTTTTGTCTAATGCGCCTATCCAGACCTTGCCTATTTTGGTGCCGGAGGAGATCCGGTATCGGCCGATAGTGACGGCAAGCCGGGCCGGGAAGTAAACGGCGGACTCAAGACGCTTTACCAGCACATCGTATGGAGTGCCGAGTTTCTGCGGCTTTTTGCGTGGGGCTGTTTTATGCTTTGTCATGTGAGTGTCCCTTCAAAATATTCGTCCGTTATTACCGAGCGAGGGAATGACCCTCCTATTTCCGTTTCCTGAATGCCGCGAAGTTTAGCACTCATAGAAATATACATACTTACAATCCCAGCAACACGTCCCCATATGAGCGGCCACTCTGTTTTCTCTCTACGATTCTCTTCCCGCGCCAGATAACGCTCTATCTGGAGTTCCACCATCCTACAGAGCATGTACTTGTGATAAGGGTTCTGGATCGTTATGTTATCTTGCGACCACAACATAAGGGGGCTCCTTTAATAATTCGTGAAAAACATCTTTCTGATCGGCCGCCAGACGACGAACCAGGCGGCCCGGAGAAAGTCGAACGCGATGCAGAACGGGACCAAGGCGCCGGGGCATGGGCTGTCTTTTGATGCGGCGCAGCTGCTATCCGTGGTCTGGGGTATCTCCCTGCGGTGGATGCATGCCCCTCCCGGGGCGATGAAGCCGGTGCGTCTTGTCATTGCGCGGTCCCTCCCATGGGAAGCGGGTAGCTCTTCCGGATTTTGAACATGCCTGCCCGTCTTGGCTCTACCTCGTACAGTTGACCGTAAGATACACATACGGGCACGCCGCCCTGGATGTAGTCATCGATCCAGTTCTGGGCAGCGAAGCGGCGCTGGACTTCCATGCCGCCGTCTACGATGCCCTTGACGTACATGCCGTAGGACACGAGGGCGCCGATG
>Ga0209417_1006459_pt1 | contig 11976 bp, 11 predicted proteins | sample RifGroF2_FD_184002 | JGI IMG/M metagenome (GOLD analysis project Ga0209417, IMG submission 184002) | Groundwater microbial communities from Rifle, Colorado, USA - Groundwater F2 (SPAdes) (version 2) | ecosystem: Environmental > Aquatic > Deep subsurface > Groundwater | place: Rifle, Colorado... | reverse complement strand
GATAGCACCGCGGCCGCGACAGGCGAAATAATTTTTGATTTGTTAAAATTTGCAAAATGGGAAATTACGCCCGATATCGCGCAGGCCTTGTATGTGGCAATTGCTACCGATACAGGTTGGTTCAGGTTTGATAATACCGATAGCAGGGTAATGCGTAACGCCTCTTCTCTGATAGAATTTGGTGCCAGCCCTACGACTATCTACCGCAAACTATATCAAAACTATTCGACCTCTCGCCTGAAACTTCTTGGTGTAATGCTCAATAATCTTGAATTCCACCGTAATGGCCAAATCGCTATTCAGCACATTATGCGAAGCGATTTTGATGCTACCGGTGCAACCGGTTCGGATACCGAAGAGTTCGTAAATGAATGCTTTATTTGTGGAATTAAAAGATGGCGGTTTCCGCTGCTCACTCCGCAGCGACGGCAGCGTCGATGTCCAGCAAATCGCCAGCGAACTCGGCGGCGGCGGCCACAAATTAGCTTCTGGCGTTAATCTAAAGGGAAATCTTGCAGAAGTAAAAAAACTTATCCTCGACCGTTTCGAACAACAGCTATCGAGTAAAGATTAATATTTTTATTGTTTTGCATTTATCTTTTTGGCTGCTAAAAAAGTACCGATTATTATTATGACAAGAATGCAAACAACATAAGGCAATTCTAATTTTTTTGACAAAATTTCATACGTCCCGATAAGGCCAAAAAGTATAAATATTGTTGCTGCAACCCATTTGATCGCTTTTTCAGGAATGTGTTTATGCATTACGATCCCGATGATGATTCCGATCGCGTCAGCTATTATCATACCCAGAGTTGTGCCCATTAGAACCATAAATGTATTATGATATTCGACCGCCAGGCTTATGGTAGCAAGTTGTGTTTTGTCTCCCATTTCAGCGATGAAAAAAGCTATCCCTACGGTAAGAATCGGCCCAAACCTTGACCCTTTTTTGTCTTCACCTTCAAGTTTGTCGCCGCGAATAGTCCATAAACCAAAACCAATGAAAGATAAAGCCGCAACCAACCGAATAATATCTAAAGGGATGATGGTGGCAAGTAATCGACCTGTACCGGCAGCCAGGGCGTGATTTATGATAGTAGCCAAAAATACTGCGATAAGAACCTTGTGTGCCTTATATTTCGTGGCAAAAGCCATTGCAAGAAGCTGTGTTTTATCGCCCATTTCCGCAAGGACTACGAAAAGAAGAGAGGCTATAAATGCTTCCATTAAATACTTTCTACAACATTAATGTTATTGCATTGGGTGTGAAATGATCGACATACAAAGACCATATAATATATGGTGCTGCGCAGCACGAACAAACCGGATTTAAAACCGTCCCTGTTAAGTATGAGTAATAGTAGTTTTATGCTAAAAAACTACTATTTACGATGTCTAATTTTCCATTTCTGGTGTCTTTTTTTGCTTCCGATTTTCCGTCTTCTACGCGGTTTTGCCATTTTTATGAAACTCCATATATAAATTTTTATTTATTTCGTAAACTTATTTAGGGTGATAAGATATAATGTATTAGTATTTTTTGCAAGTAAGTATTCTAAAATTATTATTTTTTCAGGTGCAATAATGATACAATGTAAGGACTGCGAATTATGCGAAATGGGTACGGACAACCGCAGACTTTTCAAATGCGACCCCTTCATCAATATTAAAGAGCCTGAATGTATTCAGAAATGGCAGTTAATTCGTCTCGATATGCTTTTGGTTACCTACCGCGGTATGCAGCAATGGCAGGAGAAAATCGCTCCTCTCCAGGATAAGATTTTTAAATATATGGAACGCGAAATGGGCGAAATTGACGAAAGCGAAAAATGGAAGGTTGACGAGGAGGGCGAGAATGAGGATAATAAATTAGTATAAATTTTAGACCGTGGTGCTTTATGTCATTTCGACTGAAGTCTTGCGACAGCAAGACGCAATGAGAAATCATAAAAATAGAATTCCACAATTTTTAATATATTGATTTCTTTTTTAAAAGGATTTGAAAAAATGCAACTTGCTATGGTTGGCGACAAACTCATCGAGGCTGACAAACTCGATTTGGCTTATCAGGACTTTGGTACATATTTTGGTGACGGCGTTTACGAGGTTCTTCGCAGTTATAACGGCAAACTTTTCGCTCTGGACGAACATATCGCACGTTTCAAACGTTCGCTGGCGGAAATCGAGATTGAAGGCGTTGATGTTGATGATATAAAAAACAAAGTCGTTTCCACCTGGAAAAAGACCGGCTTTGCAAACGCTAAAATTTATTTCCACATTACCCGCGGCGCAGGCGTTCGCGATCATTCCGCTGAAGGTTTAACCCCTCGTTTCCTGCTCATTATTTCTGAACTTGAAGAAGCGACCGCGCAAAAACAAACCGGCATCTCCGTAATTACAACTCCAGACACACGCTGGAAACGCTGCGATATAAAATCATTGAATTTACTTCCGAACGTTTTAGCGAAGCGCAAAGCCCACAAAGCCGGCTGCGATGAAGCCATTTTCGTCGACGATAAAGGCTTTGTTACCGAAGGCTCATCGAGTGCGTTTTTCACTATCTTCGGCGATAAACTGCAAACTTCGCCGCTTGCGATAAATATCCTTCCTTCTGTTACGCGCTTGTTTGTTATGAAGATTTACAAAAACGCAGGTCTTGAACTTATGGAAAAACAAATCACACCCGCCGAGGCCGTTAAAGCCGATGAAATGTTCATCGCGGTTTCAAGCAAAGACATTGTGCCTGTGGTTAAATTCGACGGCAAATTAATTGCTGACGGCAAACCCGGCAAATACGCCAAAAAACTTATGGAAGAATTTAAAAATTTGGTGAAGTAATCTTGTTTTCATTTCACGTTACCTTTCAATAAATCCGTCAACAGATATTACAGAACGGATTTAATCGAAAGGAACTGACAATGGCAAAGAAGATGATTTTAGCAGTAATTACGGTTGTTTATTTCGTTGCAGTAACAACAAATATTTTTGCCGATGATAGAAGAGACAATTCCAACCGGCAGCAATATCAAAATCGTCAAAATCCACAATCGCAGCAGCATCAGCCCCAAAAACCGCAAAGTCAGCAGTATAACAAAGGCATCAGAATCAGAACTATAATCAAGCCAGACCTGTGCAGCATCACGTGCAACGTCATTACCCAAGACCTATGTATGTTCCGGTTCGTTATGTAAGGCCGATTTATCAGATTGAGCCAAGAACGATCATCATTTGGATTACCAACAACAACGGTTCGCAAACACAGGTTCTTCTTACCGCTGTCAGCTATGGCGGCTATTTAGGCCCAAGAGGCGAATACTACGCGGCAATGCCGACTTATGACCATCTCAAAGCAATGTATGGCATACCGTGCGTTGTGCCGGAAAGAACAAATGTTGTTGTCTATTTAGGCAATGTCCGCGGCAATGAATCCGTCGTAATACTCACCAGAAAAGGTACTGATTATTACGGCCCTCGCGGCGAATGCTACCACTATTTGCCAACTGTAGCTCAACTTAGTTTGACTTATGGACGGTAAATAAGTGGGCTTAAGTATTTTACATTTAGCTAGTTATGTGTTGGATTTGTATTCCTTGTTACCTTGTGCAAATCAAAGCCACTGATATATCAAGGACACAGTAATGGAATAATTTGAGGGTGGGCTTCAGCCCACGCGGCTTTATCTGAAAGGGAAGTAAAAATGACAAAGAAAATGATATTCGGTTTACTTGCGGCGATTATGCTTTTAGCTCTTCCCGCTTGCACATTCGCCCGCGGCGGCCACGGTGGGGGGTATCATGGACGTCATCATCATGGCCATTCTCATAGTCGTTGGTCTTTTAACTTTGGCTTTGTCGTTGCTCCACCCCCAGTTTATCCTGTCGTAGTTTATCCTCCTCGTCAGGTTGTCGTTGTCGATCCGACACCAGTTTATGTTGCACCAGCTCCGGTTTATGTTACCCCGGCCCCGACAGTTATTGAAAAAACCGTAGTCGTGCAGCAGCCGGTGGTTCAGGAAACCGCAGTTGTGTGGATCGCGAATGACAACGGCTCCAAAACCGAAATAAAACTTATCCGCACAAACGAAGGCGGCTATAAAGGTCCTCGCGGCGAATATTACGCAACTATGCCGACCGAAGAAGATTTGAAGGTTCTATACGGCGTTCGTACCGTTCAGGCAAAACCCTCAAACTTCACAGTCTGGATTGTAAATGATAACGGTTCGCAAACCCCAATTACTCTCACACCATCCGGCAGCGGCTTTGTCGGGCCGTCTGGTGAATACTATCCAACAATGCCGACCGAAGAACAGCTCAAAGCTCAATATGGCCTGCGTACAAATGTTCCCGCTGAAAATACCGTAACAGTTTGGGTTAGCGAAAATCTGCCAATCGTGCTAAATAAAAGTGGCGATGAGTACATCGGCCCAAAAGGAGAACACTACGAATCGGTTCCGACCAAAGATCAGTTAGCTTTGATTTACGGCCATAAAGCCGAAAAAATCGATAACGGAAACACCGTTGTCTGGCTCACTGCTCCAGACGGCACAAAAACTCCCATTACTCTGCAAAAGCAGGGCAGCGGATACGTTGGCCCAGCTGGCGAGAAATATAATACTTTACCGACAGAAGACCAGCTAAAAGCACTGTATGGCACATCGACGGATACCGAAACTAAAGAACTGAATTTTGAAATCACAAAAGATGATGGAACAAAGACACTTGTTACTCTGAAAAAAGATGGCTCTGAATTCATCGGCCCTAAAGGCGAACGATACGGCAAAATGCCGACCGAAGAACAATTGAGACTTATTTACGGTAAATAATAATATCTATAACATCTTCCTCCTCCAAAGCCCTCACTCTTTAGTGAGGGTTTTTTTATTAAAAAATTTTATGGGAATTCATTATTGCAAAATTGTAGAATCATCGTATATTCACAAAGCAAATAATAGCTATAAAGATAAGGAATCCCTAACGAAATGAATGTAAGAAACGCCACAGTAAAAGATGTCGATATTATTTATTCGTTGATTAGCCGATATGCGCAGTTGGACAAAATGTTGTTTCGTTCAAAAGCATATATCTTTGATAACCTCCAAATGTTTAATGTAGCAGAAGAAGACGCAAAAGTTGTCGGCTGCTGTGCGTTGCAGGTTATTTGGGCTGACCTGGCTGAAATTAAATCTTTAGCTGTTGATGAGGCTTATCAGAATAAAGGCATTGGCAAAGTTCTCGTAGAAAAAGCGATCGAACAGGCAAAGCATCTTGGCGTCCCAAAAGTTTTTGCACTTACACTTGCCCCAAATTTTTTCCTGAAAAACGGTTTCAGCGTAGTCGATAAAAAAACGATGCCTATGAAAGTATGGAGCGATTGTTCAAAATGCAGCAAGCAGGAAAACTGCGACGAAATCGCAGTAGAATTGACTTTGTAGTCAATTCTACTGTCCCCGAATCTTCAGGAATTTGTTTCCTCGAAAAACAAATTCAGAGGGGACGTGGCCTTATAAATAGTTTATCCTATCTGTCTTCGTTGGAACAATGCGACAGCTATTAGAATAAATGCCGCAGAATAGATCATTCCGTAAATTCCGCAGGATAAAATATAATTGAAAGTTACCTTGACACCTTCATTGAATAATGCGTCGCTAATCCAGAAGGTCTGCAAACTTGGCACAATTACTTTCCCGATTTTCGCCCACAAATGCGAGTCGGCCAATCTTCCAAAAGTATAATCGCTTATCAGCCCCAGCAAAAACAGGCCTATGCAGCAGCTTAAAGTTACAAGAACATTAAACCTCGTTGAAAACATAATGGCCGCTGATGTAATTATAAAAAGAGCGATTAATAGAAGTAGTGAAGCATAAACGTCAAATAAGTGGAATCCGTTATTGGCAGGATAGAATTTCCAATCTTTATCGATAAAGAATAAAAAAGTCATTGAAATAAATGCAAAAATTGACAATAAAACCACCGCTGTCGACGTGAATTTAAAATCGTAAGAGTAGTTGAGAAAAGCAGTTATAAGCAGGGCGAGGGCTAAAGATACTCCGCTGCACATAATTACAGTAAAATCCATACTATCTGATGCCGTGGACATAACCCCATGCCTTATAGACATTAACAACGCAACTGTGAAAATAAAGTGTGCAATAATTACCGCGCCAATAACCCCCAAAAATTTGCCTAAAATGAACAAAAATCTAGGAATTGGTTTAGATAAGGTAGTAATTATGGTCTTGGTATCAAATTCTTCGGTAATAGCGGTAGATGCGGAAAAAATCGATATGAACAATCCGGCTATAAATAACGTAGATAGCCCTATCTCGCGCAAGAGCTTATTATCGTCGTCTAGCGAGTACATCGTTAGCGATGGACTTAAAATAAATAAAAACACAGCGGCGGCAATGATTACCGCGTATACAGGCTGTCGTATGATTTCTACGAAGGTATTTTTTGCGATTGAGTAAAGTTTATAAATCATAATAATTTTTCCATTAATAGTTTACGAATATGAAGTTATCCGCTATATTACAGTCTTTTATACTTGTAGTAAAGAAACTTTATTGTATACTCTGGGCACAAGAAATAGGTTCATGTTTGCCTGTTCGTATGCCCAGGGATGGTTTTGATTGTTTAAGGATGAATAAGGGGTTTTAATGCAGACAGAAGAAAAGAAGGCAGCAGTTGTTTGTTTAATTGCGCTGATTTTAAGTATTATTTTCTTTCCAGCTTGTTACATTTTAAGCAAAGTTACGGGTGTCTATGCCTTGTTTGCTTTGAGCTGGCAAATTCTCGCCGCCGCTGTTATCTGGGCTGTGTTGACTGTCCAGTTTTACCAGCGTGCTTTCGCGGAACAGGAAAAATTTGATATTGCGCAACTTGCGCAAACTAGTCAAAGTGATACGATCTTTGAAGCACAAAAGCGTCAATCAGAGTTTTTCGCTGTCGCCCAAAATCGCCTTAGGATTTTTGAAAAATGGTTCCTTCCTGTCTTTTCACTTTTATTAGCTGCCTATCAAATCACGATGGGTGGATTGTTATTGAGAAGAACATTCAAAGGAGAGATAGAAGGCGAATTAAAATCATTGCTTTTAGGCGCTGTTTTGGCAGCAGCCATAGCATTTCTTAGCTTTTTATTCTCGTTATATGCCAGCGGACTTTCATCACAGGAAAAATGGAAACCTATAAGAGCAGGCGCAGGAGCGTTTTTAGCAACCGCATTGCTTTCATTCCTTATCGCTGCCGGTATGGCTTTTTCGCAATTCAAAATCCAGATAATTCTTACTATTCTTAATTGGGTAGTTCCTGCGGTTCTGATTCTTGTCGGATGCGAAATGATATCGAATTTCATCTTCGACTTATACAGACCCAGAATTAAAGGCCAGTACAGCAACGCGGCTTTCGACAGCAGATTGCTGGCAACCCTTGCCTCGCCGCAAAATATTTTGCATACAGTTGCCGGTTTCATTGATTATCAATTCGGCTTTAAAGTTTCACAAACCTGGTTTTATAAAATAATTGAGCAGGCGATAGTTCCATTGATTATCGTTTCATCTCTTATTCTTTACCTGTTGAGTAGTGTTGTTATTATTGATCCCAGCTCACAGGCAATAATCGAAAAATTCGGTTCGCCATTCGATTCCCAAGGCAATGTAAAGATCAAGGGGCCGGGTATTTCATTTAAACTGCCATATCCTTTCGGTATCGCCAATGTTTTTCCGACCAAAGAAATGCAGGAAATTTATATTGGTTATGTTCCGCTCGATGCGGATAAAAAAGAACCTCTGCTTTGGGACAAAGAACATTATAAAGAAGAATACAATCTTCTTGTTGCGACAGAAAGCATAAGTTCGCAGGAAGAAGGCGCTGTCCCTGTAAGTATTATCAGGGCGGCAATACCGGTTCAATATAAGGTAACGGATATTTATAAGTATCTTTACAATCACACAGACAGTAAAGAAATTTTGAAAGAGATTTGTTATCGCGAGTTGGTAAGTTTCGCGGCAGGTGCACGCGTTGAACCTGAATTGGAAAGCGGCCAGGAAAGTTTGCTTGGCGCTGGCAGAGCGAAAGCCGCCGAAGTAGTAATAGCAAGCATTCAAAAGAAAGCCGACGAGTTGAATTTGGGCGTTGAAATAGTATTTATGGGATTTGAAGGCTTCCATCCCGCGCCGACAGTTGCACAGGATTTCCAGGCTGTTATTGGTGCGGTTCAGAAAAAACAAGCCGCGATTCTCGATGCAGTTGCTGAAAGAGATAGAGTCTTCACAGCTAATGTCGGTTCTGTAAAACAAGCCGAAAGTCTGCACGAACTTGCCGGAAAATATATGAACGCAACACGCAAGGGCGATAAGGCTGAAACGGATAAGATCAAAGAGCAGCTTGATAGCGAATTTACAAAGGCCAGTGGATATTTGTTTTCAGTGTTAAGAACAGCAAAAAGTTATTCGTATGAAAAATCAACACTTGCCAAAGCGACAGGTGAGAGATTCAGCCAGCAGTTAATGGCTTATAATTCCGCTAAAAATATTTACACACACGAACTCAAAATGAATATGCTCGAAGAGACGCTGAATAATATCAGAAAATTTGTAATTGTTTCCGACAGTGATACGGAAGTTACCATTATCGATTTGCAGGAAAAACTTGTTCCAAGCCTGTATGAGGCCGAACCCGGAAAGTAAACTAATTAATATAGGAATGTATTAAAGGATAATACCAAGATGAAAAATGTTTCAATTATTGTTCTGGTTGTACTGATTATAGCTGTAATGGGGTTATACCTCGTTTCGTTCCAGGTCCGTCAAACTGAAACAGCTATTATACTCACCTTTGGCAAGCCGACTAAAGATATAGTTGACCCCGGCTTCCATTTAAGATGGCCTGCGCCGATTCAGACCGTTGTAAAATATGATACACGGCAGATGCTGTTTGAAGGCATCGAAGAAGAAACGGTTACAAAGGGCGGCGAGCCGATCATTGTGCAAACCTATATTATCTGGCAAATCACAGAACCGCGAAAATTCCGTGAAGCCGTTCGCGATGTTCCCGGCGCAGAGAAACTGCTCAAAAGCAGACTCCGCGACGTGCAGAACAAAGTCGTCGGCAAGCACTACTTCAGCGAGTTTGTAAATACTGACCGCAAACTGATCAAATTCAACGAAATCGAAAGCGAAATGGTAGAACAGATTTCCACTCCGGTTAAAGCCGCTTACGGCATCAATGTTAAAACAGTCGGTATTAAGATGCTCAAGGTCAGCGAAAAAGTTACAGAAGATGTTTTTGCCAGAATGAAGGCAGACAGAAACCGCAAGACCGAGGCTACAAAAGCACAGGGCCTTGCCGAAGCGACTAGAATTAAAAGCGATGCCGAATCAAAGATCACAGAGCTTATGGCCGCCACCGAAGCAAGAGCTAAAGCAATTCGCGGCGAAGGTGATGCCGAAGCTGCACAATATTATAAGATGCTCGAAGCAGACCCTGAATTCGCAATGTTCCTTCGTGAGATTGAAACTTTAAAGAAAACGCTCAAGGACAGAACGACAGTTGTATTGCCGGCCGATGCCGAGCCATTCAAACTGCTCAAAGAAATGCCAAAAATTGAACCTAAACAAAGCGGGACGAAATAAATATGAGCCACGATCATAATCATAATCACGACCACGGTAGCTGCTGCCATCACCATCACGGGCATGATATCGAGGTTGAAGAACTTGCCGTAAACGAGCTTGACGCAGGCAGTAAAAGTCTGGCAAATGCTCTGCATATCAGCTTTACTGTTTTAAAGTTTATAATGATTGTTTTAATTGTTGTATTCCTGTGTTCGGGATTTTTCACGGTAGCGCCCGATGAACGCGCGATGGTGCTTCGATTCGGAAAGATCATCGGAGATACTACTGAAAAACGAATACTCGGCCCCGGAGCGCATTGGGCAATTCCTTATCCGGTCGATGAAATTGTAAAACTGCCTGCAAGAAATACCGTTCTGCGTATGCCGATTGATTCATTCTGGTATAACGAACGAGATCAGTACGGCGGCGCAACATTGAACCCTGTTACAGAAGGCTATTGCCTAACTCGCAACGATACCATCGCTGATTTAAAAGGCGGCGGAAACGACTATAACATCGTGCATTCGAAATGGCAGCTTGTGTACAGAATTTCCGATTGCGAACTGTTTTTCAAAAATGTCCTTCTCGGCAATCCGCCCACAGGCCAAACGCTCGTTGATATTATTCCAAAGAGCATTGAGCCGTTTTTGAAATCGGTCGCCACGGAAGCGATAGTTGTAACAATGGTAAATTTCAGTATCGATGAAGCTATCAAAAGTGATATTCAGATCAGCAGAGAAACTGAAAAAATGTTACAGAAAAAGCTGGATGATTTGGAATGCGGCATCGAAGTCGATTCAATGCAGCTTACACAATGTATCTGGCCAAGACAGGTCAACGATGCGTTTGTTGCTTCTATCAAAGCAAGCAACGAAATGGATAAAACTATCAGCGAGGCCAAAGGTTACTCTGAAAGCAGGATCAATGAAGCCGGTGGCGAACAATTGATTAACGCTGTCTTGTCGAAAGATTTGACCATTGAACAGAAAGAAGCGTATTGGTTGAATGCTTCCGGTACTGTTCAGCAGTCAATCGCCGAGGCACGCGCATACAGAACAAAGGTTGTGGAATCCGCAAAAGCAAACGCTGATTATTTACAGAAACTTTTGCCCGAATATAACAAAAGACCGCAGCTTGTGTTATCAAGGATTTATCAGGAAGCGATGGAAGAAGTCTTGACCAACGCGCAGGAAAAGATCATCGCTCAACCGGATAGCGCAACGAAAAATCGTGAATTCAGGGTAATGATCAATAGAGACCCGACAATTAAGAAACCAAAAGAAAACAAGTAAGGTAAAAATGGCACATAATGCATTAAATCTCACAGAATATGAAGTTGATGCCACAAAGACGCATCATAAACAGGTGAAGGTAAGTTTTGCACTGGCTGGTACATTGCTTGGCGGTACATTGCTGCTGAACAGTCTGCTTGCAAAACTGCCGTTTCTTTATAAAGATACGCCGCAGATAAGTGAAATTCTCGCGATGATTGCGGCGATATTGCTTGCCACGCCTGTTATTATTCATTCGCTGAAAAGTGTTCTCAGAAATGAAATGCATATGGATGAGCTGGTAACGCTTGCGATTATCGCTGCCTTTGCAACAGAAGATTATGTCGCTGCCAGCGTAGTTGCGTTCTTTTTGCTCTTGAGCGAACTTGTCGAAACAAGAACAGCTTTAGGCGCAAGAGCCGCGATTGAATCGCTGATTAAATTGACACCAACCAAAGCGTCTGTTGTTGATGCAGGTGGAAATGAAAAAGAGATCAATGCGAGTCGTCTGAAATGCGATGATATTATTAGAGTGCGTCCTGGCGACAATATCGCCGCCGACGGTGAAATTATAAAAGGTTTAAGCTCATTAAATGAAGCTACGATTACAGGCGAAGCCTTGCCGGTTGATAAAGTTCCGGGAATGCAGGTTTTCGCTGGTACAACGAACTTAACCGGCGTGCTGGATATTAAAGTAACACGTGCAGGCAAAGATACAACACTTGGCAAAGTTCAGGAATTGATCTTGCAGGCAGAGCACACAAAAATTCCGATTATGCGAATTATTGATAGATATGTCCGTTGGTATATACCAACGATATTGATGATTTCTGCGATAATCTGGTTCTTCACACGTGATGTATATCGTGCGATTGGTGCGCTCGTTGTTTCGTGCCCGTGCGCTTTGATCCTTGCTACACCGACAGCTATGGTCGCCGCGCTTTCAGCCTCTGCAAGACTTGGTATTCTTATCAAGAAAGTGTCGGACCTCGAACTTGCCGGCAGAATCACATCGATAGTTTTCGATAAAACAGGAACGCTCACAACAGGCCAGCTTTACGTAACAAAACTGACACCTGCACAAGGCGTCGA
>Ga0209417_1006458_pt1 | contig 11979 bp, 11 predicted proteins | sample RifGroF2_FD_184002 | JGI IMG/M metagenome (GOLD analysis project Ga0209417, IMG submission 184002) | Groundwater microbial communities from Rifle, Colorado, USA - Groundwater F2 (SPAdes) (version 2) | ecosystem: Environmental > Aquatic > Deep subsurface > Groundwater | place: Rifle, Colorado... | reverse complement strand
AGTTGTAAACGCTATTCTCATGCCATGTATATGTAAAATTGCGGAATCACCTAACTGAGAAAGCGCCTTGTTATTGAAGCGGGGCAAAAAGAGTTGTTTTACAAGCTCATGGGTTAATTTTCCGCCGCTGCCGTGAGCAAGGGTTGTTTTGTCATTTTTCATTATATGATTTGTTTTGCTCTGATTTGCACAGATTAGTTTTCACCGTATTTATACCATGCCGCGCATGTCCCCTCACTGGAGACCCTACACGCACCCACTGGATTTTCAGGATTACAAACCTTTCCGAAAAGTTTGCAATCCGCTGGTAATTTTACTCCCCTGAGAATATCTCCGCAAATACAGCCGTTGATTGAGGATTGCGGATTGCAGATTGCGGACTCACGACGAAGTCCGAAATCCGAAATACAGTATGGGCATTAAATCTTGCATATTGACTTCTCAATTTAAGTCCGCTCCTGGGGATGATTCCAAGTCCCCGCCACTCTGCATCGCATGGCTCAAATACCCTCTCCAATAATGCTAAAGCCGTTGGGTTTCCCTCGTATTTTGCCACCCTGGAGTACCGAATCCTGACGCTGGACTTCTTTTTCTTGATTTGTTCAAGCAACATGTAAATGCCTTGTAAGATATCGAGCGGCTCAAAGCCGGCGATAACGCATGGAATATGAAAATCCCTCGCGATAAATTCATAAGGTTTTTATCCTATAATGGTGCACACATGGGCGGGACACAAAAAGCCATCTAAATTTAACTCTTTATCCCTCAGTAAAGCCTCCATTACAGGCGGCATTACTTTATGAGAAGTTAGCACAAAGTAATTTGTCAAATTCCTCTTCTCTGCCTCAATAATAGAAGCGGCAATCGTCGGAGTGGTGGTTTCGAAACCAATACCCATGAATACGACCTTTCCCCCGATATTTTTTTAGCTATTTCCAGAGCGTCGAGTACTGAGTATACAACAATAACAGCACCTCATGCCTTTTCCCTTTCGAGGCTTGATGTAGAACCCGGCGCACGAAACAAATCGCCGAATGTGGTTATTATTACTTCGTGAGAGAACTTTTGTAATACGGCAATAGCGGTGTCTATATAGCTGGTAGGCGTAACACAAACAGGGCATCCGGGCCCCGAAGCAGTCTGATATTTGATGGAAGCAGCTTTTTCAGTCCGTACCGGTATATGTTCATGGTATGACTGCCGCATACCTCCATAAGGGTAATCGTATCGAGACCCCTGACAAGATCAGCAATTTTCCTGGAAAGGTTGATTGCAATAGTTCCATTCCTGAACTCATCAATGTATTTCATAAAAATACCAGCCGTTTAAGTATAATGTAATCTTGTATGATTTTACTTTAATTACGAAGCGATTCAAGACAATTTACAGTTGTTTGTTTCAACGTATTTATGTATAGTTTGGATAATATCGGACATCTAAAAGGTTACGTAGCATTCTTAAATTTTTAACCAAAATGGTTGGCTGGGAATGGATTTTTTACAACAAAAGGGGGGAGGTCTATATGGGCAAAAATTTATATGCGATTGTAGACGGTGAAGTACATTCTTTCAATTGTTATAAAGATTACAGCGAATTGGACGCGCTTGTTGCCTGTGCCAATACTGAGGAACTGGCAATGGAGTTGGCAACCATGTATGAGCATGGAGAGATTGAGCCAAGTGCTTTTCATTGTAAAAAATGCGGTGGAACCCATGAGGTGCTACAGGAAAGCGGGGAAGGAAATTGACCAGCTAAGTTGTTATTGACTTCCCACTTTACGCAAAGCGTGTAGCGATACAGGTTGCCAGGGCATTTGAACACGCAGTATCTCTCTGTGGAGGGAAAGAAGTGCCTCAGAACTAATAATAATGATGGTAACACTATGTTTTATAGATTGTTCAATATTCGCAATGTTTCCAGTGCTTCTTTTTCATCCAGTATCTGAATGGCATAACCGGCATGAACAATTACATAATCCCCAATTTTTGCATTTCTAACAGGAGAAGTCCAATCTCTCGTTGTAGGTTACCGAGCTCGGTTATGCCCTTAGTTCCTTCAATTTTAATAAGTTTCATGGGAACGGCTAAACACATGTCTTTAACCTTTCACTGGCAATTACGGCCTGTCCTAATGATAATCCACCATCGTTGCAAGGGATTTTTTTGTGGGAATACACAGTAAAATCTTGTAATTTAAGTTTTTTGATAAGGCGGCTCAAGAGGAAAGTATTCTGGAATACTCCGCCCGACAATACAACATCGTTAATATCTTTCCTGTCCCGAAATTCATCAACAGCGTTATCACAACCTTCTACATCTATGAAAATACCTCTGGTATTATTTTGTACAAATATTGATAAGGATAATTTTGCGGCGAGATTATAAATGTATGGCCGAAAACCTATCCCTTGAACAAGGGCGTTTGCAGAGTTTCAACAGGGAAAGAGATTATCACTTTTCAGGGGTGAATGTGAATTTGCACACATAAGGAAAAACAAATGTTGGCGGGAGCGTGTGGGAATCGAACCCACCTATCCCGCCATAAGCGGGACAGACCGGATTTGAAGTCCGTCGCCGACACCAGCCGACATGCACTCCCTTAAAAAATCTTTATACGTGTCACCCCTTAAAAAATCTTTATACGTGTCACCTATGAAATCTGTGGTTTCAAAACTTTAGCAGAGACTAATCTTTACTGGGAGTATAATTATTTGCAGTTTTGAATGATGCAATAATATCTTTAGGAGTAAGCACGCCGCCAGAAAAGAGCGTTTTAAACGCCTCCTCAACGCTTAGGTTAGAATCCATGACGTCATTTTCCGTGACAAATATTAAAAATCCCGTTGTTGGATTTGGCGTGGTTGGAATAAACACGGTGATAAATTTTTTTTGATTGTTATATTGCGTAGCACCAGTAACAAAACCTATTGATTTTGTGCCTTCTTTTGGAAAATCAACAAGAACCACACGTTTAAAAGCCTGTTTGCCCGGCAAGCTTACCGAGTGGATTATCTGTTTTACGGACGAATAGATATTTTTAATGATGGGAGTTTTTGTCAGCAGGTTTTCAAAATAAGTGATGATGGACTTGCCAACAAAATTAGCGGCAAAGATGCCAATAAAATATAATGAGATAAAGGTAAGGATAAGACCGAGAAAAGTGATAATAAATTCGTCGAGAGAGGATTTCGGCAAGGCGACACCGTAAAACTGCAATATCTTTTTAATAACCGGCGAAAGCGTGCCTCCAACGAAACCAAAGAGAAATTTTACAACAAAAAAGGTTACGTAAACCGGCAGGATTAACAACAAACCCGTCAACATCCTTCTTCTGACGTCTTTTTTAAATTGTGCAACCATTCCCAATTTTTTTTCTTCCATAGTTTACCTATAAAACTCAAAAATGACTGGATTTCCACACAAAGGCGATAATGCCTGTAAATATAAAATTGAAGTCGGCGATAGTCTCGAGCAATAAACCTTCAGATACAATTCGTTTTTGAAATAAATACTGATAACCGAAGGCATAAGCAACACAGGGGAGTAAATAATACCCTAATGTAGTAGTCCACCCAACGAGTGAACTAACAAATAGGAGAACAGCGGTTGACGCCGTAAGGATAATAAGAATCGTTTTTGTTCGTTCCTTTCCGATTGCAATGGGAATGGTTTCCTTTCCCAGGATGCGGTCGCCCTGAATATCGCGAATATCAAGGACTACAGCCCTGATAAATGCAATGCTAAATGCAAATGCTATAGCAATGGCAAAAGACGGGATAAAGCTTTTTCTTGTCCCAAGGAAGGGTATGAGCGCTGTGCTAACTGCCCACGCAATACTGTAAAAAATCTCTTTTGATCCCGGTATTTGTTCGAGACTCCTGTAACGGATAATTTTGGACAAACTCTTTGGTATTATTTCCAATCGGTAAAAAATACCAAAGAGGCTTGCAAGAAAGATGCAAAAAAAAATGGACTTACTCAGCATAAATCCCAAAATAAAAGATGCCACTGCCCCGGCAGTACCAAGACCGACAAAGAGGTGCTGTTTCCTTTCATAGAATTTTGCCCTTGCAGGTTCATTGAGCGCCACGGCTTCTTTGTTGGCGAAGTGATTCAGTACTTGCATGGAGAATATGAAGAGCGCCGCAATCAGGCAAAAGCTCAATCGAGGCTGAATACCGAGTAACACAGCACTTGCGTAACTCATACTTGCAGCGCCTAGCCCTACGTACGTACAGCTTCCAATAAAAAAACTGGCAATGCTTCTTAGTCCAAATAAGAATTTTTCGTAACTGTTGACCTTGTATGAACGTATCTTCTCAACAACCCTTTTAATCATCCAGTTTGGGGTTGAAGCGCCAGCGGTTACGCCAATAGTGTTAAAATCCTTGAACTTGCTGAGATCCAGCTCGATATCGGTTTCGACGTGAAATGTGGGTGTTCCCTGGGATTCGCATATCTTAACGAGCCGGGTAGTATTGGCGCTTCCCCTCCCGCCAACAACAATCATGGCGTCAACCGTTTTACTGAGGCTGATGATTTCATCCTGTCGTTTGTAAGTTGAACTGCAGATTGTTTCAAAAGATTCACAGTTTGAATATCGTTTTTTAAGTCGATCAATAGCCTCTTTAAACATGCGCCTGTCTTGTGTTGTTTGCGCAACAACGCACACCTTGTCCATTGGCGGCAGCTGTTCAATTTCATCCAATTCCTGTACGACATGACCTTTGCCTTCTGCGTATCCCAGTAAACCTATAACCTCTGCGTGGCCTTTATCACCAACTATCACGGTTGAATAACCCTGCGCTGCATATTTTTTGATGATAGATTGAACTCTCATTACGTGGGGGCAGGTAGCGTCACAGACCTTTGCGCCCAAATCTTCGATTTCTTTTCTACGGGTAGGCGTAATTCCGTGCGCCCTGATGACAACCGTGCTTTTAGAAAGGTCTGTCTGACCGCGAACGACGTGAATGTCTCTTTTTTCCAGGTATTCAAGCACCTGGGGATTGTGAATCAGGGGACCGTCGGTATAAACTTTGCCGTCGCTTTTTTCATTTGCAGCATCCAAAAGGATGTCCATCGCACGTCGTACACCCATGCAGAATCCTGCAGTTTTAGCAACTATTACCCTCAATTTATTACCTCGGATTATTTAATGCGAATGAAACACTTGTATCCAATATGAGTTGATTCCCTTCCATAAACCAGCAAGCGTGTATAGATAGGAGTTGTTCCATATCGGCAAATAATAGTTGGCTGCGATTTGCCATGTTCGACATGAAAGACGTGCCTTTACTTTAACCTATCTCTGTATAAGGGAGGAAAACTATATTAGAATTTTTGCAAATTTTATCAGGTATGACGGGGTATGTCAATACTTTAATATCAATGAAAGTGTTAATCGTAATGGGTTTTTCCTTGCTATATAATTACGTGTTTTTCTATAATAACCAAATTATAAAATTCTGGTATGACAAAATAGTAATGAAATAGTTTTTATAACAACGAAAGAGGGTAGTTATGTCGGCGATTATTATTGATGGTGAGTCTTTTGCTGGAAAGATTCGTACACGATTGATTGAGGAGATAGATACCTTAAAAAAGAAGGGTTTTTGCCCACATTTGAAGGCCGTTCAGGTAGGTGAAAATGCATCGTCCCGGTTGTATGTTCAAAATCAACAGAAACAATGCGAGGCAATAGGTGTCAAATATACCCTGGATGAACTTCCCGCTGATACGAAAGAAGCGGCTTTGATCGAACACATTAAAAAATTGAATAATGACCCTCAGGTAACGGGAATTATATTGCAAATGCCCTTACCCGAAGGTATAGACGCGAAAAAGGTACAGACATTGATTGCCCCTCATAAAGATGTAGAGGGGATGAACCCTGCCAACATGGGTGAGCTTGTTTACGGAAATACAAGACTGGTTCCATGCACTGCCATGGCCGCAGTAGAGCTTGTGAAATCCGTAGGTGTTGAGATTCGGGGGAAGGAGACAACAATTGTTGGACGCAGCGCCATCGTAGGGAAGCCCGTTAGTTTGTTAATGTTGGATTTGTCTGCAACACCAACGGTGTGCCATTCCGGTACAAAAGACCTTTCTGCCCAAACGAGAAAGGCAGACATTTTAATTGCTGCCGTTGGAAAGGCAGAGATGATTAAAGGTAATATGATCAAGCCAGGCGCCATTGTCATCGATGTAGGGATTAACCGCATAAAGGAACTCGATGCGCAGGGAAACCCCGTTATGAACGTAAATGGAAAACCAAAGATGAAGACCGTGGGCGACGTTGAATTTGCGACGGCGAAAGAGGTGGCTTCTTACATAACCCCCGTTCCTGGGGGAGTGGGACCTGTAACGGTAGTCATGTTATTAAGAAACACTGTGGAAGCATTGAAAATGAGCATAAATAATTAATTATGCACAAAAACAAAATCCTTGTTTCTATACCTGTTTTTAATGAAGCGGATGTGCGTGATATTATCCAAAGGGTTAATAACTTTCACCTGGATATACTCGTCGTAGATGATGGCTCGACCAATGGTCTCCACAAAGAATTAATAAATTTTAGGAATATACACGTAATCACACATCCAAGAAATCTTGGTTATGGCAAGACAATTATAGATGCATTCACATTTGCAACTGAAAATGGATATGATTACCTGTTGACGATTGATAGCGACGGACAACATGAGCCTGAAGAAATTTCGCTATTTTTGAAAGAAATTCCATTTTATGACTGTGATATTCTATCGGGATCCAGATATTATTTTCCTGCAAGGCCAGACAATGAATTTCCACAGGAGCGATATCTCATTAACAAAGAGATTACAGGCGTTATAAATAGGATTACGGGATTCAATATAACGGACGCATTTTGTGGTTTTAAGGCATATAAAGTTGAAAAATTGAAGCTGATGCACCTGACTGAGCATGGATATGGGATGCCGTTGCAAGTATGGATACAGGCGTGGAAGTTGGGCTTGCGGGTGAGAGAGATACCTGTTAAACTAATATACAAAGACCTCTCGAAACAATTTATAGGTATTTTAAAAGATCCCGTTACGAGGCTGAATTATTATAAAAATATCATAGAGAAAGAAATTACTGATACTGTACAAAACGACATAGCAATACGAAAAACAAGAAAGAAAATAATTTCGTAATATTTAAATTAAATTATTAAATTAGGCCTTCGGCGACTTTTAATCGAGTAGTGGCAAGGCGCGCCTTGCCACTACAGTTGATTTGAAATTCCTGTACATCAAGTTTGTAAACTTACACGACGATCTTTTGTAAAAAATATGCTTCATAATTCCCTTTATATACACATCCCATTCTGTGCCAGAAAGTGCCGCTATTGCGATTTCAATTCGATTGTCTCGGAATCAAAGACAGTAGACCGTTACCTCCACGCTATTGAGAAGGAGTTAAGTGTCTTAAAAGGCCGTTATGTATTTAACACGGTCTATATAGGCGGGGGGACACCAAGTATATTATCTGAAGTTCAGTTGGAAAAACTACTTCAAAGTGTTATCCGTTATATTCCATCTTCTGAAATACGGGAGTATACAGTTGAAGCAAATCCCGGCACACTGACTGTGAATAAAATCGGATTGTTAAAGGAACACCTGGTAAGTCGCATAAGCCTGGGAGTACAATCATTTCAGGATAGACAATTACAATTTCTTGGGCGTATTCATTCAAGTAATGACGCCAAAAACGCCTTTGATTCATTGAGAATAGCAGGTTTTAGAAATATTAATATCGATTTAATATTTGGATGTTCTGAACAGTCTATCGAAGATTGGGAAAAAGACTTAAAAACTGTGGTCGAATTGAGTCCTGAGCACATATCGACATATGCCCTTACGTATGAAGAGGGAACATTGCTCACAAGGGATTTGGACGACGCGATTATCCATAAACTGGACGAGGGTGTTGAATTGGAGATGTATAAAACGGCAATCCGTTATTTAACACGCAGCGGCTATAATCACTATGAAATTTCGAATTTTGCAAAATATGGGTACGCGTGTGCTCACAATCACGTTTACTGGAACAATATGGGTTATGTGGGAATAGGGGCGGGGGCATTTTCTTTTATTGATGGTGTGAGGACTTCAAATGAGAAAGATATATATAAATATATCGATGGGATAAACGAAAATAAAAATATAAAGTCTTTTCGTGAAAATTTGCAGACCAATCAATTTGCATCTGAAACCGTTATTATGTCTTTACGTCTCCGTCAGGGCATATCAAATGTCGATTTTTATGAACGATTCGGTTATAAAATAGAGGATCAATTTAGAGAGCAGATAAACAGATTAGCAAAAGATGGCTTGATTAGTTATGCGGATGAAAGATTAAAACTCACGGAAAAAGGATTGTTTGTCGCAGACACTGTGATGACAGAATTTATATAATATTTGTTTTGTTATTTTTATTGAGGAGTTATTAAATTGTTAAGCGCGACAGAAATTAAAAGGGGTACGGTGTTAAAAATGGACGGTGAATTGTATTTGGTGGTTGATTATCAACACGTGACACCGGGAAATTGGCGTGGTATGGTACAGGCAAAACTGAAAAGTATGAAACAGGGAAGTATCGTCCAGAAACGATTCCGGTCTACGGATAAAATAGAAGATGTATTCCTTGAGCATCGCACAATGGAGTATCTTTATAAGGATGGAGAGAATTATTGCTTTATGGATACTGAAAATTATGAGCAAGTATTATTGCCTAAAGAGGCCGTTGAAGACGCCATGCCTTATATGACGTTAAACAGCCAGGCAAAGATAGCTTTTTATGAGGGCAAGGCGCTTTCAGTGGAACTTCCAACGTCTGTCTTTTTGAAGATTGTTGAAACCGATCCTGGGATGAAGGGAGACACGGTAGTGAATGTTTATAAACCTGCAAAGTTAGAGACAGGGCTTGTTGTAAAGGTTCCCCTGTTCATCAATAATGGTGAAGTAATCAAAGTTGATACAAGAACCGGTGAATTCCTTGGAAGGGAATGATGGTGGGAAAGATTGCTGCCACAAACCAATAAAATACACAACAATAATTGCACATTGAAAAATGCAATATGGATCAAGGAATATTGAGACTGTTTTGATTATAAGGAACTGAGATGGGCATAGAGGAATCTATTAAAATTTACGGCGCAAAGATAGATGAATTGTTGAAAGAGATCATCCCGCCTCATAGAAATGATTATTTAAGTGAGCCAATATGGCATCATCTGCATACGGGAGGCAAAAGAGTAAGGCCTGCAATATGTTTAATTACCTGTGAGGCATTGGGAGGAAATACTAATGAGGCGATACATTTTGCCCTTGCTATAGAAATTATGCATAACATGTTCCTCATGCATGACGATATTGAGGATGGCGACACGATACGGCGAGACCAGCCTACGGTATGGGTGAAATTTGGAACAGCCAATGCAATTAACGCAGGTGACTATCTTCTTGCGTGCGCATACAAAAGTGTGTTAGCAAGTCCTGTTTCATTAGAAAAAAAGATGCATTTACTACAGATATTTACGTTAACCTACGAAAAAACTGTAGAAGGCCAGGCGCTTGACATCAACGCAAGGGCAGCGGAAGATTTTTCAGTAGATAAATATATGGCAATGGTTGAACTTAAAACCGGATACTATCTTGCATGCGGTATGGTCGGTGGGGCCGTTGTATCCGGTATTTCCGAAAAGGTTGTAGAAAAGATATGGACGCTGGGGAAAACGATGGGACCGGCATTTCAGATTCGTGATGATTTAATCGACTTAACTCACGGCAAGGGACGCGGGGGGGTAATAGGTTCCGATGTGAAGGAAGGCAAGGCAAGTTTTCTCTATTCGTATGCATTACAGGTCGCTTCTGCCGATGATAAGAAACACTTGCGTGACATTATGCTAAAACCAAGAGATGAGACAACCGATAACGATATAAAATGGGTGCTGGAGATATACAAAAAATATAATGCGATAAAATATGCTCAGGATTATGCAGAAGATTTGGTAAAACAAGCTTATAAGACAATAGACGAGATTCCGGTTGAAGACAAGACGGTGTTTAAAGAGATTGCTTCTTTTATGGCCAATCGTATGTCCTAATAGGTCCCACCAATTGCCATATATTAAAGCTATATCTTCTTGTAAAACAGATTGGGAGAGGAGAATGTTGATAGAGATAAAACATGGCATTGACAAGGATGAATTTATAAAAATTTTAGCTGGAGAATAAAAGACAATGAGAATGACAGGGAAAAACTTACAGATACTGACAATTACTGGTACCGTGTTATTTGTTTCTTTATACGGATGCGGCAAAAAAGAGGTATCTGAAGGTGTAAGTAAGAGTGAAGAAGCTGCAACTGGAGAGGCATCGGTTGACCGGGAAGTAAAAAAAGAGGTAAAACTTCCGGAAAAAATGTCAGCTTCAGAGTATTATAACTACGGATTGGAACATATTAAAAAAGGCGGTTTCGACGAAGCAATTGCGGCATGGGAGAGGGCGCTGGAACTTGAACCTACAATGACTAATGCCTATGAAAAGCTTGCAAAGGCATATTACACTCAGGGTAAATTTACTAAAGCCGGGGAGATTTACAGAAAAGAACTGACGTTAAAGCCTGATGATCCGATGATATATTTTAGTTTGGGCGTTGTCTATAGAATGAATGAACAATTGGAAGACGCGGTCAAGATGCAGACACAAGCTTTATCTTTGAATCCCAAGCTTGCTTCAGCCTATAATGAGCTTGGATTAACGTACTGTAAACAGAAGAGACTGGACGAGGCTGTCGCCGCACATAAAACGGCATTAGAATTAGACCCCAAGTTAGGAACGGCACACAATTATTTAGGTGTGGTTTATCTGTTAAAGGGGATGAGCGCCGAGGCAGACGCAGAATTTAATGAATTCAAGAAATACGAAGCGGAAAAAAAGATGTCCCCATCACACGGGGGAGTTCCATCACACTAGAAATAAAAATGGGGGCATTTTATAAATGCCCCCATTCTTTTTAGATCATTTCAAATTTCTTTATAAGTACCAACCTATTTCTTGCCCTTTTCTTGTTCCTTTTTGCAAATAGGGCAGGCAAGGAACTCCGCATCACACTTGTCGCAGTGCTGGACGAGCCATTCCGCTGTCTTCTTCTTGCAATCCGGACACTTCATCTCCCATTTTGCAAGTGTCTTTCCCTTAATAGGCCTTGTACGCACTTCTTTGCACTTTGGACACCTTCCTTCCATGGTTGAAGCTTTTAACTCTGCAGATGTCTTTTGACACATTACGCATGCCAGTACATCTTTTCCGCACTTATCACAATGGTGAACAGCCAGTTCTCCTATCTCGTTTTTGCAATCCGGGCATACCATGACCTGTGCGGCAAGAGTTCTTCCCTTTTCCGGGCTTACACGCACGTCCTTACAAGTGGGACACATTGGTAATTCTACCGTGGGATGTTCAGGCGCAAGCGCTTTTTCGCTATGCTTGTGTGTTTCTTCCTGTGGTTGTGTTGCTTCTTCAGCATACGTAAAACTACCCACGCACATCATTAAGCTTGCAGACGTAACTAATGAAGCAAATATCCCTAAAAATTTCTTATTCAACATATTCTACTGACCTCCTTTCAAGAGATAAAAAGTTTAAAAGAAAGATAAAGATAATATTTTAAAAGTAAAAATATGCATACTTCTAACCTTTTCTATCAAAATTGTCAATGAATTTATTTATTTTAAATAAATTATTAATTAATGCTCATTTCTTTAGATATTTTGAAGGGTCTTTTTTAAATGTTTCTTCACAATGTTTGGAACAGAAGTAATACGTTTTGCCGTCGTGCTCAGCCTTAAGCGCTTTATCTGTATTTACATCCATACCGCAAACATAATCCTTTACAGTGGTTTTTTCAGCGGTCTTTTTTTCATCTGCTATTACATTTGAATTCATCAAAT
>Ga0209417_1006452_pt1 | contig 11987 bp, 13 predicted proteins | sample RifGroF2_FD_184002 | JGI IMG/M metagenome (GOLD analysis project Ga0209417, IMG submission 184002) | Groundwater microbial communities from Rifle, Colorado, USA - Groundwater F2 (SPAdes) (version 2) | ecosystem: Environmental > Aquatic > Deep subsurface > Groundwater | place: Rifle, Colorado... | reverse complement strand
GGCGACGGTAAATACAAAACCGCAAAATTTTAAAATCGCGGTCGTGCCGGAACTTTTCAAAGGAGCCGACAGCGAAGTCGTCGCAGCGGTAAAAAACGCCATCGAGTTTTACAAAAAAAACGGCGCAGAAATCATTGAAATTTCTATGCCGCATTTCGATTACGCGATAGCGACTTATTATCTAATCGCCACCGCCGAGGCATCGAGCAATTTAGCCCGCTATGACGGCGTTCACTACGGCCATCGAAGTAAAAACGCAAATGATTATATCGAGGTCTATTCCAAATCGCGCGATGAAGGTTTCGGCCCCGAAGTAAAACGCCGAATAATGCTCGGCACTTATGCTCTGTCCAGCGGCTATTACGATGCCTATTATTTAAAGGCTCTCAAAGCTCGCAATTTAATTCGCGGCGATTTTACCGCGGCGTTCGCAAAAGCCGATTGCATCGTTATGCCGACAAGCCCCACAACGGCTTTCAAAATCGGCGAAAAAACAAACGACCCGCTGCAAATGTACCTTTCTGATATTTACACAATCGCTGTAAATCTTGCCGGCGTACCTGCCATCAGTATCCCCTGCGGAAAAGACAAAAACAATCTGCCGATAGGATTGCAAATAATCGCCCCTGCCTTTGAGGAAGCAAAACTCCTCCAAATCGCCAGACTTTTTGAAATTAGCCGTCTATGAGTTCTTAATAGACGGCTAAAAATTAGTTTCTTTGTGTCCTCTGCCTGTCGCGTCGAAGCTTTCGGCGAAGACGGATGGCTATTTATTTTTTTTCTTCATCGACGGCGACGAGGTTGACATAGCCGTGTTTTACCCCGCGAAGGCTAATCATCATTTCGCCGAGTTTGTTTATATCGCAGGCCATACCGCGAACCAAAAGCACTTCAAGGCAATTATCGCTGTCAATATAAACGTGGATTGACGAAATAGTTTTGATTTGGCCGTGATGGCCGAGCTTTTTGAATACGCTCGAAATATGCGCGGTGTGATGGTCATACACGAGAAATATCGCGCCGATGGCGGGCGTTTTTTTGTGTTCGATTTTTTCCTGCGATAAATGTTCGCGGATTAAATCGCGAATCGCCTCCGAGCGGTTTTTGTATCCTTTGCCCTCGATTGCCTTATCGAATTTCGTCAGTAAATCGCTTTCCAGCGATACGCCTATTCTTTCAATGGTGGACATGGTGGTTTTCCCCGCCTGATACTGTTGGAACGACACAAAAAATATAACTTAACGGCTTGTCGGAAGTATTCTTTATATTGTGCGGAGTTTGCGGGGGGATATAAAGAATTTTGCCTTGCCCGACTTCAAGCGTTTTATTATCGCCAATAATAGCCTGTCCTTTGCCGGAAAGAAAAACGAGCATTTCCTCTCTGTCGCCGGTGGAGTGCTGCCCGCATTCGTCGCCGGGCTTTAAATAAACCCGACCGGAGTGAATAATATGCGTTTTTGGCGGCTTCATCAAAGATTGATACTCCTGGCTGTCAGAAAGTTCTACAACAAAAGCTTCGGTTGCCATTTTTTTCCCTTGATTAACAAAACTAAATCCTGTAATGTACGAAACACTGGTATTACGTTTTTTTTAATTTTATGCGCAAGGAACGAAAATGTCAACGGAAATAAACGCTTTAGTTTTAACTGCCGCGTCGATGGGGTTCTTTCATACGATATTGGGGCCCGACCATTATCTGCCTTTTGTTATGATATCCTGGGCAAGAAAATGGTCTGGTTTGAAAACCGGCATAATAACTTTTCTCTGCGGCATCGGCCATATACTAAGCTCGGTCGTTTTGGGTCTGGTCGGCGTTGCGTTCGGAATAATGGTCGGCAAACTGGAGTTTATAGAGTCTTTCCGAGGTAATATCGCCGCCTGGCTGTTTATCGCTTTCGGGCTTGTTTATTTTGTCTGGGGTCTTCGCCGGGCGTATAAAAATAAGCCGCACACCCATGGCCATATCCATCTTGACCACGACGACCATACGCACGAACATACGCATCACGACGAGCATACTCATATTCACGCCGAAGAAAAAAAGACGAATATAACGCCGTGGGTTTTGTTTATCATATTTGTTTTCGGCCCCTGCGAGCCGCTGATTCCTCTTCTTATGTATCCAGCCGCCAAGAGCAGTTGGAGCGGGCTGATTATGGTAACGGCTGTTTTCGGCATAACGACTATCTCGACGATGATGGTACTTGTGCTTGTCGCAAGGAGCGGCATCAGTTTTGCAAAATTAAATCCTCTGAACAAATTTTCGCACGCGATAGCAGGGGCGACAATATGCCTCTGCGGTCTGGCAATTGTTTTCCTCGGTTTATAAAGGCAGGTGAATCATCAACGCTAATCAAATAAAAGAATTACTCGAAAAAGTCAAAACCGGCGATGTTACCGTCGAACAGGCCGAGCAGAATCTCCGGCATTTGCCGTTTGAAGATTTGGGTTTCGCCTGTGTTGACCATCATCGCAGGATTCGCTGCGGCTTGCCGGAGGTTATTTACTGCCCCGGCAAAACCACCGAACAGATAATATCAATCTTTTCTTCTCTGGCGGAAAAGGGTCATAACGTTCTGGCGACAAGAGCCGAAGAACACGTTTTCGAGGCGCTCTCAAAAACCGGCAAATTCCCCCAGGCAAGATACGAAAAATTAGCCAGAGCGATTATTCTTGAGCAGGAAAAAATCCAGCCGTCAAAAAACGCTATCCCGATATTAACCGCAGGCACCGCCGATTTACCCGTTGCGCTCGAGGCAAAAGTTACCGCTGAAATTATGGGGCAGCGAACGGATTTAATATGCGATGTCGGCGTGGCTGGTTTGCACAGGCTTTTGGCGCAGTTGAAAAAATTAAAAGACGCAAATGTTATTATCGCGGTCGCCGGTATGGACGGCGCTCTTCCCAGTGTTGTCGGCGGTCTGGTCGATTGTCCGGTGATTGCTGTTCCGACCAGCGTTGGATATGGCGCAAGTTTTGGCGGCATTGCGGCCTTGCTGACGATGCTGAACAGTTGCGCATCGGGAGTTACGGTAGTCAATATCGACAACGGATTTTCGGCGGCAATAACCGCTACCCTGATAAACAAAAAAATTGAAGCCGCGAGCAAATAGACTATGACTATTGACGAAAAATACGACCTGCTTAAGCAGATTATTAAAAAACTTGGCAAAATTTTAATCGCATACTCCGGCGGCGTTGACAGCACATTCCTTTTAAAGGTCTGTGTCGATACCCTCGGCAGCGAAAATGTTTTAGCCTGCATCGCGGCAGGAGCGTCTCTGCCGAAAAGCCAATTGGATAGAGCCATTGAAATAGCAAAAAATATGCAGGTTGATATCGAAACCGTCGAGCCTGCCGAATTGACCGATACCGCGTATTCAGCCAACAAGGCCGACCGCTGCTTTCACTGCAAAAGCCATCTGTATAAGATATTAAATAGTATCGCCGAAGAAAAAGGCTATAATAGCGTAGTCTGCGGCAGCAATCTTGACGATTTTGATGATTTTCGTCCCGGCAATCGTGCGGGGAAGAAATTTAATATCAAATGCCCCTTAGCCGAAGCCAAACTGACCAAAGCGGACATCAGGCAGTTGAGCCGAAGATTGAATTTATCAACTGCTGATGTACCTGCTTCGCCTTGTTTAGCGTCGAGAATCAGCTACGGAATGGAAATTACCGAACAAAAACTCAAACAGGTCGAAGATGCCGAGGAATTTTTGAAAACTTTGGGATTCGTTGAGTTTCGTCTCCGGCATCACGACTATATCGCTCGATTGGAAGTTCACAATGAGGACTTGGCCAAAGTAATTGCGAAACGTGAAAAAATAGTTGAAAAATTAAAATCGCTGGGCTTTAAGTTTGTTGCCCTTGACCTTGAGGGATTTAGGAGCGGCTCACTTAATAAATTGCTGTCAGAAGATGATAAGAAAAAAAATATTTAGCCCCCAACTTTATGTTGGGGGTTCTTCGTTCGTCATTGCGAGCGTAGCGAAGCAATCTCAACTTAATTTTGAAAGGATACAATTATGAAAGACGACCATATTATTCTCGGTGTTCATATCACAGACAGAATCAAACACGTCGGCGGCGTTCAGCAGGCCTTAACCGAATACGGCTGCTATATTAAGACAAGATTGGGATTGCACGAGGCCGGCAAGGATTTCTGCTCGCCAAACGGCCTGATGCTGCTTGAGCTTGTAGGCGATGTGAAAAAATGCAATGAGCTGGAAGCCAAACTCTCCGCTATCGAAGGCGTAAGCGTCCAAAAAATGGTCTTTGAACACTAATTTAAAATAAGACACCAAATATCAAAAATAAAAAACTTGCGCATTTGTCCTATTTTTTTTAGGGCGATTTTGAGGAAAACCAGCATTTATAGGCATAAAAATCGCTTATGGATATTAAAGGTCTGCAAGTAAATTGCAAAAAATTGAAAGTTTTTGCGATTTTTTAACGGTTTTTGAGGATTTTTGACGGATTTTAACAAGTTTTGATAAGTTTTGAGGGTGTTTTTGCAAGTTTTATTAAGGAGTAAACAATTCGTCTTTTATTAGTAGTCAGTACTCAGTAGGTAGTAGGTAGAATCGGCAAGGCCGATGGAATTTTATTTTTTTTAGACGGGATAACAGGATATTTTTATTGATTGTCCGATTTGTCGGAATATAATATAATAATAGTTATCAGGGAGCAGTTATCGATTATCAGGAAAGAAGAAGGTAAAACACAGAATATAGAATTCAGAAAGAATTTTTAATTTTAAATTCTTAATTTTGAGTTGTGGAGTAAAATAAGCCATCTATAGTTTTTCTAATTGTAAAAAGTAATTTATGAACCGTGTAAAATATTTTAGCTTTATTGAGGAAAAACTTAATTTTCTTGCTTATCGCATAGAAGTATGTGGAAAATTGAACCTTCTGGATATACATCTGCACTCAGAAGACTTTTATCAGAATTTTTTTAATCTACTTTTTGATTGGAAGCTCGAGAATCTTAATAAAATACAACATAACGCTCCAGGTATTGATTTAATAGATACCACAAACAAGCTAATTGTTCAGGTTTCTGCTACGGCAACAAAGCAGAAGGTTGAAGCAGCCCTTTCTAAAAACCTTTTAAAGTATAAAGGCTATGCCTTTAAGTTTATTTCCATATCCAAGGATGCAAAAAAATTACATTCTCAAAATTTTAAGAATCCTAATAATCTATTATTTGATTCCAAGGTTGACATTTTTGATATTCCTTCTCTTTTGAACATCATTCGGGGTATGGGTGTTGACAAACAACTAATAATTTGTGATTTTTTGAAAAAGGAACTCAAAAGTGAACCCGATCCAGACAAAATAGTATCCAATCTTACAAAAATCATCCAAATTCTTTCTAAAGAGGATTGGAGCCAAAAGCCATCAAAACCAGAAATCATACCGTATGATATACCAGCAAAAATTTCATTCAATCAACTGGATAAAGCCAAGGATATTATTGAGGACTACAAAATTCACTATTGCCGCATTGACAAAATCTATTCAGATTTTGATAAGCAGGGTGTGAATAAAAGCCTTTCAATTCTTGATGGTATCCGCACGGAATATATGGCTATAGGTGCAGAGAGTTCACCTGACCAATGTTTTTTTTCAATTGTCAAAAAAGTTGCTGATAAAATTCGGGCAAGTGCCAATTACAGACCTATGGCTGATGAAGAACTTTTACTGTGCGTGCAGATTCTTGTTGTGGATGCATTTGTTAGATGTAAAATATTCAAAAAACCTATGGGAAAAGAAAATGTTAGTTCCCGATAATATTCATCCCGAGCAAACCGTTTATTTTAACGGTGCGTTTGTACTGAAAGCTATGCAGAAGTATCGCGTGTTGGATATGCTTGACTTGTATATACAAACTACAACTGAACGAGAAATGAGTATGCCTGTTTTTGTTCTATGTCTTGACTGGCTTTTTCTTCTCAATTTGGTTACTCTGAATGAAAATGGTAAGGTAAAGCTATGTTCTTGAAATCGCTAACTATTACCCATGATGATGGCACGATAATCCGTGATATTAAATTTCATGCTGGTCTCAATCTCATTGTTGACGAAACTCCCGTTGTCAGCGGCAAAGAAACCGGGAACAATGTAGGAAAAACAACTGTCCTAAAGCTAATCGATTTCTGCCTTGGTGCTAATGCAAATGAAATATACTCCGATTACGAAAACAAACGTAACCAGTATAAACTTGTCAAAGATTTTCTGGTCGATCAGAAAGTGCTCATTTCGCTGGTTCTCAAAGAAGATCTTTCGCAAGAAGAATCTCGAGAAGTGCTCCTTGAAAGAAACTTTCTGGCTCGCAAAAACAAAATTCAACGCATAGACGGCAAGAATATGATTGATGATAAAGAGTTTGAAGAAGCTCTTACCTCTCTTCTGTTTCCAGGACATTACGGACGTAAACCGACTTTCCGTCAGATTATTGCTCACAATATTCGCTATAAAGATTTGAGTATCAATCAGACAATCAAAAATCTTGATCGGTATACTCGCGATGACGAGTACGAGACACTCTATCTCTTTCTTTTGGGCTGCGATTTTGGAGAGGGAAATACTAAACAGGATTTGCGTTCACAAATTGACGTTGAGGAAAAATTTAAGAAACGCCTTGAGTCAGAGCAAACAAAATCAGCATACGAGGCCGCATTGGCTCTTATTAAATCAGAAATAGATGAACTTGAGTGTCAAAAGGCGGCACTAAATCTGAATCCGAATTTTGAATCAGATTTGGATAAACTGAACAAAATAAAGTATCATATTAATCTTACTTCATCTGATATAGGCAGACTTGAACTACGGAAAGATTTGATTTTAGAAGCTCAACGTGAGATGCAAACCAGTGTATCCACTATAGATATTACGCAATTGCAGCAGATATATCAGCAGGCAACATCTTTGGTAAGCGGAATCCAAAAAACCTTTCAGGAACTTCATGACTTTCATAACAGAATGATTAAGTCAAAAATACAATTTATAACACAGGATTTGCCAAAGATTAATACAGAACTTACTGCAAAACGAGAGTATCTGAATCGTCTATTGGCAGAAGAGACAGAATTAAGTACCACTATTACTCAGAGTGATTCCTTTGAAGAGCTTGAACAGTTGATTGTAGAGCTTAATGCCAAGCATCATACAAAGGGTGAATATGAAAACACACTGCGGCAACTAAATACCGTGGAGTCAAAACTCACTGGACTTAATGAAGAACTCGCCACAATTGATAATGAACTTTTCTCCGATGAATTCGCCATTAAAATTAAAGAACAGGTCAGCAAATTCAATTTGCATTTTTCATCTGTGTCATTTGAGTTGTATGGCGAAAAATATGCATTGAAGGCTGATACAAAAATAGTAAAAGGCCGTCGCCTCTATGAATTCACAGCATTTAACCTCAATTTCAGTTCGGGGAAAAAACAGGGAGAAATATCCTGTTTTGATATTGCCTATACGCTCTTTGCTGACGAAGAGAATATCCCCTGTATGCACTTTCTCCTCAATGATAAAAAAGAACTAATGCATGATAACCAACTCCTGAGGATTGCCAAGCTTGTCAATACAAAGGGAATACAGTTTGTTGCATCAATTCTGAAAGACAAGTTGCCAGAAGAGTTGAATAAAGATGAATATATAGTAGTGAAACTATCGCAAGATGAGAAGCTTTTCATGATTGAAAACGAACCCGCCGAATAAATCGGCGGGTTAAATACAATGGATTCCCGTTTTCACGGGAATGACAAGTAACCGCGTGGGCTTCCGTTTTCGCTGCGCTACGCCGCGACAGGTTCGGCGATGAGATTTTATTGACCCCACCATAGTGATGGTGGGGCTAAACGCGAAAAGTGGGAATGGTGGGAAAGAACGCGGGGAATTGGAGAGAATAACCGCTAAAAGCCGATAAATCTATTATATATGCTGCGCGGCGTGTTTGCGCGCTTATAATGCTGCAATCATATATTTTATCGGACTTTATTGAGGTTCAGAAGTTGAAAGACAAGAATAAAAATTTGAGCAAAATCGCCTTGCTGGTTTTCGCACTGGCGGTAACTATTGTGCTTTTCTTCAGTTGCGTCAGTTTCAACGCGGGGGATTTTCCCAGTCAATACGTCTGGCCGAATAACGAGCCTGTCGCCAACTGGTGCGGCAACGTCGGAGCGTTCGCGGCGTATTATCTGATTTATTATGTCGGGCCGGGCGTTTTTGTGCTTTTAGCGGCTTTGGCGGTCGCGAGCGTCTGGTGGCTGTGCGGCAAGGAAATCGACCAGCTCATTCTTCGCATAGCAGGAATAATTCTCACAACAGCGGCGGTTTCGTCAGTTATTTTTATGCTCCGGCCATATCCGCAGGGGGCATTGCCTATCGGCAGCGGCGGAGTACTCGGCAGCGGAATTACGTTCTTTTTGAAGGCTAATTTTTCGCTTCTTGGTTCGGTGGTAATTGTGGCCAGTAGTCTTATTGTCGGAGCGATTCTGCTTGCTGATACGCTGGTTATTTTGACTCTGCATCTGCTCGGTGTGTTTTTCGCAAGGTTATTCGGAATGTTCGCTCCGGCCTGGTACGCGGCTCGGCAGCAATCACAGGCCGTTGCCAATATCTGGCAGAAACTCAACGCAAGAAAACCCGAACCCACAGTGGCGGAATTGATGGCGCAGGAAGCCGACCATATTGAACAGCAGCAGGCAGTCGAGCCTGAACACCACGAAACCATAAAAACCGATGAGGCGATTGAAACTCATCTTGAAAAGAAAACGGCTGTTCCTGCTCCTGTCGCAGCGGCGGCGATTGCGGCGGTTAAAAAACAGGAGCCGGAGCCGATTTATGAAGCTGAAGACCTCGGCAGTTATCTGCTGCCCGGCTTAGATTTGTTAATCGAGCCTGAATACTGTTTCGGCGAGGTTCAGGAAAAAATTATTAAAGCGAAGTCCGCGGCTCTTGAAAAAGTTTTGACGGAGTTCGGAATCGAAGCGAATGTTGTTGGCGCTGATCCTGGTCCGACGATAACGATGTTTGAGATGGCTCTTTCACCCGGCGTGAAGGTCAGCCAGATATCTAATCTTTCAAATGATATTGCCCGCGCATTGGGCGCGCCGGCGGTGAGAGTTGTTGCTCCTCTGCCCGGCAGGCACACAATCGGAATTGATGTGCCGAATAGCCAAAAGGAAACTGTAAGATTAAAAGACCTTGTTGTACGCGCCGGCGAATCGTATCGCAAAATGCACATACCGCTGTTTCTCGGAAAGGACTCGTCCGGCCGCGCTCTGGTTTCTGATTTAACGAGTATGCCGCATTTGCTTATCGCAGGAACGACAGGTTCCGGCAAAAGCGTTTGCATAAACAGTATTATTATGAGCATAATGCTCACGAAGCGGCCTGATGAGGTTAAACTAATTCTTGTTGACCCGAAGATGGTTGAGATGACGGCCTTTGCGAAGATTCCGCATCTGATGGCTCCGATAGTAACGGAGGTAAGCAGGGCAGAGCAGATTCTCGAATGGGCGACGATGAAAATGGACGAGCGGTATTCGCTGCTGGCCGAGGCGGGCGTGAAAAATATTGCGGGCTTTAACGCTCTGGGCGCAGAAGAGGTGGTTCGCAGATTTAATCCGCAAAGTGTGGAAGAGGAAGCGAGGATTCCGAAGAAGCTGCCGTATTTTGTTATTATTGTTGATGAGCTTGCGGATTTGATGATGACTGCGTCGAAGGAAATAGAAGCATTCATAGTGAGACTTGCGCAAAAGAGCAGGGCGGTGGGCATTCATATTATTCTGGCAACCCAGAGGCCGCAGGCGACGGTTGTAACTGGATTGATAAAATCGAATATGCCTTCGCGAATCAGTTTCCGCGTAGCATCGAGAATGGATAGTCGAATTGTGCTTGACCAGAACGGCGCAGAGACGCTGCTCGGGCAGGGCGATATGCTGTTTCTAAAGCCCGGCACAAGCGATGTTGTTCGCGCGCAGGGCGCGTATGTTGACGATATGGAAGTTAAAAAAGTCGTCGCTCATCTGATTGAGCAGGCAGAGCCGCAGTTCCATCCTGAACTGATGCAACTTAACAGGATTGATACTACCGAGGCTTGCAAGGACGAGATGTTCGACGACGCGGTCAGAGTTGTTCTTGAATCGAAGCGCGGAAGCGTTTCGCTTTTGCAGCGTAAATTGAGCATCGGCTACGCTCGCGCGAGCAGAATCATCGAGGCGATGGGAGCTTCGGGTCTGCTTGGCGGGCAGTCAGGCTCGCGAAGTTATGATGACGCTTGAAGAATACGAGCAAATGAAAGCTCAAATGGCAATAGACAAACATAACGGCTTCAGCGATATGCAGGACGATGAGCCGATTGTGGAATATGATGAAGCTGATGAAGATGATGATGAGCAGCAGAATAAACCCCAAATTAAAGAAGTTGAATACGACAATGATAATGTAGAAGCTGAAAATTTAAATCTAAAAATGTAAAACCAAAAGTCAAAAGTAAAAATTATTTACATCATATAAATTTACCGAGACCATGAATAGTTTTGAGTTTTAAGCTGTGGTTTTAAGTTTTCAATTTTAATTTTTAAGTTCTTATAGCTATGACTGAACAAGTACAATCATCTGGAGACCATACCAAGCAATGTCCTTATTGTGCGGAGGTGATTCTTGCGGCGGCGATAAAGTGCCGATACTGCGGCGAATTTTTGAATCGGCCGTTAAAAACTCCCGCGCAAAATGCAGACGCTCAATCGGCGGATTCGCAAAAACAGCCCGCAAATACTGTTTTCGAGGCCAATCCTTCGATTTGGTGTATTTTTCCGGCGTTTTTAAAAACTGTTTTAGTCGCTGCGTTTTTGCTTTTCGTTTCTTTCTGGCCGGTCAGGCAGATTTTGACGGATTTTAATAAAATTCCGCCAAATATCGTTGACGCTTTTTTGAAGTACAGGCCTGTTGTGGGCGTTTGTCTGACGGCTTTGGCGATGCTGATATTTTCGTATAAAGTTCTCAAGCTAAAGAGCGTTCACTATCGCGTAACTGCCGACAGGGTTGAATGGTCGCGCGGGATTTTTGAAAGACGGATAGACAATATAGATATGTTCCGTATCGTTGACATCAGACTTTGCAGGAGTATTCTTGATTGTATTCTCGGAATAGGCGTAATTGTTTTGATTACCAATGACAAGACCGACCCGGAATTTAGATTTGAAAAGATTCGCAGGCCGAGACAGCTTTATGAAATTATCAAAAAGTCAAGCCTCGATGCCGATACGAAACGCGGCGTAATTCACCTTGAATAAAAGATATAGCCACAGAGAACACAGAGGCCACAGAGATATGTTTTTTTAGAATTTTATTCTGAAATCGATATATGAGGGGTTGGGGGCAACATCATCGGATTCAAAATCGTTTATCGCAAATGTTTCCTGCAAATCATGGAGGCAGTCTTCAATGTCCTCCTTTTGACCCTGAACGAGCATTTCCACTTTGCCATCGTGGTTATTGCGGACAAAGCCGGTCAGCTCATAGCGTTTTGCGACGCTTTGAGCGGTAAAGCGAAAGCCGACACCCTGAACGTGGCCGGCGAAAAAAATATGTCTTGCAGTCTCTGCCATAGTGTTCCTTAAAAACTCTAACAAAAAAACATTTGTACATAATTTTTGTATTTCGTCGTTTGTGAAGCGTGAAGCGAAAAAACTACGAAATACGCTTCACGAGATACGCTTTACTATGCTGCGTCTTTTTCATCATATTAGAAGCTCTTATTCTATCTTCTGAAATAATAATTGAAAACTTTAAATTATTTTGACTTCGGTTATAATGCCGGTTCTATTTAAAAAATTAACGACGTGAATATACTAAAAAGAATAACTCGCAGGGAAGAACAGCTTTTCCAGCTCACAACGCTGGTTGCCGGCGGCCATGCGCTCGGAGAGGTTCTGGATAGATTGGCTCGGGCTGCGGTCGAGATTA
>Ga0209417_1006451_pt1 | contig 11991 bp, 10 predicted proteins | sample RifGroF2_FD_184002 | JGI IMG/M metagenome (GOLD analysis project Ga0209417, IMG submission 184002) | Groundwater microbial communities from Rifle, Colorado, USA - Groundwater F2 (SPAdes) (version 2) | ecosystem: Environmental > Aquatic > Deep subsurface > Groundwater | place: Rifle, Colorado... | reverse complement strand
ATTTAATGCCCGCCAAATAGGCACGTCCTGCGCGTCAAGCGACACGTTGACATTTGAATCAACCTCGTGGTCATATATAACATTGTATCCGGTCAGCTCGCCAATTTTAGCAATAAGCGTTCTTAAATTTACGCCGGATGAGCGCAAGGTAATCTTTTTGTCAAAGACTGCCGGCAGTTCTGATTTAGGGCTTTCTGCTTTAACCGAAGGTGCCTCGTCAATGCCTTCCTTTTCTTTAAAAGGACTTTCCTCTAATTTTTCCGCCTGCTGCTTCCATTCATCAGTGAGAATCTTTGCCCTGGTCTCCTGGTTTAACGCAAGTAAAAGCTTCGGGCAGAACAGTAATATCCCTGACGCTAAAATCAAGATAATTAAACGCATAATCCTCTCCTCCTTCTTTGTGTTTTGGTTCTTTCTTTCCTTGGGGGTAATTTATCGGATAACCTGGTTTATTCCTCCATTCGGCAGGCGTAATCACCACCGGCTCATTATGCTCCGGGATAAATACGCCGTTCTCAATATGGGCCGGAATTTGAACGTTTTGCACAACCGGGCTTGACCAGTAAAAGTAAGGAAAATCATTTCCATGGAAAGCCTGGGCAAAATCTTCTATATTTTCCCTTACTCCCGCACGATAGCCTGTTTCAAAAACTTTGTCTTTTTTGCCCAGAGTAGAGCAGCCGGCTAAGAGCAGAATAAAATAAATAATCAGAAACTTTTTAATGTAATCCATACGGACGCTCCTTCGCGCAAACTTCCAGCGCTTCTAAATAGTTACCTTCGAATTGCCGCACTTTATTCTCCAGATATTCATTGTCTTGGGCGTCGCTGGTTGCCACCCAATAAAGAAACGGATCAGGCACCAGCCTGATTACGCCGCGGGATGAATCAGAGATTAAAAGTGCCTCGGAAAACTTTCCTTTCTGGGTCTCCACTGACTTTAAGAGCTCTATTTCCTTATCCGTTAAAGAGGCAAAGGCCTTGAGGGAATCAACGACATTGGGCTCCTGCTTTAAGAAAACCTTGTTTGCGGCATTTGCCTGGATGGCAATACCGCAGTCTCCCCCTACCAGATCAGTTATCTCCTGGGTTATGGCCACAGCTGAACAGCGGTATTTCCGGTAGGTCTTAAAGGAATTGGTGATAAATTCAGCGGTGTTTTTTAAACGCAGCAGGCTCCAGGCCTCATCTATCAGCAGGAATTTGCGCTTGGGCTTCATTTCAGCTGATGAAACAAAATTGGTGATAAAGTACATGATGTTCAGTAAGACCACAAGCTGTAAATCGGAATGAGCGCTTAAATTCCCCAATTCAAATACCGTAAACTTAGTATCCATCTTAAACTGATTTTTGCCGTCAAAGAACTTGCCGTATGATCCTTCTCTGGTAAAAGGCGTGAGTTTTAAAGCAAGCTTTAATCCTATGCTCTCGCCTAATCCCAGTTTTCTGTTACAGGCGTGGCTTTTGAGTTTATCCGCTACGTCAGATAAAACCACCTCCTCATCTTTATTCTTCCTCTCCTCATAAGCGGCAAGAATCGCCTTTTGCAGAACGCCTTCCTGCTCCCTGAACAACCGCTCTCTTTCATCGCCGCCGGAGCACATCTCGGATAATACGGTGACCAAAAATGCCAAATGTTCGGCATCCGGCTCTTTTAAGAAAGGATTAATAGTAACCGGGTCATTTAGCTCAAACCTGATATACCGGCCTCCTAAAATTTGGCAGAGCTTCCGGTAAGAATCTCCTTTGTCTAAGACAAAAAAGTGGGAGTCGAGCCGGGCATTCTGCAGAATAAAGTCATTCACAAAAAAACTCTTACCCGCTCCTGATGCCCCGATAATAATAGCGTGCGGGTTGGTATTGGAGTCAAAGAAATCCCAATTAATCAATTCGCCTCTTCTATTCAGATATACTTGCGCGGGTGTAGAAGTTCCCTTGACTGAGCCGTATAAAGGAAGCATATCGCTTAAGTTAGAAGAGATCATGCGCCTGGTGCGCTTGATAAACTTCTCATAAGAGTGGTCAAAACACAAAGGCAGGCAGGATAAAAAGAGCGAGCTAGCAATAATCTCTTCTTTCATACCCTCGCAGCCCATGCGCGATAACATATTTAAGATGTTGGCAATGGAGCTTTCGCATTTGTCTTTTGAACCTTCCGAAATAATAAAATGAATCCTGGAATAAATTATCTTATGGCCTGAGCTGAAGGTCTCTCTAATAACAGAATCAAGCTCTTCTTTTTTCTCAGAGGCCTCAATTGACTTATCGCCGAAGTAAGTAGAACGCTGCATAAAGGCAAAGGCCTTCTGCATCTTTATTCTTCTTATCGCTTCTTCCTGCTTTGGTATATAAAAGTTAATCACCATAATGAAATCTTTTAATAAATCCAGCATAGAAAAGCGCGTTCCCCGGGCAAGTTCCGCGGTAAACATGCCGGTTTCCGTAGCAAGAGGCAGCTCCTTTAAGGTAACCACCCTGCACAGTTGACCTTCAAATTCAAAACCCTCTAAAGAGGCCTTCGGGCAATTGTATAAAAGCTGGCCGGTTAAGGATTCGCCTTCCCTGAACGCAGGCATAGGCAGGGCATTGGCGCGTTGAGGATTCAGCAATTTATAAAGCAGGCGGTGCAGCTCTTTTTCCTTAAGTTTACTGTACCTTATTTCGCACGCCTTAAATACCCCTTCCACCACATCAGAAAACCTGCTAATACTCTGGCAATCCACCAAGAAGCCAGTTGATATTTTTTCCCCAATACTATTCTTCCCGCTAAAATAAAACCGCAATTTATCACTCCATGTGGTACATGCACCCGAAGGAAAATAGCGCAGGGTAAAAAAACAGCGTATTCTTTTTGACGCATACGGGCCGGTATGCTGTTCGAAAAATCCGGCCTTTCCTGAATTCAGGTGCTCGAGTCTGGCTTTAGCGGCTTCTCTTACTATCTCATTATCCAAGGCCTGGGAAAAATCCGTATAGCTTTGGAGCCGGTCGTTTAAATCTTCATCGCAGATAAGAATAAACTGGCAGCTCACCAGGTCTTCCGGAAGCCGGATAATGATGCCCTCAATCATCTGAGCCAACTGCTCTAAATAAGCGCCGGATTTGGTTTCGCTTTCAATTAAGGAAATTTCCCAGGCCTGTCCCAGGCTTCCGTCTTTGAGCACGAAGAAACCGTTCTCATGGCTAAAATAAGGCAGAAGTTCGGTAAAGGACATGCCTTCATCGAGAAATGATTCCAGGGTTTGCTTCTTCATCATTTTTTACTAGTTTCCTTATAAGGGACTATCAAGGGAATCCTGGCGTTGCCTTTTTCTTGCGTATCAATAAACCAGCGCGGCTCTTTTACCATGATATAAACCCAGTGTCCGCTGACTAAGGCTTCGGATGAATATTTTGATTTATGCGCCGGCAGCCATACCAACCTGACATCCGCCGGCTCAACCACCGGCACATAAGGCTTGACGTAGCCAAAGGCTTTATTTACTTTTAAGTTTTCCTTTATATAGTTAACCGCGTCAGCCCGGCCGCTGGATACAGCTTCCAGGTATACGTCCATTACTTTGTTTGGGCTGTCTTTAACTAACCCTTTAGACGCGGCGCATCCGTTAGTAATCAATAGAACCAAAATTATCGCGAGGTGCTTCAAGGCCTTCAATTTGCACTCCTTTCTGGATAACCAAGACAGCTTTTTTACCTGCCTCAATTTTTACCGCGGGGATCATGGCTTCTAATTGTTTCTGGTAATAACTGGACATCCCTTGCGCGCTATTAGCCAGTCCGGAAAACATGGAATAGCGGCCGGTGTTTCCGGTAACGTTTTTAGAGGTTTGGCCGTAGGCGCCGGTAACGGTTGAGGTCTCTGCTTGGGAGAGCGCCTCAGAGCCTCCTGCCAGGAATCCGGAAAGAAAATCTAAGCTAAGCTGTCTTCCGGTATTGTAAATAAGCTCACCCTGTATACCTAAGCGTCCGTCACTATCAGCTAAATAACCCAAATTCGCCTCGTGTTCAAAAACCTTTCCATCCGGCAATACTGTAGAAAAACTTACCACTTGGATAATCGCCCTTTTTGAGACTATATCTCCTACAGCCTTACCGATGGCAAAGGCACCCTTGAGGGGAATCCTGGTGTTATTCGGGCCGTAAAAGGCCTCGTCAATGCTGACTAACACCGGCAAGGGGTTACTTTCATTAGCAGGGGCATACACACCGGTGAGAAGAGTGCCTTTAACAAAGCTTCCCAAGGGAAGATAAACGTACCTCTTCCCGGGAACTTTTTCCTCAATCTTGATTTCGCCGACTTTAGCCATCTCTAAATTGATTGCTTGTCTGGCTGGTTGCGACATGGAAAGAGGACTAAGAAGCGTCTCTTCAATAGATCCGGTGCTTTGCCCCCGCTCAAGGCCTTGCTTTATTAAACCACTATTCTGCGTAAGAGTGTCCGTTACTCTTTTATCCAAATCTACGACAATCTTACTAATCTGGCTTTGGTTTTTACGCAGCTCTTGTGCATTGTTCTCAAACGCGCCAATGCGGTCATTAAGAGAATCGAACTTTGCCGTGATATCGTAGTACTGCTTTTCAATGCGGCTGACATAAGACTTTGTATCCACAGAACCTACTAATACACCGACATCTTTATCTTCCCCCGGGCCAGCGGTTTTTTTAGCCTCTGCCAGATCCAGGCTTTTCCTGATCTTTTGGGTTTCCTTGCTTCCTGTAAATACCAGCAGCGTAAGAGCCATGCTTAAAGAGGAAATAATTATGAAGGTTAACTTCTGATTATTACGCAGCACCGGCGGAAGTTTATTAAAGCCGGGAATCTTATCAAGGGTTATCTTCATTGCCCCAATCCTTCCACAATCATGTAAGCCCTGGTGGTATGCCTTGAGGGTTTCTTGTTTGTATCATGAGGCCGCGCCTCCAATATTTGGCTGTCTATGCTTATGGCCAATAAACCCGACAGCTCTATATGCTCAATTGGTACGACAACCGGTTTATCCGTGAGGTTCTCAAAAGTCAAAACAAAAGCTTTTGTACCGCCGGCAAGCTCATAAACCTCATCTATGGTGATACGCAACTTAGCGTTATTAAAAATATCCTGGGGATGCAGATTTGAGCTGACTGAACCAGGCGGCTGCCTGCCGGTAAGAAGCGCTTTCATTAGTTCAACCGTATTTGCCGTGTCCTTGCCCTGCTCTTCGTTTACTTGGCTAAGAGGCTTCTTAATCTTTACGCGGGTAGGTGCTTGGGCTTCATCCATGACTAAACGCAGGCAATAGGAAACATTGTCCTGAGTAACTACGTAAACTTGAGATTCTAAGTTTTCTCTAGGCAGTAAGAAAACCCTGTTTCCCAAGGTTTCAATCTGCAGAATTTCACCGGATACGCTTTTTGTGACATTGGCGATTTTATCCGGGAATTCAGCTTCGGTAATCATACCTGTTTTTAATCTTAAAGTAATCGCATCACTGTAATCTGATGCTCCAGAAACATTGACTTGCCCTGATATAAATAGCCCGGAAACAATCATCGAATAAAATATTTTTTTAAGTATTTTCATTATTGCTCTACCTCTTCCTGTTTAACCCCGGCAATCACCAGGCCGTAGGGGTTGGTTTCAATAGGCGGGATTCTTTGCAAGGTCATACTGTAGCGAAGCATGCGGTCATCCAGTTTTTCTTTACCCATAAAAATAATCTTTTCTCCAGTTAATGTAACTTTGAAATCCAGGCCTGAGTCTTCTGATTCCGGCTCTTTGCTCAGGGAAAATAATGAGGAGATGTTGTCGCGCGTAACTCTTGATATTTCATCTTCAAGGCTGGCCTTGGTCTTGGAAAGAAGCCCTGGCGACATATAACGCATTGCCCTCATATAAGTATCCTTGACTGTAACCGGCGTAAAGTTATTGCGGTTTAAGAGCCAGTTTGAGGCAAAACCGCAGACCACTGCTTTATCTATGCGGTTCGGATAGGCCATGCCTGCTTCCTGGGCGCTGGGGATGTAATAAATGGACTGGGGCTTGGTGGATACTTTAAATAGCGTAACCAGCAAAGCTAGGCAAAATGCAACCACGGCATAAAGGCTGATCCCCAAAAAGGCGGAGGTTTGTTCAGCATGAGCCCATTTTTCAACAAAACCGGCGCGTTTTACTTTTTCGGGTTTAAGATCATTCATGGCAAATAAAAAAGGGGCCGGCATTCCTGAGAGTTTCCTCAGAAACACCAGCCCCTTTGTTTTTCAAATAGGACTGTTGTACCTCTAACTGCTAAATTTTTAAGTTACAAAATTACTATACACCATAATTTTAACTTGTCAAGATTTTTTGTAAAATCTTCCAAATCTTTTGTAAAATTATTTCAAAGGATATTCTCACTCAGGGCGCCCAGAAATACGGCGCGGCAGAAAGACTCTCTGGATATAGCTTATTTAGAAGTGACGCAGTTTTGGGAGAGAGGTCAAATTAGCCAGATGCTACTACTATTATATTAATCCCAATCTACCTCTTTCAACCTAGAGTTTAACTTTTTCATAGACGTATATATTCGTCGAAATCCTGACTTAGCATCTTTTCTTATTTTGGGATCTTTAATCATCTTAAAAGACTCAAAGAGAGTTTTAATATCTCCGATATATGCTCCTTTTTTCCAAAGCCACGATAGTAATTTCATCGTATCTATTAACATTTGAGGACATCGACTTGCCATAGTTTTTATAACCTCTTCTGTGACATCAAGCCATAAGTCCATACGCTTCTTATCAACAGTGGCTCGCCTCGTATACAAAACTATTTCGTGCATCATGATCTCGAACCATTGAAGACAAAGTTCTGGTTCTTTATCAATCCACTTCTGCAAAAAATATTGAATATTTTCGTATAAGGTTCTTTCGTAAGGCTGCTTTAATAAAAGTTCAAAATACGGCTTAATAGTTTTCAGCTCAATCGGTTCTTCATCTAAGATATCGCGGAATATCCATGCGAAGATAGAATGGAATTTTACATCTTCCGACTGCTTACTTTTTAGCATCGCTACAAAACGTTTATTTAAAACAGCAGAATCAAATTCAATAGGTTGTTCTTTAAAATTGTTTTTTCTATAGATGCCGTAATAAACAAACAAGGAGGCTGAGTTTCTCGATGACCTTAAGACATCTAGAACTTCCATGGTCTCTTGTGTATTTAAATCTTTATAATAATTAAAAACATCTACCAATCTCCTGCATATTGCTTTTAACTTCGAATTTGACCTAAGTAATACCAAGACAGAAAAGACAATATCATGAAATTTCTTATAATTTTCACAATAAGGCCTTCTTCCATATCCACTCAACAGAACTCTTCTTCCCGAAATAGCTCTTAAAGGAACTAACGCCTGTAATTTAACATAGTAGTTTTTATGATTTATAAGTGTTTCTGTATACTGTAGCGCCTCTGCCATATACTCATCTCGAAAACATAACTTTTGAATAACCCATGCTAAATGACCTAATACTGTAGTGATATGCCCATTATCTTCTCCGGCTAGAATTTTTGCATGATAATTAAAAGCGGGATCGCCTTGGTAAACCTCTGGTTCACCGGGGTCAGTATCATCTATAAATTTATTTATTAACCAAATAGCGTCTGCATACCTATCTTTATCTATAAGCCATTCTCCTAAACGGACCATTTCCTGCCTGGCGAATTTATTTTCAAAAGCTTCAAATGGTTTCTTAGCATCTATAAGAACCCTTAGCGCCTTAAATAGTTTATTCCTATGAATGTCACCAAGTTTATCTAATGCGGTAAACCATTTCTCAAATAATTCGAAGGTCTGACTATCTAGCCGGACTTGTTCTCTTTCAAAATCGCAGAAGAAATTACGTGAATAAATTATGGTATGAAGCCATTTACCATCGCGAGTTTTCAATTGAAGCCAGATTTCATCAATAGAAGCACATTCCAATAGTTTCCCATAAATCCGGCTAAAGGCATCGATGACGTTTTGCGATTCTTTAGCAAAGAAATACTCGCCTACTAAGAGCCAGATTCTTTTTGAGATATTTCTTCCAGTATTGATTGAAAGCTTTTTATTAACATCGTCTGTCTTAACAACAGTATTATCGTAGATAATCCCCGACGGATTAATAAAACCGCCCCCCCTTGATGATCCAAAGCTAATATACGATCCCTCGTTATTAAACTTATCTATTTGAAACTTGCCGAATTTACCAATACTAATCTCTAATTGACAGCTGTTTATTCCTTTTAATATTTGCTCAATAATCTCATTTGCCTTTTTATCATTCTTAATTCTAAGATAAGGTGGAGTGTTAACCAAATATGATCCTTTTATTAATGATGGAATCTTCGTTTTTAACGTACTCTGTAACCGCGCTGCATTTTGCGACCAATTAATAAGCCCCTCAAGTTCTTCTCTGTTATGAACCCCTTTTACTTCGACTAAAGTCTCAGCTTCCTCAAGTAAATAATCCGGAGCTTTGTCATCCCTCACTTCCTCATCAGGGCATCTAATAGTAATATTACTTAGCTGAGGATGATATTTTGACAAATAATAGCCAGAGAATGCGATTATATTAACGTTTTCTTTTTTATTATGCGTAATACTAATATTTTCGACTGCCATATTTTAATCTCTATAAAATAAAACGTGCAAAAATGGAGGGGTTTCTATTTCTTAAGACTTAGAGGCGGTCTTATGTTAGATATTATCCTTATTCCTAGGCAACATCAGAACCAACCAAAAATCCATCTGGTAATTTACATTTTGCAACAAGTGAGGTATAAGCTAAATATCTAGTACAATGTTGCCTACCGCCTTCTACCTGTATTAAGCTGTCCCCACCGGAGAAAATAATACCAGAAACAATAGAATATTCCTTATTATTTAACCTACTTTCTAGTTTCTTTTTTACCTGATCATTATTTAACCAATCCTCCCATACTAGATCTTCTTTATTATGGACGACAATGATTGCTGGTTTTTCTTTATTTATTCGCCTCTTTAGGCTTTGCAAACCCTTCGAGAGGGAATCGAACATACTTTCAACCGAACCTTTTGATTCTTTAACTTTTACTTCTACATCAACATCAATTTTGGTTTGAGGATCATAAATTTCTAAATCCGGAGGATCTTGACAGAAAATAGAAGGCCATCTTATTAGACATCTCCGTCTTAAATATTCAGAGGCAATTTGAGCCTCAGCGCAAAGCGTATCTATATAATTTACTTTATAAAAATTCATTAAAATCTTACCATGACCAGCATCACGCAAAATATTTTTTAACACTACAACAAAATGACCTACCGTATTTACTTCAAGAAGAATATTATCTGGTATCTCTAAAATTGACCAGTCTTTATCTCTATTTTTAAGATAGAATTGAATAACCGGAAATAATCTGTGCTTTTTGGATAAACGTTTTATTGCAATATTCTCACCACCCAACAAACTAAGAAATTCTCCCAGAATATTAGGAATGTATTTATCAAAAATAGGTATTGCGGACGCTTTATGACTCATAGAAGTTCTTTCATAGCTACTCTAACTTTAATTGGATGAATGATTCCGTCCCCTGTCCATCGCAATAAGCTAGATCGCACTCCTCCCAATACTTTATCACCATTGGCAATCGCTCAACTTGCGTTGTATTCTGACATATAGAAGGATAAGGGAAAGTAAACTCATGCACCTTCCACTGCTCTATCGGAACATCTGAATATTTCTTAAGTAATGGCGCGGCCGTTTCTTGAGTTCTAATATAGGGGGATGCTACAACCAAATTCGGCGGGTCGATAAACTTCTTAACCATATTTTTTGCTTGCTCGAATCCATTTTGACTAAGAGGAATCTCTGCAGGATCAGAAGAGCGCTTCCCAGCACTAGATTCACTTTCAGCATGACGAATTAACCATATTTTCTTCACCTATCTCTCGTATCCAGATAATCCAGGCTCAAATTTTCCCTTTACCTGCTCTAAGAACTTCTTATTTTCACAAAGTTCTGGCGACAATCTAGTATTCCAAAAGTCAACCTTAAGATTAGTAGCCATTTCTTTTGCGGTGGGTACTTTTAAGCTTCGCAATATATCGTTTATTATCAGTTCTTTATCAGCTGATTTGAAATAGTCCTCCCGCTGTATCTTAATTGTTCTCTGTTCGATAAAGTCCTTAAGAAGCCTCTTTAGTGCCTCAACGCTTTCATCCACGAGTAAATCTAAATCTTTCGTAAGCGCATCCTTATTATTGCTCAACTTTTTGTTAAATTCACCGATTTCCTTACTAAAACTTTCTTTATTAATAGTCAGAATGCAATCACCAAAGGAGGTATTCTTCAAATACTTATTCTTGATAAATCGTAGATCATCTTTTATTTTTTCTTGGATCTCAAAGCATTTATTATATGCAACCTTTTTCTCAAATTTATCAAACAGCCGATAAGAGGCTTTAAACTTATTCTTCGCCTCCTTAGAAGAAAAAACGAATAGTGGAGAATTCAAAGGTACAGTTTTATCAAGAAAACGTATACCTTCAAGATGACAACTTATAATCTCTATGCGAGAACTCAAAAAATCATACCGTTTCCTATTAACCAACTTTTCCTCTTGCACATCAATCTCTTTTTTCAGCTCCTCTATTTTAGCTGGCTGAATTGACTGCTCTTGCTCTGCATTTTTGGTTTCCTCGAGCGAAAATACCGACTTTAGCAATGTTTCAGTTTCTCCTAAGTCTAGTATCAAGCAATTATATTTGGGGTCTAAAGCATCTATCTCCTTGCCAAAAACATAAGACACATTATCAAGTATCAGAAAGTTGAAACCCCACTCATACCGCAAATCAGGGATGATTTCAGCATTAAGCAATATTTTCAACGCATTTAACTCTTCTAGTGTATCAGCGTTATTGTGACAATCCCTACTCAAAAACACCGCGACGCTTTTAAGGTTACCATTAACAAACTTACTAACTATAGCTGCAGACTCTGCTTCAGAAAGTATTCCACCGCAATAAATAACTCTTTTGCTGGCGCCGTTTATCTTCTGCGCTCTTTCTTCAGGTGAAATTGATCCTAAACGAAAGGGACGATAATTATCAGTAATTATCTTAATAATTGAGATCATTTTATTTTTCCAGAAAATCGAGTATAGACCTAAAGTTAATTATGGTAGAAATTACCTTTTTCTTCAATCCATCCGGATCCGTAAGAATTGGTGTCCCTCCATCAATAGAATATCTAATATGCACTCCGGGCAATGAAGTTTGACATCAGCTTTTCTTAAAATACTGCAAAATATCTTACATCTTCTTTGTTCTTCATGTCGTGCAATTTTATTTCGAAAAAACTAACCCACTTCTCATTTCCTATCCTAACCACTTTCCCAACCTTGGGCAATCTTCTAAAAATAACCAAGCTTCCATAATTTTAACTTGTCAAGATTTTTTGTGTGGCTTCCGAATTGACTCACATTAGATTATGAAAAAGCTACCCGCAAAACATGTGTTGTAGCACTTTTTTCTTCTTTAGTTTTTGGTTTTACGATAATTTCTACATCGGCATCTAAAGCATTCAACAATTCAAAAAGGTGATCCATTGAAAAATTACTAAGCCTGCCATTCACCAAACAAGAAACTTTTGATTGAGGAATGCCCAGCATCACTGCTGCTTGTTGCTGAGTCAAACCCCGCTTTTTAATAATGTCCGATACCAGAAACATTACCTAGGCACGAGCCTGCGCTCTTTCAGGATGAGTAACGCCGATATCCGCGAAAATATTATCGCTCCCCTTATGGATCAGTTCTTTTGTCTTCATAATTTATTCACTTCTCTTATAGTTTGTAGTATAATTTAAAAAATTGAAATTATGCATGCAAGGCTTCCATGACTGTCTGTGGATTAGCTTCTGCTACCTTAAGTAAGGCCAATGCCGGGCCTTCAGGTTTCCTTCTGCCCTGTTCCCAATTCTGTAAAGTATCGACACTAACACCAATCATA
>Ga0209417_1006448_pt1 | contig 11994 bp, 12 predicted proteins | sample RifGroF2_FD_184002 | JGI IMG/M metagenome (GOLD analysis project Ga0209417, IMG submission 184002) | Groundwater microbial communities from Rifle, Colorado, USA - Groundwater F2 (SPAdes) (version 2) | ecosystem: Environmental > Aquatic > Deep subsurface > Groundwater | place: Rifle, Colorado... | reverse complement strand
CTCTCTCCACATCGAGAGTAGGGTGAAGTCGGCCCCCGCCGGCCGCGGAGGCGTTTTTTTAATAAACTATTTGTTTTTTGCTTAGTTTACTACATTTTCCCATTTACACAAAATATTATACAGTCTCGTAGCTGGAGATTTAAATAGTTTTTTTAATTATTATTACTTTTTATTACTGAACAAATCGTATGCTCCTGTAGCTTTAATTTTTACCATTAGATCATTTATTTCTTTAACCGGCACTTGTAAATCTGTAAGTATATATTTTATTGCTTGTTCAAGATTATTTAATGCTGTTTCAATATTATTTATTGATCTGTTTATTTTTGGAGAGACTCCTGACGCTTCTCCAATAAGTTTTATTAGCTTTATGTCTTCAAGTGCACGCATTTTTTCTAGCATATTATTTATGTACTGTTTTATTGATGGAGTTTGTTCATTTACCAATTTGATTATTGTTTCTACGTTTTTTGTGGCCTTAACACCCTGACCTATTTTCTTTGACATGTCATTAATTTCTTTTTTTATATTATTTGTTAAATCAAGAATATCTTTTGTCATATCTGCTGTAAGGGGTATTGTAGATGATACTTTTATTGATAATAAATTGCTAGAAGATGCTGATATGATAATAGTTAAAATAATTAGTATTTTTTTGTTTATTAAATTTTTATTCATTTTTTTCTCCTTATAATTTTTCAAGTATATTTTTTAGTTTCTAAACCATTGAGTATTTTTTAAGCTATTTTCAATATTTGTTAATATTTTTATGACCATATCTGTATATTCGCCAATTGATTTGTTATTTTTGTTTTTATTAATTATCGTTCCGGAATATGATTTAAATTGTTGACCAGAAGCTTTTGTTAGAGTTTGAATTGTGTCTGAAGTTGCTATTAAAGCATTTTTTGTTTTTTTGTCAAAAACACCGGGCATATTTTTTCCTGCTATGCTTAATAGATCAGTTATTGGATCGACAATGCCATTTGCGGTTATACTTAATAATCTAGATACTTGATTCATTAATGGATAAATTCCCATTGAGATGAAGTCTCTAATATTTCTACCTTTTTGTTTGCCGTCTTGACCTTCTAATATGTTTTTTAAAAGTCTAATTTTTTCACTAATTAATTTTTTGGACCCAATTTTTGAGGCTTCATTTTTAATTGCTTCTGATTCCTTTACCAATTCTTCGGATACTATTTCTAGATTGTTAATTATTTTAGATATATCTATTGCGGCTTTGATAACTTTTTCAGGAAGATCGATAGCTCCTTTTATTTTTTCTACAGAAGTTTTTTTGCTTTCTGTATCAGCTTTATAGCTCTCGACACCTTTTAAATTAGTTATGCCAGCCTTTTTTTGACTGTGTACTTTTTTGCTAGTTCCAAGAAGTCCACCACCACTGGATTCGGTCATAGTAAAAATTCCATCTTTTTCGATTTCAATAATATCGGGGGATGTAAATTTTCCTGTTACATAAAGATTTATTCCATCAATTGTCCAGTAAACCCCTCTGCTGCCAGTGCCTGTTGTAGCTATAAATTTTGTACTTTTACCTGTGGGGGGGATACTTACCCATTCGTTTGGCGCCATTTTGTCTATTTTTACAAGTATATCTTGTCCAGAGTTATTTTTAATATTAATGCCTTTTGCGGCAAATATTTTTCCTGATGTTATAAATAAAAATGTTGTTAAGATTAATAAGTTTATATTTTTTTTCATTACGCCCTCCCTTTAGATTTAAATTTTGTAAAACAATAATTATAATTTTGTAAAATATATTACGATATATCCTACAATTCAAAAATAACACATTTTGAGATTAAAAAGCAATAGCACATTGAAAAATATTCTTATTTGCAAAGAAGTGTTCTTGTTTGAGAAGATTTATGTGATAAGGCGGGTTTTAGTAGAGCATATTTTAATGTTGTACAATTTATAGTAAATGCTTTATAATTAAGGCTTATAATAATTAAAACAAGAATAATTCAAGAATAATTAAAGGTATAGGCAAATCTGTGAAAAATAGTAAAATAAATCTTTTTGATATCACATATTCTGAGATGGAAAAAATAATAAAAGAGATAAGTCTGCCGGTTTTCAGGGCGCAGCAATTGGGTAATTGGTTGTATAAAAATTTAGTATTTAGTTTGGACCAAATGTCCAATTTTTCGCAAGAATTAAAAGATACTATAGATAAGAATTTTTATTTTTATGTTCCACAAATAGAGCATGTGGCTCATAGCGAGTCTGATAATTCCTACAAATTTTTGTTAAAAACTAGTGATGATAGATTGATTGAGTCTATTTTAATGATAGAGCCGGGTCGTACAACAGTATGTGTTTCTTGTATGATTGGCTGTCCAATGGGTTGTAAATTTTGTGCTACAGGTACAGAAGTGGGATTTGTGCGAAAGTTAACTACAGCAGAAATTATAGGGCAAGTTTTGATGATATTGCGTTATGCAAAGGAAAATGATATAGCGCAACGTATAACAAATGTAGTTTTTATGGGGATGGGCGAGCCTTTTGCAAATCTAGATGCTGTCCAGAACGCAATTTATATATTATTAGACCCTAAGTTATTTGGAATTTCTCCAGCAAAAATATCGGTTTCAACAGCATGTCCAGGAAATAATATTGCTGAGTTTATAAATAAAACAAGTGTTAGATTGGCTGTTTCATTACACTTTCCAACAAATGATCTTCGTAGCGAGTACATGCCGATTAATAAAAAGTTTAATATTGAAGAAATTATAAAAGAGTTGAAAAAAGTTAAGCTCAAAAAGAGGGACTATATTTTAATAGAATATATAATGCTTGGTGGGATAAATGACACGCCATTACATGCAAAACAGCTTCTTGGTATTGTTGGAAACTTAAAGGTTAAGATTAACTTAATACCGTATAATCCAACTGAGGGATTTGCAGCAAAAGCATCAACCCAAAAAGCGATTAATGATTTTGTACAGTATTTGCAGAGTAAAAATATTTTTGTTTCTGTTCGTAAAAGTCGTGGAATTGATATTGATGGCGGTTGTGGCCAGTTTGCGCTCAAGAAAAGTTAGTAGTTTTGGGCTTTAATAGTTAGATATGCTGGCGATCCTTCGATATGCCTACAAGGTCGGTTACTCAGAACGAGCGGGGACGGGAATTTCTGTTTGTACATTTTTATATGTTGCAAAAGTTTGATATAAATAGGCCTCACTCGCTTTACAAAATATGTTTTTTAAGCGATAATAATATATATTTAAGTAAATAATTTATAATTTTAGTTATTAGTACTATTTAGGAGTTAATGTGAAAAGAGATATCCATCCACAAGTGAACGAAGTAACAGCACACTGTACATGTGGCGCTACATTTAATATGCGTTCAACATGCGATGAAATTAAAACAACATTGTGTTCAAAATGTCATCCATATTATACAGGCGAACAAAAGTTTGTTGATACAATGGGTAGAATAGAACGCTTCGAACAAAAATATAATAAAAATAAAAAGAAGTAAGCTTTTTATTTTTTATCGATAAATTAAAATTTAAGGCGCGCACTGTAAAATATAAGTGAGCGCCTTAAATGTATAAAAAGTGTATAAAATTTTAAAAATTTAAATATAAGTTGTAGTATGTTTGAGCAAATAGAAGAATTAAGAAATAGGCATAAAGAGCTATCGCTCGCGCTTTCAAATCCTGGTCTAGACAATTCCAAGATAAGTGTTTTGCAGAAAGAATTATCTCAAATTTCTGCTATTTTACGTAGCTGGGATGCGGTTAAAGATTCTGAAGATCAGATTGAGCAAGCAAAAGCTCAGTTGGCGGATAACAAAGATCCGGAAATGGCCGAGCTTTATCAAGAAGAGATAACTGAGCTTGAGCAGAAAGCTGAAAATGCAAAGCATGATCTAGATATGATATTGTTCCCCCCGGATGAGCTTGATAATAGGTCGGTTTATATGGAAATTAGAGCCGGAACAGGTGGTAAAGAAGCTGCCTTATTTGCTTCTGATTTGCTTAGAATGTATACGAATTATGCTTTAAGTCGTGGCTGGCAAGCTGAAATAGATAGTTTTAGCACAACAGATTTGGGTGGTTATAAAGAAGTTATTTTACATATAAATGGAAAAGATGCTTACGGTTGTTTAAAAAGGGAATCTGGCGTGCATAGGGTGCAGCGGGTACCGGCAACTGAGGGTCAAGGTAGGATTCATACATCAACTGCAACAGTGGCGGTTTTGCCTGAAGCAAAAGAGGTTGATGTTGAAATAAAAGCAGAAGATTTGCGTATAGATGTTTATAGAGCTTCTGGCGCTGGTGGACAACACGTTAATACAACAGATTCTGCGGTCAGAATAACGCACATCCCAACGGGGGTTGTAGCGACTTGTCAAGATGAACGTTCTCAGCATAAAAATAAAGCAAAAGCTTTAAAGCACTTAAAATCAAGAATTTTGATGGCTCGTATAGAAAAACAGGATCAAGAGAGACGCAAAATGAGAAAAGATCAGGTTGGTGGTGCTGAACGGGCTGAAAAAGTAAGAACTTATAATTATCCTCAAAATAGAGTTACAGATCATCAAGTTAACCTAACGCTTAATAAACTGGACATGATTGTTGAGGGCAAACTAGATGAAATAGTTGATGCTTTGCGCAATGATGAGCGTAGAGAGCGAAGAGGTCAATCTATTTTGGATGTTATTAAAGCATCTTAATTTAAGCTTTATTTTTTCTATATTAATAATAATTATTTGTTTTTTTTAAGGGATAATTTTTTGGGAAGATTTTTTATAGCTTTATTAAAGCATTTTGATTGACTGTTTTCTTGTGAATTATCTTTTATAGATTTCATGTATTCTACAGTATAAACATGTTTTTTGCGCTGTGATTCTTTTTTATTAGAGTTATTCATGCATGATATGTTTTTGGTGCCTATTATAGTTGTAGTTGCTAATATTATTAGTAATAATTTTTTCATTATTTCCCTTTTTTTTAATTGTATAAAATAGCAATTTGTTTTGCGCTGCGAAAGCGAAATTAAACTTTGGCTAATTATTATTTTTGACCGTATTTTAAAGATTTTTAAGGATAAAATTTAAATCATTTTCTTGTTCCTTTTTTTGATTTCTGAGTGTTATATAATCAGCGTAATATTTCCAGTCATCAGATTTATAGAATTTTCTCAAGCTTTCAACAGAAGATGAGTATACAAATGGTCTGCCGTTTATTCCCTTTGCTTCTAATAAGCTTTTTAGAGAAAATAATTCTTTTATTGCCTTATGCCTAGCGATAAGATTAAATGTTGTTTCAGATATTGTAATTTTTCTTCTTTTTGATCTTTTAGAATGGTCTTCATATCTTTGTGCATTATTTACTGTTTTTGAAACTACAGCTATAGGAATTATGTCGTTTAGTTTATAAAAGAAGCTTAATCCTGTTTCAATTCCTAGGTGAAAATTTTTTGGATAATATTCTTGTTCTTTTGATTCTAAAAAATTTGACATCTCGTCTATAAATTCTATTGAACATAATAAGGCATTTATAAATGATTCTTCCAGACCATACTCTGATATTTTTTTAGGAAATATTACTACAAAAGAATCGCCTGCTGTAGATGTAAGAGTTGCGTTCCATTTTTTAAATATTTTTTCTGCAATGTTTGAAAATTCTGACATAAATATTGAAGGGAGTTCTTCTTTTGGGCAGTTATTACAAAAGAATGTGAAATTTCTAATATCACAATAAAGAATGGAGCTGTTTATTTCTAAGATTTTTCTATTTTTATTGTTTTCGCATTTTATTTCTATTATTCTAAAGTCTAGCCCTTTTTTTTTGCGAATTTTTTTAAAGCTATTTGCATGTTTTAGCTCAGGTATTTCTTTTTTATTTTCTATATATATAATGGGCTCTTGGTGTTTTTTTTTAATATCTGGAAGATTTTTTATTTCTATATTGCTGAGTAAATTTTCGAAACTGTCAGTGTGTTTTAGAGTGTTTTTATTTTTATTTTCGTATGTATTTATTAAGTTGGCACTCGTTTTTATTGTATTAAGTTTTGGTAGAATAAAGTTTTGAATTTTATCTGTGTTGTGTATTGAAATTTCATGAAAATTTTTTGATTTTTCGTTGTTTGTTTCGAATATTTTAAATTCTTTTGTTAGATCCTCGTTAGAAATTTCTGTTTCATGATCGGATTCTTCATGATCTGATTCTTCATGATTTATCACGTTTAGCATGTTTTGGTTATGTATTATAACTGAATGCTTTTTTCTCTTCTTTTTTTTTATTGTTTTTGGGAATATTTGTTTTTTTGAATTAGAATTTTGTTCTCTTAGTTTTATAGACATTTCAATAAATGATTTAGGGATCATATTGTAAGTATTGCATGGTATTATTAATAAAAATAAAATCGATAATATAAATGTAGATTTATTGTAGATTTTATTTTTCGGCATTATTTATTCTCTTATTTTATTTATTTTCTTAGCCTAGGTTTAATAATTTCAAAATTATTTTTACGAGGCGCTATTGCAGTTTTTTTATGTGTCTTATTGGTTATTATTGCAGGGGTAGAATATAGATCTTTTGAACGTGTTTGTGAGCCTTGTTCTTTTGGTGTGTTTGTGTCTGTTTGTATCTCTTTTTCTAATGTTACTATGCTTATTAGTGTTTGCACTTGCTTGTTTCTAAAAATTTTTTTTTGTTTTTCTTTCTCTAAATAGTTGCGCATAAATGGATAGTTATTACTTATTTTTGTATTGACTTCTCTTGTCATACAATATATTTTTTGTGTTATTATGAATGCTATTATAGCTAAAAAATTCAATAAAAATTTTTTCATGATTTTCCTGTTATTTTAATAAAATATAATATTTAAATGTTATTATATATAATAATATAATTTTTAATTATATTTCTATAATTTTTTATATAATTGTATAAAATAGCAATTTGTTTTGCGCTGCGCAAGCGAAATTAAACTTTGGCTAATTATTATTTTTTTTTAGTTTATACTTTTATTTGTGGTTAGTTTTTTTAGTTTAATTTAAATTTTTTATTAATATTTTTTACGCTTATTTTTGGCATTATTAGCTTAATTGACGGCGTGATATATCGAAAGGTTTGTATGATTTTTAACAGTGTATTGGACTATTTTTTGGAGCATAACCGGTATTTAAATATATTGGGTATTTTGTTTATTTTATTTGTAGCGTGGATTTTTTCTAGAAAAAGATCACATATTAATTTTAGATTGGTTTTAAGTGCTTTATTTTTGCAGTTTGTTGTAGGAATATTGGTTTTGAAAACTAGTGCCGGGCTTTATATAATGAATAAAATGGCAGTTGGTGTTGAAAAAGTTTATGAGTGCGCCAATGAAGGATTGAAATTTGTTTTTGGAAAACTGGTTGATGATTCTATGCCTTGGGGCGCTATTTTTGCTGTAAAAATATTACCTGTGATTATATTTTTTGGAGCATTAATGGCGTTGCTTTATCACTTTAGAATAATTCAGTTTTTTGTGTTGGCTTTAAGTTATATAATTAGACCAATTTTGGGAACCTCTGGTGCAGAGACCTTATGTGCAATAACAAATAGTTTTTTGGGCCAAACTGAAGCGCCGTTATTAATTAAAAATTATTTGCATGATATGACTAAATCTGAGTTTATGCTTGTTATGATAAGTGGTATGGCTACGATTAGTGGTGCAATATTGGTTGTTTTTAGTCAGATGGGAGTGCCAATTCAACATTTGCTTTCTGCAAGTGCGATGGCAATTCCTGGGGCGATTTTGATTTCAAAGATATTGCTTCCAGAGACGGAGAAGCCAAAGACATTAGAAGGCGCAAATATAAAATTGGAAAAAGATTCACACAATATGTTTGATGCTATTTTTGTAGGCACGTCAGATGGTCTACAATTGGCTTTAAATGTAGGCGCAATGTTAATTGTATTTTTAGCATTAATGGCTATGTTAAATTCTGTTATGGGTGTAGTATCACTTCAAGTTTATAGCTTATTAGGCCTTGATTGGCCAGAATTGAGCATGAATTTAATATTTTCTTATCTTTTTGCGCCATTTTCATACTTATTAGGTTTTGTTGGTCAAGAGGCTATGAAGGTTGGTGGATTGCTTGGAACAAAGGTTGTTGTTAATGAGCTTCTTGCTTACAAAAGTTTGGTGGCAGAACAACTTTCTCCAAGAACTACTTCTATTGTAACTTACGCTCTTTGTGGATTTTCTAATTTTTCTTGTATAGGAATACAAATTGGTGGTATTGGTGGGCTTGTTCCTGGTAAAAAATTATGGCTTACACAGCTTGGTTTATATGCCGTGCTTGGCGGCACTTTGTCTAATTTGATGTCTGCCATGATTGCAAGTTTATTGATATAAAATAATTTTCAAAATATTTTATATTGTAGGTTTTATAAGTAAATTTTCTAATTTTAAGGCTTATGTGTTAAGATATTAGTTATATTTTAATATATAAACCTTAAAATTTTATAATTAAAAAGTGTTTTTAAAAAATAATTAATGGGGTAAGAATGACCAAATATATATTTGTTATTGGTGGGGTTATTTCAGGCGTAGGAAAAGGTGTAGCGACAGCTTCTTTGGGTAAAATTTTAAAAGAGTATGGTTACAATACTACACTTATAAAAGTTGATCCATATTTAAATTATGATGCTGGTACATTACGTCCAACTGAGCATGGTGAAGTTTGGGTGACGGATGATGGCGGCGAAATAGATTTAGATTTAGGGACTTATGAGCGTTTTTTAAATACTGACATAAATAAAAAAAATAATATGACTTCTGGGCAGGTTTATAAATCTGTGATAGATCGTGAAAGAAGTGGTGGATATCTAGGAAAAACTGTACAGTTTATACCTCATGTGCCAGAAGAAATTATAAGAAGAATTAAATTGGCATCAGAAGGCTTTGATATAGCAATTATAGAAATTGGTGGCACAGTAGGTGACTATGAAAATGAGCCGTTTTTATTTGCAGCAAAAAGCTTGGAGTGTGAGCTTGGAACAGAAAATGTTGCATATATTTTAGTGACTTATTTGCCTATTCCAAAGCACGTTGGTGAAATGAAGACAAAACCAACTCAGCAAGCGATAAAATTATTACGTCAAGAGGGAATATTTCCAGATTTTATATTATGTAGAGCTGAACAACCTTTAGATGAAGCAAGAAAAAGCAAGATAGATTTTAATGTTCACATATCTTCAGAAAATATTATTTCTGCTCCGGATATAGAAACAGCATATGAAGTGCCCGTTAACTTGCAACTTGAAGGTTTGGGTCAAAAAGTATTAAAACGTCTTAAATTGCAGCCAAAAAAAGAGTGTGATCTAAGTGATTGGATTAAACTTGTTGATAATATAAAAAATCCAAAAAATAAAGTTAAGGTTGCTGTAGTTGGTAAGTATATAAAACTTGGCGATTATAGTGTTCCTGATAGTTATTTGAGCGTGAAAGAGGCAATTGTTCATTCCGGGGCCCAACTTGAGACGGGGGTAGAAATAACTTGGCTAAATGCAGATGATTTTGTTAAAGATCCAAAAAAATTAAAAGAGCTTAGTGCTTTTGATGGTGTTATTGTGCCTGGAGGATTTGGAACTTCTGGTGTTGAGGGCAAAATTTCGGCAATAGAATATTTAAGAACGCATAATATTCCATTTTTAGGTTTATGTTATGGAATGCAGCTTGCAATTGTTGAGTATGCTAGACATGTTTGTGGTATGCAGGGTGCTAATTCTACAGAGATAGACAAAAATACTAAGTATCCGGTTATAGATTTTTTGCCAGAACAAAAAGCTGTAGTTGAAAATGAACAATATGGTGGAACTATGCGCCTTGGTGTTTGTCCTGCAATTATGAAAGATAACTCTGTTGTTTTAAAGCTTTATCAAGATGTTTATGCCGGAACTTCAAGGTTAGAGGCAGATGCTGATAGATTTGAAAAATTAGTAAAAGAGGGCGTTTGTCGCAAGCTTGATACTAAAAACATTGTGTTAGAAAGACATAGACATAGGTATGAGGTAAATCCTGAGTTTGTTGATATTCTAGAAAAAAATGGACTTGTATTTTCTGGGTATTATTCTAGACAAGATGGTACAAATCTTATGGAATTTATTGAATTGCCGGATCATAAATTTTTTGTAGCAACTCAGTCGCATCCTGAATTTAAGAGTAGGCTTGGAAATCCTAGCCCCTTATTTTATGGATTCTTAAAGGCATGTCTAAAAAAAGATAAATAAAGTATAATAACCAAAAGATAACTATATTTTGGTATTTTTGGATTAGTAAAAATTAAAAAGCCAGGAAATTTTTCCTGGCTTTTTGTTTATTTAAATGTGAATTTTTGTTTGTTTTTTTATAATTAAATATTGGTAAAAAATTTAAAAGAATAATTTTTTAGCTTGTCCAAGAATTTCTGTGATTTTTTCAGCATTTTGCACATTGCCTTCTCTTAATTTTGCATCACGATATTTTTGCTTTCTGTTTTCTTTATTAAATTTTCTTTTGTTTTCTCTAAATACTGGATTATTATTTAGGTCGCGTAAACTATTTTGCAGGCGATTTGCAAGTTTGTTTTTTTCTTTGCTAAAAAGTCCCATGAATTTCATGTATTTTTTGTTTGATTCGGCATCTTTTTTAAGTCGTTGCGCTGGATAATCACTTTCAAGAGAGTCGTCAGATGGAAACCAAGTATTATTTATATATTCTTGTAAGGCTTCTCTCTCAAGTCGAGCAAAATCATTATGATTATTAAAATTTTCTATTATATTAGCTTCATTTGGACTTCTATTTGCTGCAGTATTGCATTTAAATAATACATAAATTGCGAGAATTCCGGCAGAAACTAAAATTAATTTTTGTACTGATGCTTTATTGACTGATGTTTTTTTCTGTATAAGAAAAGATGCCTGGCTATTTTGGCTTATTGCGATACTTGATAGTAAAAGAGAAGCGATTAGGACGTTTTTGATACTTGAATTTTTTATAATTTTATTAATAAACATGTTTTTCCCCGGGTTTATTTGGGTTATAATTTTTTATTTTATTACGTACACATTATTATGTACAAATATTGTAAGGTAATATTTATGAAACGTCAAATGCCACCAGCATAATAGGCTTTTTGTCGAAAATAACACAAATAGATAATGTTTGCGTGTTTTTTAATAAAAATTTAAATTATTTAGGTTTTGGCCTAACTGCCTCTTTCAATATTTAGCTTTTCTTTCGAAATATTTAAACGTTGCTGTTCTATCGATAGCCTTGTATCTCGATAGTTTTGTTCGCGACATTTATCGTTATATTCTTTTTTTTCTCTTGCAAATTCAGCATTATTTCTTAAAAAATTTAATTTTTCGCCTAAGTTTTTACTTAATTTATAATATTTGTCGTCAAATAATTTCCATATACAGCAGCCAAGAGTATTTTTATTTTTTGTTGCTTGTTTTTCTAGCCAAACTACAGGATAATCACTGTCGAGTGAAATTGAAGAGGGGTTCCAGGATTGCTCATAGTATAAGTTTCTGGCAATATTTTTTAGTTGTTCATATGTAAAGTATGGATTTTCATGAAATTCTTTGAGGGCTCTGTATTGTTTTTTGCCATTTTGATAGGCAAAATAAACTTTTACACCAGCTATACCGGTACATATCGTTGCAGCTCCTACAAGTAAAACTGTTCCAACTGCAAGGTCGGCTACAACTTCAGCTGCATTTGCTTTGCTGTTTTGGGTAGCTGTAAGGCAAGAAAGACAGAGTGATATACTTAACAATTTTTTAATTATAAGTTTTTTTATAAACATGTTTTTACAAGCTTTCTTATAAATTATTTAATTTTTATTAATTTAAGAAAGGTAAACCACTAGTTTGACTAGTGAGACTATCAAGGCTTGGCCGTAGTATTAGATAAAAGAAGATTTTTGCATTATATTCATTATCAGCTTGACGGTTGATAAAGGAATAAAAAT
>Ga0209417_1006446_pt1 | contig 11998 bp, 11 predicted proteins | sample RifGroF2_FD_184002 | JGI IMG/M metagenome (GOLD analysis project Ga0209417, IMG submission 184002) | Groundwater microbial communities from Rifle, Colorado, USA - Groundwater F2 (SPAdes) (version 2) | ecosystem: Environmental > Aquatic > Deep subsurface > Groundwater | place: Rifle, Colorado... | reverse complement strand
GGATATTGAGGCAGCCAATATCATTTCGTACATTTTTATGTTTCTGGTGGGAATGAGTATGCCGGTGTTTATTGGACAACTGGGTGCAGGTGCTTCCGAATCAACAATGCAGCCGGTGATGGGATGGGGCGAAATAGCTTTACATGTCCTGGTAGTAACTATTTTGTCGAATATAGGTAAGTTATATCCGTTGTTACATTATCGCGATCGTAAAATTACCGAGCGACTGGCAATTTCAATCGGGATGTTTACCCGTGGAGAAGTTGGTGCGGGAGTTATTTTTATTGCCATCGGCTATAATATTGGTGGTCCCTTACTGGCAATTTCAGTATTAACACTGGTGCTGAATCTTGTGCTAACCGGCTTTTTCATTGTGCTGGTTCGCAGGTTGGCACTAAAATCACTTCAGGCCTGAAAGTCGGGAAGTTAATATTTTAAAATTATTAAAGAAATTTTTCTTTAATTGATTCAAAAATTGTACTTTTGCAAAAGCATCTGAGATAAGTATAAAAAAGATAAATTTAGTAAAAACAAGTAATTGTATGTCGAAAGTAACAGTAGTAGGCGCCGGAAATGTAGGCGCAACATGTGCAAATGTATTAGCATTCAACGAGGTAGCAGATCAGGTAGTATTGTTGGATGTAAAAGAAGGTATTTCTGAAGGAAAAGCGCTGGACATCATGCAAACAGCCACTTTGTTGGGCTTTGATTCCAATGTGGTGGGATGTACCAATGATTATGCCCTGACAGCAGGTTCTGATGTGGTTGTAGTTACCTCAGGTATTCCGCGCAAACCGGGAATGACACGCGAAGAACTGATAGGTGTAAATGCAGGTATTGTTAAAACTGTCACCCAAAGCATTCTGAAGTATTCTCCTGAAGCGATTATTGTTGTTGTAAGTAATCCTATGGATACCATGACATACCTGACACTGAAAACTGCAGGACTTCCTAAAAACAAAGTAATAGGTATGGGAGGAACACTTGACAGTTCACGTTTCAAATGTTATCTGAGTAAAGCGCTGAATGCTCCTGCCAATGAAATCGAAGGAATGGTAATCGGTGGTCACGGTGATACTACCATGATACCTTTGACGCGTTTTGCCAACTATAAAGGTCGTCCGGTGGCAGATTTGCTGGATGAAAAAACACTGGGAAAAGTTGTTTCTGATACCATGGTAGGTGGTGCAACACTTACAGGTTTACTAGGTACTTCAGCCTGGTATGCTCCGGGTGCAGCTGCAGCTTATCTGGTTGAGTCAATTATTCACGATCAGAAAAAGGTTATTCCATGTTGTGTTTCTCTGGAAGGAGAATACGGACAGGAAGATATCTGTATCGGTGTACCGGTAGTGATTGGTAAAAATGGTGTTGAAGGCATCATTGATTATATGTTGAATGACGAAGAAAAGTCATTGTTTGAGAAAAGTGCGGCTGCAGTGAGAGCTACCAATGATGTTTTGAAGGAAATCAATATCTTGTAATTCTGTAATAAATAATTTTATCAATTTCCGAATAGTTATAATGTTATGAATTACATGGAGGCACATCGTTATCTGATGCGGTATTCAATCAGACCTTCTGTTCAACGAACAGCCATAATGGAGTATCTGATGAACCATAAGACTCATCCGACGGTGGAAGAAATATATCTGGCACTGAATCCGTCAATACCCACACTCTCAAAAACAACAGTGTACAATACTTTGAATTTGTTCAGTGAAAAAGGTGCTGTGCAGGTATTAACCATTGATGATAAAAACGCAAGGTATGATGCTGACGTTTCAAAACACGGTCATTTCTATTGCAGATCCTGTGGTAAAGTACATGATGTATTCAATATGAAGCCTGAAGCTTATGTAATTCCTTATAATGAAGATTTTTTAGTCGATGCGATAGAGGTTTCATATTACGGAACTTGTAAAGCATGTAAGGGAAATTGACACCTGATTGAAAAAAATAGCAAAAGCACACTGTATGGTGTGCTTTTTTTTTATCTTTGAAGCCGGATTTAGTTTGATAATCAATAAAAAACATTTGACAATGAAATGTAAAGTATTGGTATTTTGCTTGTTAGCAATGTCTGTGTGTTCTGTTGCTGAAGAGAAAATTAAAACGGGTTTTGGCTTTGGAGCTTTACCTGCTGTATCTTTCGATTCAGATCTTGGATTTCAGTATGGTGCTATAGTAAATCTCTTTCATTACGGAGATGGCTCTAATTACCCTAAGTATGACCACTCGCTTTACCTCGAATGGTCGCGTTATACCAAAGGTACCGGCATTAACCGTATTATGTATGATACAGAGAAGATAATTCCGGGTATCAGAATGACTGCCGATGTAACATATTATACAGATAAAATGCTGCCTTTCTATGGATTCAATGGTTATCAGACGGATTATTTACCCGAGCTGGATCAGAAAGGCATCGTTTTTTACCGGCAAGAGAGGAATATGTTCCGTGCCAAGCTTGATTTACAGGGAAATTTCGGTGATTCGAAATTTGGATGGGTAGGAGGTTACACTTTTTATAATTTTGCCAATGATACTGTTGATATTGATAAACTGGATCTTGCCCCAAGTGCCGGAGGCTCTTTGTATCAGCGATACATCAGTCATGGTATTATTGATGCTGATGAAGTGAGTGGTGGAAGTATTAACTATATCAAAGCGGGACTTAAATATGATTCACGCGACCAAAGGGCTTTTGCTTCAAAAGGAATTTGGACCGAAGCGGTGGTGCAGACAGCTCCCGGATTTATCAATGCTATGCCTCATACTAAGTTTGCATTGATTCACCGTCAGTACTTTAGTTTAATGAAGGATATGGTGCTGGCTTATCGCCTCACTTATCAGGCAACCATTGGGAAAGAGAAAGTACCATATTATGCACAACCATTATTAATAACGAGTTTTCTTACTGCTGCCGAAAATCAGGGTCTGGGAGGAAAACGTTCTCTCAGAGGAGTATTGCGTAACCGCGTAGTCGGGGATGATATTGCTTTCGCAAATATTGAATTCAGGTACAAATTCCTCAAATTTGAGGCTTTTAAACAGAATTTCTACTTAGGTACCAATGTCTTTTTTGATTCGGGTATGATATTAAAACCTATTGAGATAGAGAATTATGGTAGCCTTACTCAGGCAGATAAGAATGATTTATTCCTAACAGATTTTGAATCGGGAAAGTTACACTCGTCTGCCGGCATAGGACTTAAAATCGGATGGAACGAGAATTTTGTTATTTCTGTTGATTATGGCAAGGCGTTCAACGAACAGGATGGAGATACGGGTATGTACATTAACCTGAATTATATGTTTTGATGTACAATTTTATTCTTTTGTTGTCAGCATTACTACTGTTAGCCTATCTTTTTATAATTTATATATTTATAAAGGGATGGAATATAACTCCTTATTTTGAAATTAAATCCACCACAGGAAAACCCGAAAAAATTTCAGTCGTAATCTGTTGCCGGAATGAGGCCAGTCATCTTCCAGCCCTGATTGAAGCGTTGAAAGCTCAGTGTTATAAACAGTTTGAACTTGTATGGGTCAACGATCATTCAACAGATGAAACGCTTCAAATCATGGATGCATCGGTGCCCTTTTTTGAGCAGGTGCAAATCATCAATGCTAAAGCAAAAGGTAAAAAACTGGCATTGAAAGAAGGTATTCTTGCATCATCAGGTGATTTGATTGTAACCACTGATGCTGATTGTATACCGGGTGAGTTTTGGCTTGAGTCGATCAGTAACTTCCACCTGCAAACAAATGCTGATTTACTGATATGTCCTGTAAAAATGCCATCAGGAGATAGTTTCTTTACACGACTTCAACAACTTGAATTTGCTACTCTGGTAGGTACAGGGATGGGTGCAGCGGGGGCAGGTATGCCTATATTATGTAACGCAGCCAATATGGCTTTTACCAAACAAGCCTGGCTGGATAGTACTGCTGATTTACATGAGGAAGAAATTTCCGGAGACGATGTTTTTCTGTTGTTAAGCATTAAGAAAAGAAACGGGAAAATTGCTGTGTTGAAGTCGCGCGAGGCAATGGTAGTGACCGGATATAAAAAAAGTCTGAAAGCCTTTGTAAATCAACGTAGAAGATGGGCGTCGAAGTCATCAAAATATACTGATTGGCAGATACTTACTACGGGAGCTATTGTTGCTGGAGTCAATTCTTTACTATTTGCATTGTTCGTGCTGGCATTTTTTCTACCTCAATTATGGTTTGTTTTTTTGTCTGTTTTTGTCATTAAGTTTGTGACCGACAATTTTTTTTTGCAGTCCATCCAGCCGTTATTTCTTTTTAAATTGAAGGTGTTAAAAGCTTTTGCGCTTTCTCTGGTTTATCCCGTCTATGTTACTTCAGTAGGGATTAGTTCTCTAATCTGGAAAAGGAAAGATTGGTAACAGAGATTTTCATCATAGAAGTTTCAGACTTTTTTTAGGAAAATAAGAATATTTTTCATAGCATATTTTGATAGTTGTAAAAATACAACTATCTTTGTTGCGTTGCAATAAAACCTAAACCAGTTATCGATGAAAATTTGGAAAGTCAAAGAAATAATATTTCTAATAGAGACAGATGGTTGGCATTTAATAAGGCAAAAAGGAAGTCACAGGCAATACAGGCATTTGTCGAAATGAGGAACTGTCACAATTCCGGGAAAACTTAGTGATGATTTACCTCCAAATACAGCTAAAAGTATCTTGAGGCAAGCAGAAATCAATTTCGATAAATAAATATATATAATGAAGAATATGGAAAAAGTTGATGTCACAGTGGAATTAACAGACAATAATTATGCAGCATATATTGAAATTCTACCAGGTTGTGTTTCAACAGGGAAAACGTTTCTAGAATTGCAAAGAAATATGCGTCAGGCTTTGGACTTTCACTTAGAAACTAGCCGTGAGTTTGGTGATGACATACCTGTGGTGTTTGAAAATGCTTATGAGTTGGTATTTAAGTTTGATCCGGAGAGTTTATTAATGCATTATAAAGGTATTTTCACAAATTCTGCTTTTGAAAGATTGACCGGAATTAATCAACGTCAGTTGCAGCGATATGCAGTTGGCAAATCTAAACCTTTACCTGCTCAATCCAAAAGAATTACTAAAGCACTTCATGATTTGGGAAAAGAGTTGTTAATGGTGAAGTTATAGCAAACGAAACCTAATGATGTTAATTTGAAATATACAGTACATCCCCCTGTAGAGATACTTTGTAGCGTTTTAGAATCTCTTTTGAAGGTCCTGCTTTTGGATTTCCAATACCATAACTGATGTCGTAAACTGTACCACAGGTTTCGCAAACAACCTGCCCCAATTCATTAGGTGTAACTTTGATGTTTTGCTTTGCTTCATAGGGACACGCGAGGTCAAAGGCATAATAATTTCCGTCAAAACCAACATAAACCAGTACCCCTCCGAAACCAATACGATCAGTTGCCTGTACTGGTGTTTTAAATATCAGAAATGTATTCGGATTGTCTTTAAAAGTTGGGTAAGTAGACGTGAGATTAAGCTGAAGCCTTACCGGGTAATCAGGGATGGATGAGACGTAGTTATCGTAGCACCCCGTCAAAAAAACAGAGAGGGATATAATTATTAAATTATATGTTAGTTTGTTGTACATTGTTATAACCACAAAAGGCACAAAAGAAGCGAATAGCGAATATCTAATAGTGAATATCTGAAAGTGATTAGTGAAAATCAGTTTTAACTTTTAGTTCTTAATTCCAAGCTCTTAGTTCTTAGTTAATCTTTTGTGTTTCCTTAGTCTTCCTTTTGTGCCTTTTGTGGTTGAAGTTTCAAGCTTACCCAACAATTTCACCAATTTTCCACAACTCCTCCGGAGTGAATGAGGTGTTCTTCAGTGCGTCAATATTATCCTTCAATTGCTGAACCGAGCTGGTACCCACGATTACCGAATTAACCACCGGTTGATGGAAGCACCAGGCCAATGCCATTTGAGCAATGGTCTGACCTCTTTTTGAAGCAAGAATGCCTAATTGTTTCACTTTAGCAACTATCTCAGGAGTTACCTGATTTTTCTGAAGAAAACCATGACTGAGTGCTGCTCTTGAATGTTCCGGAATACCATTCAGATATTTATCGGACAATATCCCCTGAGCCAGTGGAGAAAAGGCGATAAATCCGACACCGTTTTTCTGTGCCAGGGGCAAAACTGAATATTCAATTTCTCTGGCGAGCATACTATATCTCCCCTGATAAATTAAACAGGGTGTTCCGTTTTCCTTCAACAGACGGTAGGCCTCTCTGGCTTTATCTTCCGGGTATTTTGAAATGCCAACATACAATGCTTTTCCCTGTTTAACGATGTCGGACAATGCCCCCATAGTTTCTTCAATAGGGGTGTTAGGGTCGTAACGATGGGAATAGAAAATGTCTACATAATCCAGATGCATCCTTTTCAGACTCTGGTCGATGCTGGCCATCAGATATTTACGTGACCCTCCGTCACCATACGGGCCCGGCCACATTTCGTGTCCGGCTTTTGTGCTGATAATCATTTCATCACGATAGTGTGCAAAATCATCTTTCAGAATTTTTCCGAAGTTTTTTTCCGCGCTACCAAAAGGACTTCCGTAATTGTTAGCAAGATCAAAATGTGTAATTCCCTGATCAAAAGCATAATGCAGCATTTTTATAGCTTCATCTTTATCATCGGCGTCACCGAAGTTATGCCATAATCCCAGTGAAATCATGGGTAGCTGAAGACCGCTCTTGCCGCAGTGACGATAACTCATTTGGTTATACCGCCCGGCATCTGGTGTATATTTATCTGACATGTTTTTATTGCCTTAACGTGATTAATGCTTTCGATATTGTGTTTCTCCAGACAGAAGGTATTTAAAACTTCACTTCAGGAGCTACATTGCTTCCTTCTTCAGCTTCAAAATAAGGTTTCTTTTCGAAGCCAAACATTGAGGCTACAATATTTGTTGGGAAACGACGGGTTACAGCATTATAATTCTTAGCCATTTCGTTGAACCTTGTTCTTTCTGTTGAAATTCTGTTTTCAGTACCTTCAAGTTGCACCTGAAGTTCCATGAAATTCTGATTGGCCTTAAGGTCAGGATAATTTTCTGTAATCATCAGTAATTTACCTAATGCCGAGCTTAACTGTCCCTGAGCAGCCTGAAATTCCTGCAGCTTCTCAGGAGTTAAATCATCAGGATTAACAGTTACCTGTGTGGCTTTCGAACGAGCGGCAATTACTCCTTCAAGGGTAGCACTTTCGTGCTCAGCATAACCTTTTACAGTAGCCACTAAATTTGGTATCAGGTCTGCACGGCGTTGATATTGATTTTCCACATTGGCCCACTGACCGTTCACATCTTCTTCAAGAACCACAATGCTGTTGTATTTGCTGATGAAGGATAAAATGATGATAGCAATAACAGCTATTACTGAAATTAAAATAATGGTTGTCTTTTTCATATTGTTGTTGTTTGATTGATTTTATTATTATTGATTGTTTGTTGTTTAATGTCTGCGATTAACGTGCCGTCGTTTGTCTTTTGAATTCCATTTTTACCCCGGGTTAAAACCCGGGGCTACCGAGATGTCACCCCTATGGGGTGTATGTCATTGCAACTAAACACGATAAGCCCATCATTAAGTTTTTATTTATCGTTATTCGCTATTAGTTCTTCGCTATTCGCTAAATTACCAGCTTCCCGTAGCGCCACCGCCTCCGGAAAAACCGCCACCAAAGCTGCCTCCGCTGAATCCACCTCCGCCACCAAAACCACCACGACCGCTAAAGAGACTTCCGGCAGCTGCTCCAGCTGCAAAACTTCCGGCAGATCTTGAGATTCGTGGCAGGTGAGTATTGTTATGTTCTTCGTAACCGCAGAATTTACATTTGTAAGTGGTTCGTTCTGTTCCTGCACTGACAAATGATGGCTCAACGATTACCCGTTTATCATGTAAAATAAATGCTTTGGTTTTACACTTCGGGCATTCAGAGTAAATACTTGGTTTGTCCAAAGTAAAGATAGCTTCATTACCGCAGTCGTCACATACAAAAACGTCGTAATCAACTGCATGTAGTTGTTCCTCAAACTGTTGTGACAATTTTAGAAAAGTGTCTTCCTTTTTTTCTGACAGAAGATGCATTTTGCCATCACAAGCGGTACAAGGAATCGGTTGCCGTCGGATCTTGCTCATCATTATTTTACCGTAAAGATTGGCAGGTAAAGTTACAATTGGAATACCTATCAGAAAAACAAGGTAGATTGGATTTGAAAAAAAGATAATGATAAAGAGCCCTATCACCGGGATGATAATATTTAATACAAGCATAATACCTGATTTCTCAGATTTAAGCGCTTTGTACTTACTCATATTAGTCTTCAGAAGGGTGTTGTTACGTATCTTTTTTACGGAAGAACTCAACCAGATGAATGCGATAATAAATACAATCAGGTACGCGGCTGCAACAAGAGGAAGTATCTGTCCCCAGGGGATAGTTTTCTTTTCGGCAACAAAGTTCTCCTGTTTCAAAACAGAGACTACATGTTGCATTCCCTTTAAAAAACCGGTGTCATAATCATTAGCTTTGAAATACGGGAACATACTTTGATTTTGTATACGGCTGGACATTGCGTCGGTCAGGAGACCTTCAATGCCATAACCTGTTTCGAACCGTATTTTTCTCTGGTCGAGAACGAACAAAACAAGTAATCCATTGTCTTCTTTCGCTTTTCCTATACCCCATTTAGCAAAAAGGTCAGTGGCAAAAAGTTCGATACTTTCGTTACCGATCGACTCCACAAGTACTACTGCTACTTCTGTTCTTGTCGTTTTTTCGAGTGAGTCGAGCAGTATGTTGATTTGTTGCACAGTTGTTGCCTGAATGATACCATCAGGATTACTCACATAGGTGCGACTGTCGTATACCTTCGGGTTCGGTATATTGTCGAGTGTATAACTGGCACCAAATGCCTGTAGTGAAAGCAAAATGAGAAGAAATAACTGTAAATGTTTCATAATTGTATGTTTTGCGTTTCACAAAATTGTTGATTAATCGTAGGATTGAAGTAGTTTAATATCGAAGATTAGAACAGAGTTGGGAGGAACGTTTCCTTTTCCTTTTTCCCCATATGCCAGATTTGCGGGTATATAAAATATAAAATGTGAACCATCTCTCATCAATCGCAATCCTTCCTGCCAACCAGCAATAGCTTCGTATAAATACCTTGAATAGATACCACTGTCGAATTTTGTACCGTCGATTAATTTTCCGGTGTATTCAACTTTAATAACACTTGTTATGTTTGGACGATGATAACCCTCACTTTTATGAATAATTTTATAATAAAGACCACTTTCAGTTTTGTTAAACCCTTCATCATTGGCATGTTCTTCCAGCCATTTGTTATTCAGATGTTTCCAATCGGTAAACTCATCTTCATTGCATGATGAAAAAAAACTTATAGCGGTAATAAAAATTAACAGGTATTTCAGATGTTGCAACATGATTATTTGTTTGATATATATGCTTATATTATTATTATTATATTGTCAAATTCTGATTTCACAGATTGAATTTTCAACTCTCAACTCTCATTTCTCAACTATAAGACGCACGGCCGTGCGTCTCTAAAGCTCTTCGTTATTCACTTTTCGCTCTTCGCTATCTTTGAACTGTTGCGAAAAAGATTTCTTTGCGAATTCAGGCATGGTTCTCTTCGGTCCCCAGGCAGTATAATTCAGCGGTAAAGTTACAAAATTTTTTAAATTTCCCGATACCATATCCAGCGTTGTCCGACTACCTGCTATCATACTAAAACCTTTCATCATCATTTTTTCGGAAAATGGCCGTAATCCCTGCTCAACGCTTTTTCTCCTGTTTGATAAAAGGATGTCGGTCAGTGGTATTTTTACCGGACAAACTTCCACGCATTTTCCACACAGCGTAGAAGCGAAACTAAGATGAGAGAAGTCTTTAAAACCTTTCAGAAAAGGAGTCAAAACTGATCCTATCGGTCCGCTGTAAGTTGTGTCGTAGGTGTATCCTCCGATAGTTTTGTAAACCGGGCAGGCGTTCAGACAAGCACCACAACGGATGCAGGCCAGCGATTCATAAGCCTCGTCATCTTCAAATACCGTCGTTCTTCCATTGTCGAGCAGTATAACGTACATTTTTTCAGGACCATCCACTTCTCCGCTTTTTCGTGGTCCGGTAAAAATGGTGTTGTAGGCTGTAATCTGTTGTCCGGTACCATGTGCAGCAAGCAGAGGGTAAAACAACCCCAGTTGACTCATTTTCGGAATGATTTTTTCAATTCCTGCAACAACAACATGCACTTTCGGAAAAGCCGTTGACATCAGGGCATTGCCTTCATTTTCGGTAACAGATATTCCACCAATGTCAGCAATCAGAAAATTTGCTCCCGTAACGCCTATATCAGCAGAAATATACTTTTTGCGAAGTAACTCTCTGACATATTCCGTCATTTCCTCAGGAGTACTATTGATCGGAGTATTGAATTTCTCGTTGAATAGTTTTGCAATATCACCTTTCGACTTATGCATGGCAGGAGTTACAATGTGATAAGGTTTTTCACCGGCCACCTGTACAATAAATTCACCCAAATCAGTCTCAACCGATTCGCAACCTACCGATTCCGCAGTATGGTTCAGGTCTATCTCTTCGGTGGTCATGGATTTACTCTTTACGAGCAATCGTGCATTATTCTCCTTTAATATTCTTATAAGATAGTCATTCGCCTCCTGTTCATCTTTTGCCCAGAGCACTTCAGCTCCGTTGGCAGTAATATTTTTTTCGAATTCCAACAGGTATTTATCCCAGTTGCGGAGCATTTCTCTTTTGAAGGCAGACGCATTATCTTTTGCCAGTGACAGATTTTTATAGCGGGCCATCCCTATCGTCACGGCTTTATAATAGCGTGAGATATTAAAATCAATCGTTTTGCGATGTTGATCATCAAAAGCGATGTTTTCAGAAGCCTTAACAAAATCCTGTTTTTTCATGTGAGATTACATTTGCCGCAGTTTTACTTTTTAAGTGCAAAGGTGTAACTGCCTATCAGGTAGCCATCAGTGAAAAAATCAACACGGTAGGTGCCTACTAGTAATATCTCTTCTACCTGCCAGTAAATAACATCCTGAACAGCTTCGCTCCCATATTCGTATTCTTTTTTTGCAGAATAGGCGATTTTTTTGTTTTCAAACGGAAAAACATTGCCGGCGTTTTTTGTAAGCAGTTCGCCATCGGGACGGGTAATTCTGATGTAGAGAATCTTTTTTCCCGGCTCGGCAGTAATATTCTTTGCAATGGTATAATCAAACTGCAGGTTGGCAATCCTACTGAAAATGGTGGTTTTTCTGTTCCTGTCATTCAGGGTGGTTACATTAAAAGCACTGATTTCCAGTTTTGAGGCACGGGTTACTACTTCGCTTAAATCTTCTTTTTCTTTGGATAAAACATCTACTTTTTGAGACGACTCCTCATATTTCATTTTAATTTGAGAATTTTCATTTCTCAACATCAGATTTTCAGTATTTAAAGAGTCAATCTGTGTAACCAAATGCATCATAATTTTACGTACTGATGCCAACTCATCTTTCAACTCCTGAATTTTACGGGCATTGGTAGCTTTTGTACTACGCAATTCGTCCAATAATTCCTGAACACGGTTTTTTTCACTATCCAGCAATTTAAGTAAGGAGTCGTTTCTGATGGTTGAAGTGTAGCCATCGAACTGATACGTTAAATCCACATATTCATCTTCAACCCTGTCTTTCTCGATGTTCATCATTTCCACCACCTCAGTCAGTTCTGCGTCTTTTTGTTTTGAATCGTTGTAAAGATAAATAGCAATACCGGCCAATGCCAGCACCACTAAAATTAAAATGATAACAATTAAATTCTTAGTCTTGAACATATTATAGCAATGAAATAATTTTTTCCAGACGAATTCCTCTGGAAC
>Ga0209417_1006443_pt1 | contig 12005 bp, 13 predicted proteins | sample RifGroF2_FD_184002 | JGI IMG/M metagenome (GOLD analysis project Ga0209417, IMG submission 184002) | Groundwater microbial communities from Rifle, Colorado, USA - Groundwater F2 (SPAdes) (version 2) | ecosystem: Environmental > Aquatic > Deep subsurface > Groundwater | place: Rifle, Colorado... | reverse complement strand
CCCCGAAAGCTTTCGGGGCCACGCCACTTGCCTTTATTACAAATTCACAATTCACAATTTTCAATCCCAACTCTTTTAATTACCTTTGAACAAATAATTTCAAAATGCATTCTTTAAAATACATACTATATAAAGAAGGCGACTACTATATATCGCAATGCCTGAATGTAGAAGTTTCCAGCTTTGGTAATACAGTTCAGGAATCCATCGACAACCTGAAAGAAGCTGTTGAACTCTATTTTGAAGACAACGACGAGATCAACACCTTCAGGACAATAAATGAAGCCATGATCGGTGAAACATTTATAAATGTCTAAGCTATTCTCATCAAGTCATATAATTAAAATCCTTGTCAGGAATGGTTTTATATTTGTCTCACAAAAAGGCAGCCATTGCAAATACACCAAAAATAAACTGATTGTAATCGTCCCTCACCCAAAAAAGGAAATACCAATAGGCACCTTTAGCTCAATTGTCAGACAATCAGGATTGACGAAAAACGATTTTTAAAAAGTAAGACACTGTCTGTGCAGGGTTGCAGGATTTAGTGATAGACAGGATTAATTAATACAACGATAAAAACACTAAACAACTAAACACTAAACAACTAAAACAACCTCCGAGTTCGCAATAGGCTCACTTAGGAAACCCTTTCGATGACAAAAAAAAGTGGACCTATAAAGCCCAACCCGCTAACCCGAAAAGATAATCAACCAATCAAATGAATCCCTTCCACTACGGAAATATTGTTTCAGGCGAATACTTCTACGATAGGAAAGAAGAACTTGAGCGAATCGTTCAAACCTTGAAAGGTGGTAACAACCTCATGCTCTATGCTCCCCGGCGATATGGTAAATCTTCATTGGTGGCCAAGGCATTAAATGAGCTTAGAAAGGATGGTTTTACAACCGTTTATATTGATTTTATGAGTGTGTATTCAAGGGAAACCTTTATCAAAAACTACACCTCTGCCATAGCTGAACAGCAAAGTATGTCGTTCGAAAAACTCGTGAAAAAAATGGCAGGCCTTATTCAGGGGATCGTACCGGCGATTTCCTTCGATCACATGGGGAGTCCTTCATTTTCCTTTTCCTGGGTGGAAGGTCACGATACAGAGCAAACCCTTAAAGAAACTATCGATTTCCCAGAAAAGATGAACACCGGAGAAAAACGTTGGATCATTGCTTTTGACGAATTTCAGGAAATAACAAAACTCAATGGGGAATCATTTGAGAAAATATTAAGAAGCTGCATTCAACATCATAAAAACGTCTCCTATCTCTTTCTCGGAAGCCGTACACATGTATTAAAAGACATGTTCAACAACAAAAACAGGGCTTTTTATAATGCAGCCATGCTCATGAATATTGATACCATAAGTGATGCCGATTCCCTCGTTTATCTCACCCGGCGTTTTGGTAAATTTAATATGGTGATTGATGAGCCAACAGCCAATTACCTTATTCATAAAGTGGCTTCTATACCCTATTATATTCAATTTGTGGCAGCTGAGATATGGCAGCAACTTATAGGTGGAGACCTTGGACAAAAGACCATCTCTATCCAACAGGTAGATACAGCTATCAACAGCATATTGAATATCAAAGCAGATTATTATTGGGAACTGATCAATAAACAAACCAACTACCGGAAAAAGATTCTGTTCGCTTTGAGCCATGGTGTGGATGAGGTTTTTTCTAAAAGTACGGCCGAAAAATACCGACTGGGACCGGCTTCCACCACCCAAAAAGCACTCGATACGTTTATCGAAGAAGGGATAATCGAACGAATTAACAATAAATACCACTTCTCTGACCCCATCTTTATGCTTTTTCTACAACACAATCTGTGATTACGCCGACAGGCGTAACACCTCAAGGCGTAATCATTTTAATGAAAACGGTCAATCAAAAAAAATTCCTGAATAAAGTCGTTCTCCGTGAATCAAACGCTAAAATCTTTATCCACGCCTACCTGCCGGTAGGCATGGACAACTGAAGCCCCCTTTCAACCTTCGTGGACAAAAAAATCGCGGATAACCGAACTGATCTTTCTAACTATGTACACAGAAACCAAATAATTACTTTGACAAACCCTGATTCATTTCGTTACCTTTGAAGAAATATTTTGAACATGCACTCATTAAAATACATACTGTATAAAGAAGGCGACTACTACGTATCGCAATGCCTGAACGTAGAAGTTTCCAGCTTTGGTACTACTGTTCAGGAATCCATCGACAACCTGAAAGAAGCCGTTGAGCTCTATTTTGAAGACAACGACGAGATCAATACCTTCAGGACAATAAATGAAGCCATGATCGGCGAAACATTTATAAATGTCTAAGCTATTCTCATCAAGTCATATAATTAAAATCCTTGTCAGGAATGGTTTTATATTTGTCTCACAAAAAGGCAGCCATTGCAAATACACCAAAAATAAACTGATCGTTATTGTCCCTCACCCAAAAAAGGAAATACCAATAGGCACCTTTAGCTCAATTGACAGGCAATCAGGATTGACGAAAAACGATTTTTAAAAGGTAAGACACTGTCTGTGCAGGATTGCAGGATTTAGTGATAGACAGGATTGATTAATACAACGATAAAAACACTAAACAACTAAACACTAAACAACTAAAACAACCTCCTCGTTCGCAATATGCTCACTAAGGTAACCCCTTCGTGGACAAAAATATCGTGGACAATCAACCCCACCCAACCCTCCCCGAGGGGGAGGGCTATAATCCGCGAATTAACATGGGGTGCCAATTAGATTATCCCGATAGCTATCGAGAGCGAAATTCGCCTCCCATGTAGCTAAGTTTACCCAATAGGGAGGAGCGACCGTATTGTGGTGTATCAGGGATGACAAAAAAAGCCTGAGCACCACAAAAGTCATTAAAAACATTCCGCCCTGCCAGTTGCATAAACAATAACAATTAACTAAATTTGCAGTAAATATTTTACTTATTACATAAAATGACCAAAGTAAAGGAGCATATTGAACACAACCAAAACTGGATCTTACCAGGGAAAACCCTGAGTGATAAGGAGTTTGTTGCAGGAATTAAAAAAGCTGAAAAAGGCCCCTTTCATAGTGTTCAGAAGTCTATGGAAAACTTCGAGTTATGGTTGACTTCAAGAGAAAAGAAGTAAAAGTATCCGCACAATTCGATCTGGATATTATTGGTCTCTATACCTATGGTGAAGAGGTGTTCGGAGCCATTGCAGCAAAGAGCCTGATTGCAGATATCTACAGCAGAATATGGAGTCTCGATCAAATGTACCTTCTCCACGTTGAATGTCGCCACCTGCCTACTAAAGACAAAAGATACCGAAATATTATTTTAGGTTCTTACCTGATTATTTATAGAATTACTTCTGATGCCATAGAAGTGTTACGAATACTGCACTCACACTCAAGCATCAAAAAAATAAGAACCACGCGCAAAATAACTTCGAAAAAGTAATAATGCAAACTTTATTCCAATGATAACCTGACGCCCAATTCGATGACAAAAAGAATCATCAAATAAGCTGAAGGGAAAGTGATCATCGAATTACGCGGATTACACGGAAACATTCCACCAACGAAAAGCAGTTAAAACTATAAAAGATCCGATTAACTAAAAACCTCAGCGCAAATGAGTTTACTATATGAGCAAGAAACTTATGCCATTATAGGAGCAGCGATGGAAGTACACAGTATACTAGGAAGTGGATTTTTAGACCCCGATAGCTATCGGGGGTTTATCAGGAAGCCTTAGCAATAGAATTTGAAAGAAGGAACATTCGATTTACGCGAGAGGAAAAACTAGAGATTAAGTACAAGGACCATACATTATCAAAATATTACGAATCAGATTTTATCTGTTATGATAAAATCATTGTTGAAACCAAAGCCCAAAAAGAAATAACAGGAATTGACGAAGCCCAAGTAATTAATTACTTAAAGGCAACAGGATTTAAAATTGGACTTGTAATAAACTTTGGTGCCGAAAGTCTTGAAAGTAAAAGATTGTACAGGCGATAAGAAATAAATCGCCTAATAAGTTGACTAAAAATGTCCTCATCGGATTAAGCGGATTAAACGGAAACTTTTCGCAGGCGAAAAGAATAATCCCAGTTATGAGTTAAATACGATGATAAAAAATGAAATCATCAGATGAGTTGCTGGGAAAATCATCATCGGATTAACCGGATTAAACGGAGGCTTTTCGCAAGCGAAAAGCATAATCCGCGAACAAAAATGCCGCCCATCCGCTCAATCAGTTAAATCCGATGATAACTTAACGCCCCATTTGCCCAATTCGATGACAAAAAATAGCCTGAAGCATAGCGAAGGCCAATCCTTTCAATCCTCGAACAGGAATGTCTCCCATCCGTTAAATCAGTTAAATCCGATGATAAAATGCCGCCCTATTCGATCAAATTAATGAATAAAATCCATATTGATAATAAGTGACCCCCAATGACCAACAAAGAAACCATCCTTGAAAAAATAAAATCCAACTCCGAAATCATCGGTATCATCGGCCTCGGCTACGTAGGCCTCCCCCTCGCCGTCAACTTCGCCGAAGCAGGCATCAAAGTAATAGGCTTCGAGAAAAGTCGGGAAAAAGCCGATATGATCAACCACGGCACCAATTACATTGGCGACATCCGTGATGCCGTCCTGCGCGAAGTGGTAGTGGATAAGTTAAAACTCGAAGCCACCACCGACGCCTCCCGCATGAAAGAATGCGACGCCCTCATCATCGCCGTGCCCACACCGTTGGATAAGTTCCGCAAACCCGACATGAGTTACATCGAATCCGCCTGCCTGGACATCGGACAGAACATGAAAGCTGGAACCTTCATCAGTCTTGAAAGCACCACCTATCCCACCACCACCGAGGATTTTATGCTGCCCATCATCGAACGAGAAAGTGGACTGAAGCAGGGAACAGATTTCTGGCTCGCTTACTCCCCCGAGCGCGTCGACCCCGGCAACAAACAATTCCACACCCGCAACACCCCTAAGGTACTGGGTGCCATGAGTGAAGATGGCGTTGAAATAGGAGAGGCCCTCTACCTCAAGGCCATCGACAGCATCTACAAGGTAAGCTCCCCACGGGTTTCCGAGATGGTTAAAATCCTGGAGAACACCTACCGCCTCATCAACATCAGCCTCATCAACGAGCTGGCCCTGCTGGCAGGCAAGATGGACATCAACATCTGGGAGGTCATCGAAGCCGCCAGGACCAAACCTTTTGGTTTCCAGGCCTTCTATCCCGGTCCCGGCATCGGCGGCCACTGCATCCCCCTCGACCCGTTTTACCTGGAGCACATCGCCAAAAAATACGACTTCGAGCTCAGCATGATCCATGCCGCCGGACATATCAATATGAGGATGCCTCAGTATATGTACATAAAGATCGCCACGGCACTCAACAGCCAGAAAAAAGCGGTGAAAGGAAGTAACATCCTGTTTTTAGGAGTAGCATATAAACCCAATATCAACGATGAACGGGAAAGCCCCGCATTGGAAATAATGGATATTACCACTCACAAGGGGGGAATGGTCACCTACCATGATCCCTACATAGCAAAGGTGAAAACCAATGAGGGAAGATTATTTAATTCTGTTGAATTAACTGAAAAGGCTTTGAAAGAAGCCGATTGCGTGGTGTTGACGACCAACCATAAGGATTTTGATGTGGAGTTTATACAAGAGCGTGCCAGGTTGGTGGTGGACCTAAGAAATATGGTGAAAGAAAAAGGAGAAAATATTTTTAAACTATAGAAATAAATAATAGATGCATTGTAAAGAGTATTTCGCCCACGAATCTGCGATTATTGATGAAGGTTGCCGAATAGGCCCCGGAACAAAAATCTGGCACTTCTCTCACATCATGTCCAACAGTATTTTAGGCGAAAACTGCAACATAGGCCAAAATGTAGTCGTAAGCCCACAGGTTGTTCTCGGCCGTAACGTAAAAGTGCAGAACAACGTCAGCATCTACACCGGTGTGATCTGCGAGGATGATGTCTTTTTAGGGCCTTCGATGGTCTTTACCAATGTGACCAACCCCCGCTCGGCCGTAAACCGCAAAAGCGAATATGCACGAACCCTGGTAAAGCATGGAGCCTCCATCGGAGCCAACGCCACCATCGTCTGCGGCCACGATATTGGCAGGTTTGCCTTCATCGGCGCCGGTGCCGTCGTCACCAAAACCGTCCCCGACTACGCCCTTGTCGTTGGCAATCCCGCCCGTCGCATCGGCTGGATGAGCGAATATGGCCAACGCCTGCATTTTGTAGAAGGCAAAGCCACCTGCTCCGAAAGTGGGGAGGAGTATGTTTTGGAGGAAGGAGTTGTAAGAAAAAATAAAGCTTAGCTTATGGTTCTGATAGTTCTGATAGTTCTGATTGTTCTGATTGTTCGAAAACTCTAAACCCTTAACAACCTGAACTCTGAACTCTTAACAACCTGAACCAAAAACCCATCAATCACGAAAAAACTCAGTGAAAATCCGCTCAATCTACGCCTGCCACTTAGCGAAGTTTACCCAGTAGGGAGTAACGACCGTACTGTGGCGTACTGTGGTAATCAGCGTTCCAAAACACTACCAGTTTCATAATGAAAGAATCTCAAAATACCGAGTTTAAACGCATCTGGAAAGATGAATATCTCCGGCATATTTGTGCTTTTGCAAATAGCCGGGGTGGTAGTTTATTTATCGGTGTGATGGACGATGGCAGTGTTGCAGGAATAAATGATTGCAAAAAGTTACTTGAGGATATCCCCAATAAAACCATACATGCGCTGGGTATATATGTGGAGGCGCTTTTGCATAAAGATGGCATCCTGGAATACCTCGAAATAAAAGCTCAGCCAAATACTGTTCCGATCTCTCTTAAAGGTATGTATTATGTGAGAAGCGGCAGTACCACACAAGAGCTGAAAGGTGCAGCGCTTCAGGAGTTTATCCTGAAAAAAATGGGACGCACATTCGATGATTTATCGGTGCAGGGAGCCAGTATTGATGATATTGACACAAAGGTAGTCAGGAAATTTCTTCGAAAAGCCATAAATGCAAACCGATTAACACCCGAATCAGATACTGATGACCTGCAAAATATCCTCTTTAACTTAAAACTCATTAACGATAAGGGTGAGCTTAAAAATGCAGCATTATTGCTTTTCGGCAAAGACCCTCTCCGATTTTTCAGTTCGGTAAGTTTCAGAATTGGCCGTTTTGGAGATAGTGATCACGATCTTAGATTTCAGGATGTAATAGAAGGCAATATTTTTGAAATGCCCGATAGAGTCATCGAAACCCTCCGTGCAAAGTACTTGATTTCACCTATCAGATATGAAGGTCTGCAACGTATTGAAGATCTTGAATATCCCGAAGATGCGTTGAGGGAGGCTATTCTTAATTCCATCATTCATAAAGATTACACTAGCGTTCACATTCAGTTGAGTGTATATGATGATGAAATTATTCTTTGGAATCCTGGAAAATTACCAGATGAATTGCCCCTTGATCGACTTAAGCACAGGCACCCATCCTATCCAAGAAATAAGATTTTGGCCGATATTTTCTTTAAAGCGGGCTATATCGAGGCATGGGGTAGAGGTATTCGCAAAATCATTGATGGCTTTTTAAATGCCGGGCATCCTGAACCACATTTTGAAGAATTGGCTGGTGGTTTACAGCTTACATTATTCAAAAGTTCGGAGAAAAGTTCGGAGAAAAGTTCGGAGAAAAGTGTGGAGAAAAGTGTGGAGAAAAGTGTGGAGAAAAGTGTGGAGAAAATAGTTACTTTAATTAAAAACGATCCGAATATTACACAAAAAGAGTTGGCAAAACAAACTGGATTATCAAGACGTGGAGTAGAAAAAAATATAAGTATTTTGAAAAAGAGCGGCAAAATCAAACGCATCGGCCCCGCAAAAGGCGGCCACTGGGAAATACTGGAAAAATAAAGTGATTATGTTAAACGAACTGTCTCCAGTGAAGAAGCTTAAGTCGTAATTAGTAAAAACATCAAACACAAAACAACAAACAAAAGAAACCAGCATAATCCACCGTGAACCAACGCTCTCTAGTGAATAAACCTGACTTCAAATTCCCAAAAATCGACACATTGCCGATATTTTCTTTAAGGCAGGTTATATTGAAGCTTGGGGAAGAGGCATTGACAAAATCAATCAAGGCTTTCTCAATGCGGGAAAACCCCTGCCGATGTTCGACGAGCTGGGTAATGGCTTAATGGTTACTTTGCATAAAACCACTCCCGCATCAGCAACCGACAGGGTCGTAGAAAAGGTCGTAGAAAAGGTCGTAGAAAAGGTCGTAGAAAAGGTCGTAGAAAAACTTACAGCTAATCAGAAAAAAATAGTCGAATTAATTGGCGCTAATCAACAAATCACTGCACGTGAACTAGCAATAGAAGTTGGAATTTCACATCGTAAAACACAAGATAATATTGCCAAACTAAAGGAATTAGGAATTATCAAACGCATCGGCCACGCCAAAGGCGGACACTGGGAAATAGCTAATTAACAAACAATAAACAGATGAAATCAAAAACCGCCTCATCAACGAAGCAACCGAACTTTTCACCGAATGAAACCCTCACGTCAATCTGACGAGGTTTCAACAAACGAAATCTCTTTATTCGATGCAAGCAGCGGAGTATGCAACTTAGAGGATATGTAAACCATTGCACTAGCGGAAGAGGATGTTGTTGTACTTACCACTAATCATAAGGATTTTGATATTGAATTTATTACGCAACACTCAAAATTGATAGTGGATATGAGAAATATGGTGGAAGAAGGTTCGGGGAAAGTGTTCAAGTTATAGATCTCAAAAAATTTCTACCACTGTCACAAAAGATGTCACAAAAAATGTCACTAAAGATGTCACAAAAAATGCCTTACCTGTCCCGTTCGTGCGGGATTCCATTTCCCCGAAGACGGAACAGTTTCAAAAAAATGTGCAACGCCAATCATTTCTCAACCAAATTTCCTAACTTTGTATAAACTATATTTTTACCATGGAAGCGCAATATAAAATGAAAGCAAATGAAATTGACATCACCTTTATTGAAGCCATAAAAAAGCTCTTTGCAGAAAAGGATATCGTCATTCGAATAAGCGAAGAATGGGATGAAACCGAGTATCTTGCCAGGTCTAAGGCAAATGAGGATCACATTCTTGAAAACATGGCGGCTGAACCTACGAAAAGTTTCAAAGGGCAGGAGTTTGAAGAGTACACCTCTAAAAGGCTGTAAATAGAATGAGGGATGTCGTTTTTGTAGGCAATTCTTTTAATGATTTCAATGAGTGGAGTCAAATTTCAAAGAAAACATACAGGAGAATTACAGAATTGATAGAAGATGCGAGAAGGAATCCTTTTGATGGGATTGGTAAACCTGAACCATTAAAACATCAATTTAAAGGATGTTGGTCCAGGAGGATAGATCATGAACATAGATTGCTATATAAAATTACAGATACTTCAATTGAAATTGTTTCATGTAAATATCATTACTTATGATAGACATAGAACATCCAACACAAAACGAACCGTCTGGAATGAATTGAAGAGTAATCGGTAACGACCCTGAATCCCAAATGTTTTCGGAATTCGGGGAATGATTAGAGTCTATTCAAAAACCTCCTCATTAACGAAGCAACCGAACTCTTCACCGAATGAAACCCTTGCTGCATTCTAACGAGGTTTCAACAAACGAAATCTCTTTATTCGATGCAAGCAGCGGAGTATGCATCTCAGAGGATCTGTAAACCATAGCACTAGCGGTAGAGGATGTTGTTGTACTTAACAACCCCCAACAGCAGACAGGGATGATTTACACCTTAACCAAAACTTAACAAAAATATTTTACAAAATCCTTGCACATTCCAAAATCATGAGTACATTTGCTACTCACTAGACAACTACATTACTCACTAAATTTCGTCACCGGATTAAACCCCAACACTGTTACCAAATGATCGAAGCCCTCATCACCTCCAAGACCCGCATAAAGCTCATGCTGAAGTTCTTCCTGAACTCCACCAGCACCGGCTACCTGCGTGGACTGGCTTCTGAATTTGGCGAAAGTACCAACTCCGTCCGTCCCGAGCTCAACCGCTTCGAGGAAGCCGGTCTGCTCACCAGCAGCACCGATGGCATGAAAAAAGTGTTCAAAGCCAATACCCGGCACCCTCTTTATAGCGACATCCACCGGCTGGTGCGTAAATATGTGGGCATGGACGAAATCGTCGATAGCGTCATCACCCACCTCGGCCACCCCAAAGAAGTATACCTCATCGGTGACCTGGCCCGGGGCATCGACAGCCCCGACCTCAATATGATCATCGTAGGCGAAGATATCGACCTCAACTACCTGGAGACCCTCGTGGCCAAGGCCCAAAAGATCATCTCCCGGAAAATAGGATACGCTGTGTTCACCACAGCCGAATTCAACCTGCAATACCCACACATCAACCAGGAAAAACTCCTGCCCGTGTGGAAAAATACCGACTGATTCCTAAAAAAGTCAGTCTGGATCACTAACCTGATCCTTAGTTCCTTACAACTTTAATATGGGACTTAGAAGGCGAAGCTGTGAAGGGAGCAAGGAGCAAAAGATACTTTAATAATTTTAGGAACTCCATGCCCCACGCCCCACGCTTCACCACATCTATACAAACATAATTACCAGTGTATCGATTAATTCGATCAATCACGCCTCAGTCGGACAGGTTCGATGACAAAAATATTCGGTGACACAAAAAACCTCAGAAAAGGGTCATCAGATGTAAAGTACAGGATATTAGTTAATATACACTTTTAACTTTTACCTTTTAACTTTTTCCTTTTAACTTTTTCCTCTTAGGAAATGGCATGAAGTACATGGTAGCTGATCTTATGTTTAAAGCAACAAAAGCCTGGTATGAAAATGGACAGATTTGTTTGATGCTTTCTGATCAAAAAGAGATCAGGTTTCCTGTTGCGCTAAATAGAAAGCTCAGGGAAGCAACATCACAGCAACTGAACAACATCACCATCATTTGTGATGGAACAGGATTACATTGGCCTGAACTCGATGAGGATCTTTCTGTTACCGGCATCTTAGAAGGCAGGTTTGGTACCGACTGATATGGCCTTTAGTTGCCAACCCCCCACGCCCCACGCTCCACCCCGAAAGCTTTCGGGGCCACGCCACTTGCCTTTATTACAAATTCACAATTCACAATTTTCAATCCCAACTCTTTTAATTACCTTTGAACAAATAATTTCAAAATGCATTCTTTAAAATACATACTGTATAAAGAAGGCGACTACTACGTATCGCAATGCCTGAACGTAGAAGTTTCCAGCTTTGGTACTACTGTTCAGGAATCCATCGACAACCTGAAAGAAGCCGTTGAGCTCTATTTTGAAGACAACGACGAGATCAACACCTTCAGGACAATAAATGAAGCCATGATCGGCGAAACATTTATAAATGTCTAAACTATATTCCTCCAGCCATATTATTAAAATCCTACTCAGGAATGGATTTGTTTTTGTATCGCAAAAAGGAAGTCACTGCAAATACACCAAAAATAAACTGATCGTTATTGTCCCTCACCCAAAAAAGGAAATACCAATAGGCACCTTTAGCTCAATTGTCAGGCAATAAGGGTTGACGAAAAACGATTTTTAAAAGGTAAGACACTGTCTGTGCAGGATTGCAGGATTTAATGATATACAGGATTAATTAATACAACGATAAAAACACTAAACAACTAAACACTAAACAATTAAACAACCTCAGAGTTCGCAATAGGCTCACTTAGGAAACCCTTTCGAAGACAAAAAAAAGTGGACATATAAAGCCCAATCCGCTAACCCGAAAAGATAATCAACCAATCAAATGAATCCCTTCCACTACGGAAATATTGTTTCAGGCGAATACTTCTACGATAGGAAAGAAGAACTTGAGCGAATCTTTCAA
>Ga0209417_1006442_pt1 | contig 12007 bp, 11 predicted proteins | sample RifGroF2_FD_184002 | JGI IMG/M metagenome (GOLD analysis project Ga0209417, IMG submission 184002) | Groundwater microbial communities from Rifle, Colorado, USA - Groundwater F2 (SPAdes) (version 2) | ecosystem: Environmental > Aquatic > Deep subsurface > Groundwater | place: Rifle, Colorado... | reverse complement strand
AATCTATAAAAATCAAGAATAAAATAGACGTGTTCATTTAAAATAGTCATAGTTATGTTACGATATATGCAGTTTATTAATGTTTTAAGTGGAATAAATAACTTTGGCTCATTATCAGAATAAAATAATAGATATAATGCTTCCCTGGCGCATTGGTTATATTTTTATTCGGTAAATAAAAATGGGGGAAGCGGGAAATAAATCAAGTATAGCGTGGATATTGGGCTGTTTTTGAGGGTTGATAGCACTTTCCAAAATTTACCAATACTTACCAGTATATACCAGTTTACTACCGCTTTTTTTGAAGTTTTACCAACCTTGATTTTTAAAACTGCCTGTAACGTGCATGGAATAAGGATATACGGCTGGTAAAAAATGGAAGGTTTCTACCGGTTTTTCGAAAAAATTTCGCAAAAAAAATTTGAAAACTTCCGAAAAGTATCGGAAAACCTTAAAAAATAGCACTCTCCTACTGACAAATTTTTTAAAAAAATTCTGAAAACCTGCACTGCATGTATAAATTCAGGAATTGAAATTATTAAAATACAGGGTGCAGAATTTTAGTGATTTTAGCATGTTTTGTTAATTTCTACTCCAAACACAAACTTCCAGAAATTACCGCTTTTCTTTAACAATTGCCACTCTCCGACTGAGAAAAATTTCTCAAAAATCCTAAAAATCCGCATGAAATATACACGTTCAAGGCTTGTAATTATTAAAGTGCGAGGGTGCAGAAAAATTTCACGCAAACTGAAATCGCATTTTTGTCAAAGCTAAAAACTTAGTCGGTGATTAGGTTATCAGGATATTTTGAGTTTTTTTGCGTATCGGCGTGAATTACTGCTGAAAAACCTCGAAGTAGGAAGGTTGCGGAAGCAGTGGGAAGTGTGTCAAAAAGGTTTACGAATGGTATTTTTTCTTTATCTTGGCATAAAAAATCCGTTGATTTTTCCTGATTTCCAGAGTGATAATTTTCAATCCGTCTGTTAATAACAATAACGGTTGAGCTATTATTTTAATTTTATTATTATATTTTTCGTTTAGCTGTTTAAGACAAACAAGCATTGGAATATTTAAAATCGTATCACCAATGCGCCATGGAAGAATTATATCTATTCTTTTATTTTGATAATGAGCCAAAATATAATAATTTACTTTCTAAAAATCTAAAGAACCAGCTTTTAACTGCATATATCGTAACATAATCATGACTATTTTAAATTACTCCCTATTCTTGATTTTTATAAATAATATTTTTGATCTTATCTCTCCATATTTTATACGCCTTTTTAATATTTTTCTTGCTTTTACAAATGAAGGTTTTGAAAATAACTTAAAAAACTTGAAGGTAAAAATTAAATTATATCTAAGATTTTATTTTATCAGCAACGTATTTGCCTGCATATTCACCCATTGACCAGCAATTTGGCTGAATCCTGATAGAAGCTTGCGCCTTAAATGTCGTAGAGATGCATCTTCCTACAACTAAAAGATTTTCTATGTTTTCGGGTATAAGTGATTCCAATGGAATTTCATAATATTGATCAGGAGGAAGATGTTTTAATTCGTTTTTGCCTTTTTCTTTGGCATGAACATCTACAGGGTAATTAGATTTTGCGACTTTATTATCAAATTTTTTAGCGTTTAAAATATCATCTTCGGTTAATTTATACAAGCCGTTTATTCTTCTGGAATCTCTAACTCCAAGCTGTGGAGCAATTTGGCTCACATAAGCTTCTTCAAATCCTGACAGATATTTTTTACAAAATTCTACTAGCCTTCTAATTTGTTTTCTGCCCTGTTTATAAGCATAAGAAATATCTTCGGCATTAAGAGGATCAAGCTCTTTGTCAGAAGAAATTCTGGGACAATTAAATGCTATAGAATTTTTTTGTCCCGGTATAGAAAATACCTGAAAATAAGCGGCATCTTCTTCTTTCAAAACGCCTTCTCTGACCGCAAAACTGAAATAAGGTCTTAATTTCCATCCCATATTGTCCCATGTATGGGCTGTAGAAAGTAAAATAGATTCATAATTATGATAATCAATTGATGTAACGCTGCTATCAGGGTCAATTTCTTCCAGCCATCTGGCAAAAGCATCCAGATTTACATTAGCCATTATAAATCTTAAGCTCATTGTCTGGTGTTCATTGCTTTCAAAAGAAACACCCGCTAAAGCTGCTAAATCAGCGTCACCTGTCGCATCTATATAATATTTTGCCTGCAATTCGGATAAACCTGACTTATTCCAGCATTTTATGGAAGTAATATTTTTATTATCAACTTCTGCACCAAGAACTACCGTATCAAAAAGCACTTCAACATTGTTTTCTTCGCAAAAATCATCGAGTACGCATTTTAACATTTCAGGATTAAACCATCCCGGGTTACCATCCTCAAATGTTGCGCTGTCGCCTGTTTTAGCAAGCCTGTCCAGAACTTCTAAGACAATCCCAGTGGTGAGAGCTTCTCCTGATTGAGTTATATTTTTCATCATGGGCGTAACAAGTGCGCCCGTTGCTGTTCCTCCAAGAAAACTGTTTTTCTCAACAATCAAAACCTTGCAGCCATGTCTTGCAGCAGAAATCGCGGCTGCCACACCCGAAGTTCCACCGCCTGTCACTATTAAATCCCAAAATTTATCCATTTTATGACCTCAATGTAATATTTTTTTCAATTATACATTATTTTTTGTAAAAAATATTTAACATTTACATTCAAAAAGGCAATTATATTTATTCACTACTCTTTAAAAATTATAGCTAAAGACTAATATTTACTAAAAATAAAAGGAGAAACTCATGACAATCAATTCAATTAATTTAAATTCACGTCCTGCATTCGGTTGTAATCACTGTCAGGAAGTAAAAAAGATTTTATCAGCACAAAATGCACTTCCTGAAAATATTACAAAATATATAGAATCTAACGCGCCTTTAGCCGGAAACAAATTAGGCGGATATGCCGTACCACACGAAGGTTTAGCAAAAGTTTTATTCAAAAAAGTTAAAGCCATGGGAGAAAAACAACTTAAAGTTTTAGCTGAAAACGTAAATAAATTTCATAGCTAAATTTGTTTAATACTGAAACGAATATAATCTTACGTTCTGGTAAAAATAGCCAAGTATTTGATAAGCGTTATAGCCTGCATTTGCAAGAGCATTTGCGCCATATTGTGACATTCCTATACCGTGTCCACTTTTAGGCACATCTGAATCATAAGCAACTACAGGTCTTACAAAAGGCAAATCTTTACTCCATACTGCGCTTGAAGGCAATGTTTGTCCGCCGGAACTTGCGTGATAGTAGGCGGGAATTACTTTATTACCGTACACAAGTACTTGTCCCCGTGTAGCTTTAACTATGCCGTTAGTTTTAATTGTTTCTCCGGACGCGCCCTTGTAAACCTGATCTTCTGTTGTATCCTTTACATCAAACCCATATTTGGCTCTTTTTCCCATATTGGCAACCGCATAACTTCTTGCTGCAATCGCTTGAGCCTTCAAGGCCTCGGTGTTCCACCGTGCAGGCATTTCTGAAGGAACTACACCTTGAATATAATTTTCAAGGTCAACATCATTTATTAAAATAAGACCGTTTCCGCTGTTATGTACAAGAAAACTTCCTCTGTACCAGCGTTTTTTTGTATAGACCAAGCCATCCGATTCCATAGTTTTTATTTTTATTTTATTAGAATTTAATTGATAATTTTTTCCGTCTACTGAAATTATCATACCCGAACCATTTTTTATAAGCTTATATGGTTTCATTTGTGAAATCGTCATTAAATTCTGACCTGTTTGCGCATCAGAAAGTACACCGCCTTTGGATGTGCCTATTATTACTTCGTTTTCATTGACATACAGTCCGACTTTAATAGCTTTTGCGGGTAAAATTAAAAATAATAATCCGAAAACGACTATAAATAATGCTGTAAAAATTTTATTTTTCTGTTTAATCATATAAATTAACCATTTATTTAGACTTCAATTATAATCTTGAGCGGTTTTTTATTCATCACTTATAAATATGAATATACCCGAATAAAATGTATTTTAGTCATAAAAATTTTATTTGTTAATTAATTTATAAACTTCTTGATACCACTGCAGGGTAATAAAATTTTTGTTAGTTCAGTTTAATTTTTAATTATAACGCAAGTAAAAGGAGGGGTTTCATGTTTAAAAAAATATTATCAATATTAATTTGTCTAATATTTTTTCAATCACTCCCTGTATTTTCACAAAATAATGAATATAGAGATTATCCTGTTATAACAGGAATTGAAAGAAATATTTTCGGCAGCACATTTCAAAATAACAATATTTACCAGAGAGTCAACAGACTGGAAATAGCTGTACTCGGGACTAATTTTCCTCAGGAAGCTCTAATTGACAGAATAGACAGGTTAGAAAATGCGGTTTCCGGCGGGAATTCTTATGCCTACAACAGTCCTTCAATGCAACAATATATTAATCAAAGTCCTATAAGCTCTTCTTGGGCTAGCATGGCAAATAGTTTCAGTAACAATAATTCGTACGACAACCAATATTATAATACTTCTCAAAACACCTCAGGGCTTCAAAAAGTTCTTGAATATGCCCTCCCCATTCTTAACAGTTTAGCCGGAAATAATTATGGTTATAATAATTACGGATATGATCCAAATTATACACAAAATTACAACGGTTTTCGAAATACAAATTATGGAGTAGGTGTCAGGATTCTTCCATAAAGAAAAATATTTGCAACAACAATGATTGTTTGGGCAACTATATTTTTTGGGACTCAAAATTTTGATTATCACAACAATAATTGCTTGAACAACTTTTAAGGTTCTATAAACTTTTCTGTTATGATGTTTTTAGGATACTTATTATTAATGCGGTGTTTTATGAAAATCTGGGTTGATGCAGATGCCTGTCCTGGCGAAATTAAAGAAATTATTATAAAAGCAGCTCATAAACGCTGTATTGAAACAATATTTGTTTCAAATAAAATTATTTATCTTCCGGAGTCTCCATATCTTTCTGCGGTAAAAGTTCCTGCAGGTGCGGATGTGGCAGATAATTATATCGCGGAACGAGCAGAAGACAAAGATCTTGTAATTACACAGGATATTCCATTAGCTGCTGCCTTGATTCCAAAGGGATCTGTAGTCATAAGCGTTCACGGCGATCTTTTTACATCTTCTAATATTAGAGAACGTCTTTCAGTAAGAAACTTTATGTCTGACTTAAGAGATACAGGGGTTCAGACAAACGGACCCAAGCCATTTAGTAATAAAGATAAACAAAAATTTGCAAATACGTTTGATCAGCAATTATTTAAGCTTTTAAAATTTCAGACTTAAAATTTTTATTTGATATTATATATAGATATGTAATTTGGAACAGGTGTACGTGGAACTTATTCCCATAATAACAGAAGACGGAACGATAAGTCTTTATAATTTCAACGTAAAAGACGTTTATCACAGCAAAATCGGCGCTTACACAGAAGCTTTACAAAAATATACCATGCCTTCAGGCTTATTAGAATTCATTAAACACAATAATGAAGTTAAAATACTCGATGTTTGTTTTGGTTTGGGCTACAACAGCAAAATTGCAGTTTCTGAAATTTTTAAAATAAACCCTCAATGCAAAATTACAATTAACGCTATGGAAATTGATCCAAAAGTTCTCGCACTTTCATGTATTTTATTTGACGGACTGGATAACAAATATCTAGAGCAAACTTTTTTTGAAGCAATTAGTAAACAAATAAATGTAGACACAATACTTGATGAATACATAAAAGATGTGCATAAATACAGCCCTAATTTAGACGAATTATTACCCTCAGGGTATAAAACTATAGAAGTACCCGAAATAAATCAAAAATTACATAATATATATTATCGGACTATATCGTCTAGAAATACTAGGGACGGTGAAGATTCTCCTGTAAACGGTTTATTGACTATTAACTTTTTTATAGACGATGCAAGAAAAGCGATTAAGCTTGTAAACACTCAACATGACTTTATTTTTCATGATCCGTTTACTCCTTCAAAAGCGCCGATTCTTTGGACAGTAGATTTTTTCAGAGAATTGCGCAGGCTTTTAGATGAAAACGGAAATTTAACAACTTACAGTTCTGCTGCGCCTGTTAGGGCAGGGCTGATTAAAGCTGGTTTTTTTATTGGCAGAACTGAACCTGTCGGCAAAAAAACTTCAGGAACTATTGCATACAAAAATAATGAACTGTTAAAAAACTATTTAACCGAAAAAGAAAAAGGACTTCTGGAAACTAACGCAGGTATTCCTTATCATGATGAAAATTTTTACAGTACTTCTGAAGAAATTTTAAAAAATAGAGAATTGATGCAAAAATCTTCCGGCAGAGTTTCTTCAAGTAAATTTTTAAAAATGTAAAGAAATATTAAAATTATAAATCTTTTTGAAAAGACACTAATTTAATTGTTTTTATATTAATAGCGATTATGGGGTTTAATTATATTTCATTATATATTATGGAGGAGTTTTAATGAGTAGTATTCAAAGTATTTACAATGCAGGTTTGTATAACAGATACCAGAATTACGGTTTTGGTTCGTCAGCGCTAAACTTTAATCAACAACCTTCAATATTTAGTTCAATTTTAGGTGGACAAAATCAACAAAATCCTTGGGCATCTCTTTTTAAAAATATTTTAACTCCTAATGTACGTAAAAAACCTGTAACTGTTGATAAAACAACTGTAACCGTTGAACCTAAAAAATGTGAAGAAGTGCATGGTTCTACTAAACTAACTTATCAATCATGTTATGGATGGAGCAATGATACAGTAGATAAATTTTTTCAAATGTATGACGTAAACAATGATGAAGTACTTGATACTGCTGAATCAGCCGCATTGTTGCAAACTTATTCAGGAGGAAGTAAATGGAATATAAATCAAATAAATACAGCAAAGAATGTAGCTTTGTCACAAGAAAAAATACCGACAGCATACGCAAAAAATTTATGCGCTATACAAGATGATCCAAATTCTTCTTATGCTTATCAACAAGCTATAGAGGGAATTAATGGAGCTAAATCTAACGGAATACTAGGAATGGTTTAATAAATCATTATTTTGTAAATTTAAAAATTATAAATTCAAAACAAGAGGTCTGCGCAACAGACCTCTTGTTTTATGATAAACTAAAGTAATTGATATGTAATAGAGAAGATATAAAATGAACATTTCTGAAATTATCAAGGAATTAAATGCTCTTATAAAAGAAAAATACAGTGATTTTAAAGGCTCTTATCTCTATGGTTCCAGAACAAGAGAAGACTTTAGCGAAGACAGTGATATTGACATAATCGCTCTTTTTGATTCTGTCGATAGAGACAAGGAAATGGAAATTTACGGCATCGTTTGCGATTTGGATTATAAATATGATGTTTTTATTTCTTTATTTAATTATACTCTTGAAAAGCTGGAAAAAAATCCTATTTTTTATAATGAGGTTGTAAATAAAGGAATATATTATGCAACAGCAGTATAAATTAATGATAAAATTATCTATTGAGAAAGCTGAAAAAGCTTTAATCAGCTCAGAATTAAATCTTAATAATAATCTTTTAACAGAAGTACAAAACAGAGCTTATTATGCTGTATTTTATATCGTTTTGGCTCTTGCCTATCTTGATAATTATGTTACAGGCAAGCACCATAAGCTTATGGGATGGTTTAACAAAAAATATATTTATGAAAATAAAACATTTGATAAATCTTTTGGTAAAATATATGGAAAATTAATTTCGAATCGTGAAAAGTTTGATTATGATGTTGAGGAATACCCTGAAAAAGATCAAGCTATCAAAGATTTAGAAGATGCCAAATTCTTTGTAAGTGAAGTCAAGAAATATATTTTGGAAAAGCTCGAACTGTAATATGAAAAAAAGAAGAGTTTCTAAAATAATAAGAATAGGAAATGTAGAAATAGGCGGAAATGCTCCTATTTCAATACAGTCTATGTGCACAACCGACACAAGAGATGTAAACGCAACTGTGGAACAAATTCATAAGCTTACAGATGCAGGATGTGAGCTTGTCAGGGTTGCTGTACTAAATAAAGAAGCAGCAGAATATATAAGCGAAATAAAAAAACGAATTAAAATCCCGCTAATAGCAGATATTCACTTTGATTACAGGCTTGCTCTCGAGTCTATTAATAAGGGCATCGACGGATTAAGACTTAATCCCGGCAATATCGGAAACAAAGAACATATCGAAAAAGTTGTTAAAGCTGCAAAAGAAAGAGAAATTCCTATCAGGATAGGTGTAAATGCAGGTTCTTTGGAGAAAGAACTATCAGTAAATCCTGATAAGCTCCATAAAAGTCTTGTTAAAAGTGCGCTTAAACATGTAAAAATACTGGAAAATCTTGATTTTGAACTTATAAAAATATCTTTAAAAGCCAATGATGTACCTACTATGATTAAAGCTTACAAAAAAATGGCTAAAAAAGTTAATTATCCGCTTCATCTTGGAGTTACAGAAGCAGGAACGATAAAAACTGGTTTAATTAAATCTTCTATAGGAATCGGGGTGCTTTTAAATCAAGGCATAGGTGATACTATTAGAATTTCGCTTACTGATGATCCTGTTGAGGAAGTTTTTGCGGGATGGGAAATACTTAAAGCTCTTGATATCAGAAAAAAAGGACTTAATTTAATCAGTTGCCCAACTTGCGGAAGATGTGAAGTTAACCTTATTGAACTTGCAAAACAAGTAGAAGAAAAATTCAGGAATATTAAAATACCACTTACAGTTGCAGTTATGGGATGCCATGTAAATGGTCCGGGAGAAGCAAAAGCAGCAGATATAGGCGTTGCATGCGCAAAACAAGAAGCTTATATATTTAAAAAAGGCGAAATTATTAAAAAAATAGCTTTTCAAGATGTTTTACAGGCTTTAGATGAAGAAATATCGTCTTTATTAAATTTTTGAACTTTTACCCAATTCGGCTAATACAATTTGTTAAAAAATATTAAATAAAATTTAAAATTCCGAAAACCCTTTTCAGAATAGCTTTTATGTGGAATTTTTTTAAAATTATATAAACGCAAAGGGCAATTTTTTTATTTAGGTTTCTTTATAAATTAAGACGAAATTTTTTTAATGAAGGGAAAGTTAAAAAATGAAAATTAGTTATTTAAATGCACAGCCATATGAATTTAAAAACAAATTTCAAAATGAAATAAATATTGCACCTTTAAATATAAAAAATAATAACCGGAATATGGACTTAAAAAGTCCAAATGCTCAACACTTGAGAGCTAATTTCCTTATAGGATTCAGCGGAAAACATGATAATCATGATTATGATGATCTGGGTAATGATATACCTAATAAATATTTACCTGCTACTTTAAAAGACACACCTTCTATTAACTTGTATAAAAGACAAGAAAAGCCATTTAATATACCTTTTTATAACAGTAATGCAAATGATCTCGCAATAGTAATGGGAGCGGACAAAAATGCTATTGTTACTTATGATGATATAACTTCTAAACCTGAATTATTAGTTGATAAATTTAAATGTAATATTAAGAGTGGAAAATACAAAAAAGAAGGTTTTAATCCTGATAAAACAATATTTTTTAATTTTGATCATTCAAAACCTGAAATTCCATTAAAAAGCATTTTAGATATAGCCGATAAAAATAAGGATTCAAAAGTATTAATATTTGCACAGGATTTTTTAGGATTTTTGAAAAATTCTATTGAGACTGAAAATGCAAAAGCAATATTTAAAAATAAACTTATGGGTAAAAATGTCCAGATAGTTGGATTAATGAATAAATCTGATTATGATACTGTTTCAAAAGTGGAATTGAAAGATATCCTTTTAAAACGCGATTTAAAAGATCTTGATAATAATTTTCTTAAAATGTTTGGAAAGGTCGAATTAAGCGTTCCTGCAGAAAAAGATACCAAGCTTATGCTTAAAAAACACTACAGATTAATTAGTGAAGTCTCCAGTAAATATCACCCGGCAAGAATAAATATGTCTGATGGCTTTATTGATGAAATTGTAGAGAAATCGAAAAATCTTGCAGGTGAGTTCCCCGGTAAACCTATAAAGTTAGCTGATCTTGTTATTGCCGCAAAAATTATTGAAGGAAAACAAAAAGATGAAAGTAAACCAATATTAGTTACCAGCGGTGATGTAAAAAGATTTTTTGACAGACATGACAATGTTGTAGAGCAGCTTAAAGCACAAGCTGGTCAATTTAAACAGGTTGATATTCCTAAAGAAAAATTTACTGATGTAGGCGGCAATAAAGACGCAAAAGAAATTATTGAAGATACCGTTTTATCTTACATTAGAAATCCTAAAGAATATTTGAAAAGTGGACGAAAAGCGCCCAAAGGAGTATTAATGTATGGTACTCCCGGAACAGGAAAAACTTTACTGGCAACGGCAACAGCAGGAGAAGCAGGAGTTCCTTTCTTTAGCATTTCCGGAAGCGAATTTGTTGAAAAATATGTCGGAGTTGGAGCTGCCCGTGTAAGAGATTTATTCGGACAGGCAAGAAACGCCGCAAAAAGTTCTGATAAAAAAACAGCAATAATATTTATAGACGAAATTGACGCTTTTGGCAAAAAACGTGCATCTGACGGAGAGAAAGGAAATTCCGAATCCGAACAAACTTTAAATCAACTTCTTAAAGAAATGGAAGGATTTGGTAATGATCCTAAATGCAGCATAATCGTTATGACTGCAACAAACCGTTTAGATATTTTAGATCCTGCTCTTACAAGTCGATTTGATAATCAGATTGAAATTGCTAATCCTGCCCGTAGTAAAAACGACCGGCTGGAAATATTAAAAATACAATCAAGAAATAAACCTTTTGAAAATGAAGAACAAAAAGAGAAAATTTTAGATGAAACTGCTGCAATAACTGCCGGTTTAAGCGGCAGAGATATTGCAAATATGATGAATAAAGCAGTAACAATTATTACAAAGAGAGATAATGATAAATTTATAACTGCTAATGATATGGTAGAAGCTTATCTTCAGGTAAAAGCAGGACCTATTAAAAAATCAGACAGCTCTTTAGAAAATAAAATTAATACTGTTGCACATGAATGCGGTCATGCTCTTGTCGGACAAACTATCAATGATCTTGCGCAACAACCATGGAAAAAAATTGATGATATCTCATTTATTACTCTTGATGCAAGAGGAGGACATCTTGGTGCTGTATACCTTAAACCAAACAAAGATAATCATTCTCCTAATTTTGATTCTGTTCTCGCCAGTGTAGCAATGAGGCAAGCCGGAGGAATTGCGGAACATCTTTACAAAGATGGCAGAAATGGCGCAGGAGTTTCCGGTGATCTCGGACAAGCTGCCGAATTAATAGATGAAGCCGTAACAAAATATGGATTAGGTCCAAATGTAGGATTTAGGGCTATTCTTGATAACCAGAAAGATATGTTTAAAGATGAAATCAAAAAAGATAATGATATTTTTACAAAAAATGCTGAACATATCACAAAATTAATAACAAATTTCAATAAAGGTTTTATAACCGAATATGTTGATAATTATAAAAAATATGCCGAAGCAACCGAAAAAAATGAAGGCAAGGATGGTAAAGGCGGAAATAATCTTTCCGGTGAAGAATTTAAGAAACTTCACGATGATTGGCTGATAAGAACCGGCAAAGACAAAGAGCAGCCTTTATTACAGAAAAAAATCAATACTTTGATAGATTCAGCCAGAAATGGAGAAATATTAACGGATGAACAATTAGAAGAAAGAATAAATGGAAGACATTCATTTATTCTTGATACAAAAACTTCATATAAAGATGCAATTAAACAATCTACTTTATTTAAAGCTTAAAATTAATCCAACTTGAATTTAAATATATCCATTTGCTTATCTTTGATAAGATAAATTCCTCTGGAATAAAGCTTGAAATTTTTGTTCTCAAGTATTCCAAGC
>Ga0209417_1006438_pt1 | contig 12020 bp, 10 predicted proteins | sample RifGroF2_FD_184002 | JGI IMG/M metagenome (GOLD analysis project Ga0209417, IMG submission 184002) | Groundwater microbial communities from Rifle, Colorado, USA - Groundwater F2 (SPAdes) (version 2) | ecosystem: Environmental > Aquatic > Deep subsurface > Groundwater | place: Rifle, Colorado... | reverse complement strand
GGCTTTTAAGGCGAGCGTTTTGGAAAAGTTTCCCGAGGACCGCGATGGATTTTTGGCGCTCCTGGCAGAGATGGAACGGACGGACGCCTTTGCTTTTGACGGCACGTATCGCTCTACGCGGGCGATCTTGAACAACTACATCGGCCAAGCCTTGCAAAATCAGCTCCTGTTGCCACTCTGTTTCTACGGAAGCGCGCGGGAAGACGACATTGATTGGCAACAGTTTATCGTGCTCTTTCAATCGCTCTACCGCGAGGGCTTTGCTCGTCCCTTGGGCGGAGTTCGAACCATTATAAAGAGTCTCCTTCGGCGTCTGCGCAAGGAAAACGTCACCCTGCGTTTGGGTCTCGGCGTACGTCACCTCAACACAGAAGGCGGCCGCGTGAGCGCCGTTGAGTTCGATGATGGAACACTTTGCCAGCCATCCGCCATCTTTTCATGCGCCGGATACGCGGAAACGCTCGCCCTTGCCGGCATTGAGCCCCCTAAAGAACGTCGGCTGTCCTTCGTCGAGGGCATCTTCATTACGCCGCAATCGCCCGCAACCTGGGGCTGGAAAGACACCATCACCTTTTTTTCAAAAAAAGACACCTTCGCGTACCGCATACCACAAGGCCTCATTGACCTCGACAGCGGCGTCATCTGCATTCCCAACAACTACAACACCGGCAATCGCGCCCTCCCGGAAGGCATCACGCGCATCACCGTCCTCGCCAATTACGACGCTTGGAAGGCCCTTTCTCCCTCCGCTTACGCCGACAATAAGGCTCTGTGCCTCGAGCAACTCAAGCAGCTGATTCAACGACAACTCGGCCCGGGCCGCTTTTCCCCCATCGCTGAAGACCTCTTCACTCCCCTTTCGATCGAACGCTTCACCGGACACTTCGGCGGCTCCGTCTACGGCTCTCCAAACAAACACCGAGACGGTCAAACGCCCTTCGACAACCTCTTCGTCTGCGGCACAGATCAGGGCTTTTTAGGGATTACGGGGGCTCTGCTGAGCGGCACTGTTTCCGCGGCAAAATCACTTGTCAGACTATCTTAGCGCACGGTCGCGGAAGACTGCTGCCCGTAAAGGGTGTTGGCGGTGACAAAGATGAGGAGGTTACGTTTTTGTGAAGATTGTGACTTGGATCGGAAGAGACGGCCTAGACCAGGAATGTCGCCGAGGAAGGGGACTTTGTCGTTGATATCTTTAACTTCTTCGCGCGTGAGGCCTCCCATGACGATCGTGCTGCCATTGGAGACGGACACCTCTGTCTTGATTTTGCGCGTGGAAAAGATCGGCTGATAGAAGCCGGATGGCAATTGCACAGTCGTCGTGCCAGAAATGGCAACACTTTGACCGCCGTACTCTACGAAGCGTTCAAACTCTGTGACGCAGGGCTCGAGGAGGAGGTTGATGTTTTGGTTTTCCTCGACGGTGGGCGTGACTTTCATTTCGACACCGATGTTGCGTGTAATGAAGTTGAGGGGCGTGCCGGCGGTGATCGTTACCCCAGCCGATGAGCTGCCGGACACGGTTGTCCCTGTACCAACTTCGGAGTGGACATCGCCGTATTTTTCAGGGTAGCGAAACTCCTGGGCGACGACGATTTCCGCGCAACGACCGGAGAGGACAGTGACTTTGGGGGCACTCATGAGGTCAGAGCCGGTCTTTTGTTCGAGGGCGCGAATGAGGGCCGATACCTCGTAATGGCTGATGACACCGAGAATATTGCCGAGGGCAACGCTCTTTGCGCCGAGATTGAGGGCGTTGGGAAGCGTGGGTGCGGTGTTTGGAATGGACGTTGTGCCGCTCGCGCTGACAATGCTGCCGTTGCCAGAAGTTGAGCTGCTTGCAGAAAAGGCGCCGTTGAGAGTGCGGAGGTTGTCGTAATCGGTGCTGGCGGGCGTGGCGCTGGTGATGGCTGACCCAGTCGCAACGCGAACCTGGTTGTTGTTTGGGTTTCCGATGTTCCAACGGACGCCGATTTCGTCGAGGGCCCCCTGTTGGACTTCTAAAAACTTGGTCTCGATTTCGACCTGGCGAGTCTCGCGGTAGCGGTTGAGAATATTGGACAGGCGCTGGAGGTTGCGGCCCGTTTGAGTGACGATGAGTTGTGTGCCCTCGAAGGCGAGACTGGAGCCTGGAATGTCGAAACTGATGCCGGCGCGCGTGAAAAAGCGTTTCAATAAAGACTCTTCTTCTTCCAAAGTGCGTTCCTTATCGCGCTCTTCGCGGAGGCCGAGGAGGCGAATGACTGTCCCGCGCGCTATGGGGAAGAAGTCGGTCTCGAGGTGGGTGTTTTCCGCTTCCTCTGGGCGAAAGAGGACAGCGTCGTTCTCTACGTCAATTTGGAAGCCAACCGACTTGACAATGAGCTCAAGAATGCGGCCAAAGGAGAGGTTTTTTAGGGAAATCGTAACAAGAGGATTCTTATCGCCGCCCATGAAGACGAGGTTAAAGCCTTCCTTGTCCTTATCGAGTTCTTCGGAAAGGGCGGTGAGGGCCTCCACGACGCGCGACAATGGCATTTCGGCAAAGGTCACTTTTTCAACTTGGACGCCGCGCAATTTTTTAAAGAGCTTGCGGGATCCCTGGTGTTCAAGCTTGTTGAGGGGCACACTGGGCTCTTCAGGCAGCTGCCAGGCGTCGTCAACGGCGTCGAGGAGCTCCGTGCGCGTGGCGGTGCGCTCGCGGTTCATTTTTTCTTGCAACAGGGCCTCGACTTTGGGCAGGTAAAAGGAAACGATGCGGTGATTGGCGTCAATGGCTTGAGCCGCCTGGAAGTGTTTAAACGCGGCCTCGTAGTCCCCGCACAGGTAATCATTGCGGCCCAAATACGCCTGTCGATCGACTTCCGATGCGGCGTAACAGCCGAAAGATGCAAACAGTAGGATCCAAAATGGTTTCATTTTGCTTGGGGCATTAGGGTCAAAGCAACGCTCATTGGCTCGCCACATCTTTTCAGAAGAACCTGTTGCTTGTCAAAATCTATTTGCTCCAAAGCGTAAGTTTTGTCATGAAACGTCAGTTGGCAGTGGTTTTCGTCCAGCAAAAACTGTTGCCCTTGTCGCTCCAGCCCGACAGTCACAATGGCCTCCAGAGGGACTTCGTGGAGCCTAAGTGTGTACGCCTGCTGTTTGTCAAAGTCGTAGAGCTGCAGGCTGTCCGTTGTGGCCGTCTGCACCTCGATGTGACGGTCGTCTAGGCGCGCAGGTAGCTGTTTGACGCACACAATGTCGCGTTTAACGCGGTCGTAGATAAAGTACAGCGTCTTTCCGTTGTGGACACTCGTTCCGTGGAGAGAGAACCGGTAGGGGTCACGGCTCAGGCGAGTCAATTGCCAGGCGTAACGATGCAGGCAAGGAATGGAGCCAGCGGCGTCTGCAGGCGTGAAGAGGTCAGCTGTTACAGGCTCTTCCCAAGCGACCGTGGGCGCCTCTGCCCTATCAACGCTCGCAACGGGCACGTCAGCAAGGACCGTTTGAACGTCTCGCACAAGGCTCCGATGGCTCCAAAAGAGCCCACCTATGACGATTCCACAGACCAGAACGAGGCTAATCCACTTTATTTTCATAAGACAGAACAGTGAACGTTGTGAGGCGCTTGGGCTCGAGCATGTGCGTCTCGGCCGATTGTAGCAGGCAGACGAGGCCAGGGCAATGTTTCATTATGTGCTTGAAAAAGTGCCGGAAGTGGGCCGTGTGCGTTTGAAAGACGAGACGGTCGCCCTGTGGCGTCGACGTGCGCTCCACGACCTTCAGCGTTTCATGCGGCAAAGACTGCAAATAAGCGCAAAGGGCATCGAATGAAAGTGTTTGAGCATTCTCCTCGCTTGCCTGCGCGTAATAGGGCTTGAGTGAGGCCCAACAGACGTTGTTTTCGCGGAAAAGGCGTCTCTCGCTGTGCTGCAACCACCCCTGGCTAAGCGCAAAACCGGCAGCAAGGCCACACAATATCAGTAACCATCGCATATTTAGGGTTCCCAATTAAAAGAATAGGTGCAATGAGGTTTTGAGTCGGTTGACGTGAGGGACACTTGTCCGGACAACGTTTGCTGGAGCGCTTGGGCGAGCGCGGCGGCCTGTTCCGGCTGGCCTTCAGAAAACGACAACGATATCGCATAGCCGTGTGAGCCCATTTGCAGTTTTGAAAGCCAGGAATGCGTGTGTTGGTTCAGAAACGCCTGCAATTGAGCCAACAGGGCCCATTGGCGACTTTGTTCAGCCTTGTCGTGTTGAAACGGGCTGGGGTTTGCCTGCGCCTCAAAATGCATCTGCGCCCGCTGTATGCGTTCTTGCAAGACGGCGTTGGCGGCGCGCAACAGACGCGTTTCATTGTGCGCGATCCAGCCAAAGACGACGCAGAGGCAAGCGAAACAAGCGCCCGTGGCGTACATCATTGCCTTGTTGCGCTCGCAGCGAGCCATTGGGCTCTTGTCCAAAAAAGCACTTGACGGCTGTTGAAGGGACCGAGCCCCCCTTTCGGCAAAGCTCGGCTCAGCAACGCACGGAATGTCGCCAAAGACAGCCTTCAGCGTCTTGCGAACGGCGGCCGTCTCTCCCTTCACGCACAGCGAGCGGACTTCGCCAATAAAGGTATCTCTCAGGATTTTATCGAGGTCGTCGCCAGAGAGGTAATAATTGTGGCAATAGGGCGCGGCTATAACCGTCAACGCGTTTTTGGAAAAACGCAGCTGTAGGCAAGCGTCGGGCCCTAACAGCGCTTCTGGCACCCAGTTTTTAACACCGATTGAGTGTTGTGCGAGCACTTGACTCAGCGCTTTCAGAAAAGTTTTCTTTAAGGCCAACACAGTCACGGGCCCTCTGACGTCGCGTTGCACGGTGTCAAAAACATACGTGTCAGCCTGTGGTAAGAGCGCGCGAAAGCCTTGCATGCACGTCCTTCGATCCCCCTGCGACGTCTGCGTGAGAAAGAAAGCGGCGTCAATAATAACCGTACACGCAGTCCCCTTTAGCGACGTCATTTGAGGAACACAGACTCGCACTTGATCGAGCCATGTGTTTTCCAAAAACGTGCGCTCGAGAGGCATGACCTGCTCTGTTTCGAGTGAAAAGCCACCCGCATTTTTGACAAATCGGCCAAAACGGATTTCACTTTTGCTCAAGTAGAGGACCGAGCGCCCGAAGAGTGAGGGTCGAATGCGGGGTAAATTTTTCATGACTATTTCACAAACCCCACGTAATTGAGGAGCCAAAGGGAGTACCAGACGCGGAATTTGCCGTCCGGGGTGAGTTGGCCGTAATCGTCGCGATGGTTGGGGGGTGTCAGAAAGCCGACATCGATGTTGTATTGCTCGAGAAGGTACTCTTCGTGGTTGAGGTCGTCGATGGGATTGCGCGTCATCGCATCGCAATGATATTTGCCCTGCCGCAGGTGCTTTAGGTGTCGCTTGAGGAGCCCAGGGAACGATACGTACAAGTGACGCCAAACGCTGTAAGTCTCTGGGTAAAAGCCTCCAAAGGCGTAATTCAGGTTAGACGTCATGAGGCGCTTTTTGCCCGATTGCGATTGGAAGACAAAAAGGCATTCGAGGTTTTTAAAGCGGTGAGGAAAGAACCAGACGTCGAGGCGGATTTTTTTTGAAATATGCCGAAAGATAAACAAGCGAATATTGCCTTCGACAATCTCGTCACCGAAGTCGATCTCGGCGCTCTCAATCAGTTGAAAACGTTTTGCCCGTATGATGTCTCGCAGTTTCAGGAAACGTTTCTGGACGGGCCACGACTCCGGCCGTTGCATTTTCCGAAAACGCGGGAACAGCGTGCCATCGCTCTCGCTGATGTTGCGGATTATCCACCAGTAGAACATCGTTTCGCCGACAAACCACACGAGAAACGCCATACCAAACGCCGGACCATACCCCGACCACGCCAAAGCAACACCCACCTCGGCCGCCACCGCGCTGAACAACAGCCAACGCGCCCAACGGTAGATCACGCCGTAAAGGTGCTTCGGCGACCACGCATCGAGCCATTGGAAGACGATTAGCAATACTATGAGCGCTATGATCATTAAAAGTGTTTTGGAAGGGGTCCGGGGAAACCTTTTATTCTATAAAAGGTTTCTCCGGGAAAGCTATTTTAGCTCCTCCTGTGATTCGCTATCGAGTATCTTATAGAGTTCGACGTGAAAGTGAGGTTCTGCGCGGAAGGAGAGGAGGGCATTGTAGTCAGATTCGAGTTGGAGGAGGGCCTCCTTGTCGGTGGAGCGGAGGCGTTCGAAGACGGAGGGGTGGACACGGATGTCCCATTTAAGTTTTTCCGCCGTTCCGAACTTTTTACGGGAATGTTGCAAGAGACTCTTGAGTTTTCGTTGGATTTCGACGCTGACGGAGCGTGCGGACTTGATTTTGCCGCGGCCCTCGCAGTAGGGGCAGCAGGTATAGATGCCGCTGAGGTTGCTCTCGCTGTGGCGTTGGCGGGTCATTTGGAGAATGCCGAGAGCGGAGATGGGCAGAATTTGGGTTTTCGCCTTATCTTTGGCCATTTCGCGGCGCATGACGTTCCAGACGCTGATGCGTTGGCGGGGACTCTTCATATCGATGAAGTCGATGATAATGAGTCCACCGATGTTGCGTAAAAGGACCTGGCGGCAGATTTCGACAGCTGCCTCGATGTTAGCCTGGACGATAAAGTCTCTACTTTCGTCGGACTTATGGGATCCCGTGTTGACGTCGACAGCGGTGAGGGCCTCGGTCTCTTCGATGACGATTTCGCCACCTGAGGGGAGGGGAACGCGTCGGTGGGTGGTTTGTTCGATTTGGCGTTCGATATTGAAGCGTTCGAAGATGGGAATGTCTTCTTTAAAGCGGGCGATCTTGCTTTTAGAGCGTGGCGAGATTTGCTCGACACCGGCGATCATTCGCTCGTAATCGGCCTCGTTGTCGACGAGTACGCGGTCGATATCTTCGGTGAGGAAGTCGCGGACAGTGCGGTCGATGAGGTCGGGCTCTTGGTAGACGAGTTTAGGCTTTTTGCTGGAGTCGATCTCATGTTGAATGCCCTGCCATTGGTTGATGAGAATGTGGAGGTCGCGGACGAAGTAGCGGATCTTTTTGCCTTCACCGGCGGTGCGGACGATGACGCCCATGCCGTCAGGAATGGTCAGGCTGCGGACGATCTTTTTGAGGCGCTCGCGCTCGCGGCGGTCCTCGATTTTGTGTGAGATGCCGCACTGGCCGGAGAAGGGCATGAGGACGAGAAATCGTCCTGGAATGGCGATATTGGTGGTCGTGCGGGGACCCTTTGTGCCGATTTGACCCTTGGTGATCTGGACAACGATGTCCTTGCCGATGGGGTACATTTTTGGAATGTCTGCCAACGTGATGGCCTTGGGCTTGACTTTCTGGTTCTCGCGGACGACTTCAATGGTGTCATTGGCGGCCGGGAGCATGTCCCAATAGTGCAGAAAGGCGTTTTTCTCTTGGCCGATGTCGACAAAAGCCGCCTTGAGGCCGGGCTCGAGGTTTTGAATTTCGCCCCGGAAGATGGCGCCGACCATACGGTCTTCATCGTTGCGTTCCACTTCAAACTTTTCCAAAACGCCGTCGAGGAGGAGGGCCATGCGGCGCTCGATCATTTCGGTGTTGAGAATGAGCTCCTTAAAGTGTTTTTCGCCCTTGAAAACTTTTACAATTTTCTGGAGTAGCGGCTGTTTACGGGAGCGTTTCAGCGCCTCTTCTTGAAGGGCGGCTGGTGACAGATGGTTGTTTTCTGGTGTATCTATATCTTTCATGATTCCTTTGTGAGGAATCTTTCAACTAGCGGTAACAATGTCGATATCGGTAGACACTTTGAACAATGCCTTGTAAAGTAAAACACACTAAGATGAAAGATCCTCCATAACTGACGAAGGGTAGCGGAATGCCCGTAATGGGGACGAGCCCAATGGTCATTCCTATGTTAATAAAAATGTGAACGAGGAAAACCGTACTGACCCCTATAGCCAACAGACGGCCAAAGCGGTCTCTGGCCATTTCTGCTGTACGGAGGTTACTGAACAGAATGCCTCCGTATAGGATCAGGACAAAAAATCCTCCCAAAAATCCTTTCTCTTCTGCGATGACAGAAAAAATAAAATCGTTGTGCGCGACGGTTTGCGGCAAATAACCGAGTTTTGCCTGCGTGCCGTTGTTGTGCCCTTTGCCAAAAAAGCGACCCGAGCAGACCGATATCAAGGATTGCTTTAAGTTCCAACTGACGCCAATGCCTTTGGGGTCAACGAGTTCTGGAGCAACGAAGGCCAAAATTCTATTTCTCTGGTAATCTTTTAATGGCAAAAGAGAATGACTCTCATATCCACCTTTATCTTCCCAGGCAGTCAAGTTATTTCTGTCTAAAAATTGCTGGTATTGGTAAATGTCGAGAGACAAAACGCCCAACGTGATTAGAAAGATCGTCGCAACAGACATGAAAAAGCGCAGGGAAAGGTTGGAAACAAAGAGCATCGCAAACAGCATCGGCGGGAAAATCAGGTCCGATCCGAGGTCTGGCTGCAGGAAAATCAGCAAAAATGGGACGAAAAACACAATGCCCAACTTGGCTAAAATCGTCAACGAGTCGCGAACGTTGCCAACTTCCGACCGCGCTAAAATGCTCGCTGCCATGATCAGTGTGCCGAGTTTGGCAACGTCGGATGGCTGAAATGAGAATTTGCCGAAGTCCAGCCAATTGCGGCCGCCAAAGGCGCGCTTCCCAAGTGGCGTCCAGATGAGGATCAGCAGAATGATGGCGATCCAGTAAATCACGTGGGCATTTTTTAGAAAAAAGCTGTAATCGAGCCGTGAAATCAATAGATAGAGGCTGAATCCCATCAGAATCCAAATGATTTGCAGCTTCCATTGCGTGCCCTGAGCATAGCTCTGCGCGGAGTAAATGAACAGGATGCCCATGACGCACAACAGCGAAATACACAGGGTCGTCAGCCTATCACTCGAAAAGGCATCCGCGCGACGGAAGAAATTTTTTAAGTCGATCGCCAGGTTGCGAAAGAATGGAATGTTTTTTAATAGAGACATCTTAAGACCGTTGCAAAATGGCCTCTAGCGGCGTTCTCGTCGTTCGGGCTAGGTCACGTACCAACGTACGCTCCCGTCGCCCTCGCTCCTCGGGCCTTGCTATAGGCGCATTTTTCAACGGTCTTACCTTTCTTGTAAAAATAATCATTGAGGGGTTAAGATCTATGGGAAATAGGGAGTACGGGGGGCCGCCCCCCGGCGAAAAACGAGCTTGCACGGCATTTTGCATAGGTCTACTTATCGACGCTGAACTTGCCAGGCCCTATGAAGAGAAAACTGAAGGCAACGACGGCGACAGTCAAGGCGTGGGGGGTGATGGGCTCGAGGAGTTTTCCGGTATTCCAATACTGATAGAGCAGTGGGGCAAAGGTCAGGAGCAAGACAAAGCAGGTCCAGCGGAAGACAAAGCCCAGGATGAGAAAGACGCCCGCAACGGTATAGAGAATGCAGACAAAGAAACCGAGGTAGAGGTAGCCCGCAGAGAGGCCCAAGACGGAGGCCGCCTGTCCCATCCCGCGGAACATCGACGATCCCTGTAATAGAAACGTCGCCCCGTGATAGCTCAGCAGAGCGCCCAAAAGCAGTCGCAAGAGCAGCAGCCCGAAGTCATGTTTATCAAAAAAATCTTTTAAAGAGCTCATACTTCTATCTATATAAAGAAGCAATACACTTTGACCAGCAAAAACAGTTGAAATTTTTGGGAGGTTGCCCTACTGTGGGTTTCGTGAAGACTCTCTTTCAGAAAATTGCCAACCGCGAAATTCCCGCCACGTTTGTCTATGAGGATGAGCTCTGCGCAGCCATTCCCGACATTCACCCACAGGCGCCCGTCCACCTCCTGGTTTTCCCAAAAAACCTCCTGAGACTGACCTCCGCAACGCCCGCCGACGAAGCGCTGTTGGGGCATTTGCTCTTTGTCGCGCAGAAGGTCGCCCAAGAAGCTTCTTTGGACAAAGGCTTCCGCATTGTCATCAATCAGGGCCCACTCGCCGGCGAAACAGTCCCACACATTCACCTCCACATCCTCGGTAACCGCCCACTTCACTGGCCCCCTGGATGACGCCCCACATGGGGGACCACCACTCACTCGTGGCCATTCTGTGTCTTGCGGTCGGGTATGGGGACAACGTTTCGCATGTGTCTTTTAAAGCGTTGACAACGTTTTTACGTATGTCTTACAATAAGCGGCATTATGCCAGATCCTGTCTCCCCCCAAAAGCCTGTTGAGTTGCCAGCAGTGTCAATACAAACAACGCAGCCAAAGAATATCTTAGATCAATTACGAGAGGGTGTCAAAGAGTCTAAGCTACCGAGCACACCCATTACGGAGCGAAAAGCCGAGTTCGTACTGAGAGAATCGCAATTGGAAGTCATGCAGAAGAGTGCTTTTACGCAAACTATTTTGCCGACTTTGCGAGAAGCCTTATTTTCGCCACAGAGCAATACTGGTGCTCTGATTTACGATTCTAGCAAACTGACAACGCTGCAGACACAAATTAAAGCTATGCAGAAAAATGCGCCCAAAGAAGAGCGTGAAGCACTCAATGCTTTAGGGAAAGCCATCGGTGACCTATCCAAAACACAACTGAGCGGGTCTTCGCAAGGCATAAAAGAGTATAACGATAATTTGAAAAACTTTTTCCATGCTTTACTGAAAGAACAAGAGAATCCATACAGGTACGGTTCGATACTTTCGCTAAATCCATATTATGAGGATTCCAAACGAATGGTAGACAAGGGTTTGTTCCCTTGGAAAGGCCTCGTTCAGGCCATTTTAAACCACCCAGATATTAGGCATCAGGGTTTTGCGGAAGAGAGCCAACAAGAAGTCATGGATACTTTAGATGACTTTGCTAAAGTCGCAAAAAAATCAAAGAACGAGAACCCTACTCTCCTAACCTTGGTCGGAGATGTGAAGAAAAATATAGATAAGCCATCTCAACTCCTCTCTATAGGGAAAAAGCTGCTTTCTGTCATAGGTGAATTGAAAAAGACAAACATCAAACTGTGTGGGCTCGTCGAAAAACTCTACATCCAAGTCATGGTCTTCGTCGCGCAACACTCTCTGAGCTCCGCTAAAGAGAAGACAAAGGCCATGGAAAACCTGAGCAACTATTGGGACAAGCCGACCGACAAGGCGTTTTTATATAAGGAATTGTGCAAGTTACCAGAAAACATGGAATGGCCGGAAGCGTTGCTCAAAAACAAGTTTGATTATGAAAACAAGATTTTTGAACAAGACGTAAAAAATGGCAATTTAGAAGCTAAGCGTATAGAAAAAGTTAAAAACGACGTCGAGGCATTCCTCAAAGAAGCGATTGTCGCAACCAATGAGAATCCCCAACTGACTGATGATGTTAACGAAAACTCAGATCTTTATCGAGCGCTGGCAGACGAAAAGATAGGCCTTGTGCTCCGAGCAATAAATGACACGGACAACCCTGTTTACAAAAACGTTCTCAAGAGGGAACTCATTAAACTCCAGGACCTGTATGCCCTCTTGCCTAAAGACACAACCTCTTAAACCTAACCTCTTATGATGAAAATCCAACATAAAAAGCTCCTCGCGTGGGTCGAGGAAATGCAAAACCTGTGTGAGCCAGATACCGTTTACTGGTGTGATGGTTCCAAAGAGGAGGCGGATCGTCTCCTTCATGAAATGGAAAAGAAGGGGGCGGCGATTCGGCTGAACCCGGAGAAGAGGCCGAACAGTTTTCTGTTTCGGTCAGACCCGAAGGACGTCGCGCGCGTAGAAAAGCGGACCTTTATTTGCTCGAAGAAGCAAGATGATGCTGGACCGACGAACAACTGGGAAGACCCGGTTGTCATGAAGGAAAAGCTAAAGAAGCTCTTCAAGGGCTGCATGCACGGCCGGACGATGTACGTCATTCCGTTCTGCATGGGGCCGTTGGGCTCGCCGATTTCTCACATCGGAATCGAGATAACGGACTCGGCGTACGTCGTTGTCAACATGCGTATCATGACGCGTATGGG
>Ga0209417_1006437_pt1 | contig 12023 bp, 11 predicted proteins | sample RifGroF2_FD_184002 | JGI IMG/M metagenome (GOLD analysis project Ga0209417, IMG submission 184002) | Groundwater microbial communities from Rifle, Colorado, USA - Groundwater F2 (SPAdes) (version 2) | ecosystem: Environmental > Aquatic > Deep subsurface > Groundwater | place: Rifle, Colorado... | reverse complement strand
CAAGTCAAAGGAACGGAACAAAGAAGACAAAAGTACCAATGACGATTACCTACATTTTATTTCGCCGTTTTCCATCATGTCCACGTTGACTTTTACAATTAACCTTGGCAGTCAGCCAATCGATCGCATTGATGACCATAATGCCATCATACGATTGATTCACATCATAATCCATGCTGATGATGAATCGATGATGGAAGTCTTTGATCGCCCTCAAAGGTTCCAGTTCTCTCTGTAGCGTCTCGGGAGAATGAATAGACTCTGTTACCTGAATATAGAAAATATCATTGCTTGTTCTAGCGATGAAATCGATCTCCTTATCGTCATATTTACCAATATTGACATCGAATCCTCTTCTTCTTAGCTCGAGAAAAACAACATTCTCCAAGATGTGACCGCGATCGATATTGCGAAATCCTAATAGGTGGTTGCGTAATCCCAAATCGGTAACATAGTATTTTTCAAGAGACTTCAAATAATCTTTTCCTTTTATATCATATCGATTCACTTTATAAATGGCGTATCCATTTATCAAGTAACCCAAATACGAATCCACTGTCGGCCTCGATACCTTTCGTCCGTTTGATGTCAACGCGTCGCTGATTTTTTTGGATGAAACGATGTTGCCGATGTTGTCGAAAACAAATCGTATCACATCTTCCAAAACAAAAATGTCTGACACTTTATTTTTTGCGATGATATCCTTTTTTAATATGGTGTTATAGATTCCTTCAAGATATTGATTGATTTGCTTTTCGTCATTCGAGAGCTGGGCGACGTAAGGAAACGCTCCATATCGGAGATACTTTCTAAATTCAGCATCGAGATTCTGATTGTCTTTTGTAGATTCCAAATATTCATGGAAAGATAAGGGAAGTAATTCAATCGTGACATATCTACCCGACAACAGCGTTGCAAGCTCTCCAGACAGCATATACGCATTCGAACCTGTGATATAAAGATCAACATTGTTTAGGATATACAGACTATCCACCGCTTTTTGAAACTCAAAGGCGTTTTGAACTTCATCGATTATCACATAATTCTTGTGATTCGGATCAAGTCGTTTCACGATATGGTCATATAGACTTTTATAATGACACAGATGCTCATTATCAATCGACTCCAAATTGATCATGATGATTCGTTCCTTTGGTATTCCTTGTTGCAAAAGGTAGTCTGCAAATATCGTGCACAACAAGGTGGATTTTCCCGAGCGTCGAATCCCGGTGATAACTTTTATAGCCTGATGATCTTTCCATTGAATCAATTGGTTCAAATATGCGCTTCTTGTTATGAGATTTCCCATTTCATTTCACCTCAACACTACAGTACTACAAAAAACGCCGAAAATCAATACTTATGTAAATATAATTTCATATATATACAAATTTTTATATTTATGTAAACTTATATTCAATTAAAAACACAAGTATTGATTTGGAATGGCCGAGTCCTCTCCTACCTATACATATGGTACTACAACCCATGTATTATGATGGTAGGCAGATTGGAGGCTAGATGAATCAACGAAATGTTGTTAAAACTCGATTATTTCTATACCAATCCAATATTGTTAAACTGAATTCACCTTACACATGCGGTATGTACCCATTAAATATCATAATTACCAAAAACACATAGCATAACAAGACAATGACCATTGAAAAAGCAAAATTCAAGTTTTTTGATTTGAGAAAAAATCCTAAATAAAAAAATGCGAATATCCAACCAAATAAAAGATAAACTGTTGCTAGCATGTTCAATCCCAAATTGAATCGTGTAGCATGTATCCATGGTAAGAAGTATAAAAATGTGAATATTACTGTAACCAGCGGATAGAGATAAGGTAGTATTTTTTTCATATGTCCTCCCATGACTTAACGGTTTTCTGATTTACTCCAGAAATAACTATTTTAGAGAAAGCAACGAGACCGTCTCCACGTGCGTGGAGTTACTCCCGTTGCTAAAATTATACTGTATATTGTATTGACCAAACATCTTTTAGATCAATATATGTATAGTTAAGCCGACCGTTTTTTTCTGACCAAATATGTAGTCTTTAATAATCGTAACCGCGACTCGCTATTCGAAGTTTCTTTTGAATGCAGATTGATGTAAACATCTCTGTGTTTTTATTTCACAACTCTTTTTTGTTGTATTGCATATCCACGATAAACGTGAATATTAAATCTCCATCCATCGAATTCATATCTTGTCCTAATTTTCCATAATATGCATTGAAACATCCATCCTCTATTTCATGGCGTTTCAAAAGAAAGAGAAATTCGATAACATTCTCATTGTAAACAAATGAGTTATTGATTTTTATCACAATATACCGGTATGATTTGATTTGGAAATCTCTTTTAACTATTTCTGCATCAAAATAGTTCATATTTGTATTCGGAACGGCAAAATTCCAAGGTTCTGAAACGAATATTCGCACGTTATTCATGTTTTTGAAGACCACCACTTTCGCTTCTAAAAATGTATCCGAAGATTAAATGTATACCTAATCAAGCATTTCACAACTTAATCATGCAAATATTCTGTGTTACCAAGCCTTTTATGGTCTTAGCGAAGCGATACTGATGACATAGATTCCATCTTCGCGTTGGTAAGAGTACCCAGCCCCGGTCAAGACCATTAAAAATGATGGTTTATTCATTTTGCTCGTGTCGATTTTCTTAGCAATCTCGTTGAGCGTTTTCGCGCCTTCGTCTACTAGGTGTTCAGCCAACTTGATCTCAATAGCCCCCCAAGAACCGTTGTCCAAATGGATAATTGCATCGCATTCAAGATTGCTACTATCTCGATAGTGGAATACTTGTCCTTCGAGCGCATCGGCGTATACCCTCAAATCTCTGATGCAAAGTGATTCGAATACCAAACCCATCGTATGAAAGTCGGCGAGTAAATCATGGGGGGAAATCCCCAATGCGGCAGTCGCAATCGACGGATCGACGAAATGCCTTGTCGGGCTTGTCCTGATTGCGGATCTGCTGCGTAAATTCGGATTCCACGCTTCCAAATCGTCTACGACATGAATTTTTTTCAATGCCGTGAGGTAACTCGCAACCGTGACATCTGACATTTGATTGTCACCATACTTCAGATCTTCGAGCAGGGTTGGTATAGAAGCCTGCGATGCGACGTTTCTCGCAACTGATTTTATCAGGGCTTTGACTTTGTTTGAATCACGCTCAACTCCATCGACTCTTGATATGTCGGATTCGGTTACCGCTTTATAATAGTTTTTTGCTTGCTGAAGTGAAGCACGCTCATCCAAATCCAATGATAATGGCCATCCGCCACGGCAAATGAGAAATGACATCTTTTGAATCGTCATGCTGTTTTTTCGTGGAATTATGGGTTTCCCTTCGAAAATAGCCTTCAGCGATACGCTGCCATCCGAGTCGTTTGACTCAAACAAGCTCATTGGTCTCATTTTTAATGTTGTGATTCTTCCCGTTCCGCTATGGATAATCTCGTCTCGATTGGTCGGTGTCGAGGAACCCGTCAAGATAAATTGCCCCATTTTACTCCGCTTGTCCACTTCATGTCTGACGGCATCCCAAAGCACTGGGGCAACTTGCCATTCATCAATCAATCTAGGTGCTTCGCCGTCGAGGATGATTTCAGGGGCGATTTTGGCATAGTTAATATTGCTAACCCTATTTTTGGGTTCATCCATCTCTATCATACTCTTGGCGATGTTCTTTGCGCTGGTTGTTTTTCCACACCACTTTGGGCCTTCAATCAAAACAGCACCCGAAGCTGTCAGCATAAACCTAAGCTGATCATCAATGACTCTTTTTTTGTACTCCATTTCCATCACTCCCAGCATCATACTACTACATTTCTGCAAATGATGCAATGGTGTTTTGCTAAATATTGAATTTTCGTTTTGCTATTTGACGTAATTTTACTTTGCTATTTGACGTTTTTGCTTCCGCTTCAGTTTGATGTTTCGATTTATTGTGTCGAATATTGCTCCAGCAAGAATTAGTGTGATAAAGAGTTCTCAGAAAAACGACATACTTTCGAAGCTCTAGACCCACTTGCCACAGGCACTTATCGTAGTGAAAAGCTCGACAAAGTGATGGATTGCCGAGTTGTAATAATTAAGTTTTATTAGAAACAAAGATGTTTGCACTAACAAGAGAAATGACATGATTCGTTGCTTTTTACCCCGAAAATATGTTTCACAATGGACAAAAAAATCGCTTAAATAGAAAAAAGGCTACCAGCACTGTAAAAACAGTCAACTGATAGCCTTAAGTGATTAATTTGGGAAATAACGCTCATTCCGTTACTAGGTAAACGATGGTAAACAAGGTCATTTAAGCGAAAGCAATGAGACCGTCTCCACGTGGGCGGTCTGGCAGAACATATCGACCGGCTGCACACGCCGGAGCGCATAGCCGTTCGCGACGAACTGCTTGATGTCGCGCGCAAGCGTCGACGGATCGCATGAAATGTAGACGATTTTGGGCGTCTTGACGCCGATCAAGGCGTTCACGAACGCCTGATCGAGACCCTGGCGAGGCGGGTCGACGATGACGATGTCGGGGGTGATTCCCTCTTTGGCGACCGCCGCGATGAAGTGGACCGCGTCGCCTTGGTGGAACTCGACGTTCTTGACGCCGTTCAGCCAGGCGTTCTGGGTCGCGCTCTTCACGGACGCCGGATTGATTTCGATGCCGTGAACCTTGGCGACCAGATCGGACAGGATGATCGCGATCGTGCCGACGCCGGAATAAGCGTCGACGACGACATCGGTCGCTTTCGGCTTGGCGAACTCGATCGCCTTTTTATAGAGCACTTCGGTCTGTTTCGGATTGACCTGGAAGAAGGTCTTCGCGCCGATCCGGAACCTTTTCCCCATCAGGATGTCCTCGATATAACCTTTCCCGTAGATGACGCGTTCGAGATCGCCGAGCACGACCGGAGTGATGCGGGAATTGATGTTCTGCACGATGGAAGTGATTTCCGGATGCGCCGCCCGCAGGTCGGTGACGAAATTGTTCCGTCCCGGAAAGACTTCCGTCGCGGTGACGAGGACGACGAGGATCTGGCCCGTCGCCGCGGCCGTCTTGACTAGGACGTGGCGGATCAGGCCGGTCCCCTTGTCGTCGCGGTAGGGGTTGATGTTGTGCTTGATGAAGAGTTGCTTACAATCATGGACGATCGCGTTCGCCCTTTGGTCCTGGATGTCGCAGGCGTCCGCGTTGACGATCTTCCGGGTATTTTCCTCATAGAACCCGGCGAGGATCCGCTTGCCCTTTTCGGAAATGGCCATCTGGACTTTGCTTCGGTAGTTCCAGGGATCCTTCATCCCGATGCAGGGGATGAACGCCTCGGGGACGAGCCCGGCGGCGTCGAGACATTCCTTCACATAGGCGGTCTTGACCGCGAGCTGTTCTTCATAGGCGACGTGTTGAAGCGAACAGCCGCCGCAGATCTCATACTGCGGACAGCGCGGTTTCACGCGAAGCGGCGAGGTTTCATAGCGGCGGACGATATGTCCGTTCACACCGTTTTCGACGTTGATGTCCGCCGTTTCGCCCGGAAGCAAATCGCTGACGTAGTAGGTTTTCGAACCGGCGGGAACGAGGCCGTCGCCGGCGACGTTCAGCCGGACGCATCTGATTTTTTCAAGAAGCATGAAGACCACCATCTTTCGTCAATATCATAACATAATTTATGCGATTTTTCTTATCAGTGATGATATGATATAATGTTAATCAAAGCGGAGGAACCACTGATGAAAAGAAGAATCGCCATCCTGTTCGTACTCATGATCGCCACCTCGCTCTCGGCATGCGCCCTGTTTCCCACCTTGCCGACATTCACCACGGCCGCCACAACCACCATTTCAACCAACGCGAACACCGAGACGCAGCCTTCGACGACGACCGCCGTCACGACGATGACAACCGCGACGAACCCCCTTACCACCACGACGCATGGTCTGACGACTTCCACCACGTCGCCGATGGTGACGACGACCCAAGCCACGACCGCGGCGACCACGTCCCCGCAGGCGCAGCCGTTCACGCCGACCGGATACGCGCTGTTGCAGGATGAAATGGACTATGTCGGCCTGCCTTCCGTCGGCGACGTGAAACTGCTCGTGTTCGTCGTCGATTTCACCGATGCGCCGCTCTCGCTTTCGGGCGTCAGCCTGACCGACATCGAAAACGCCTTCAACGGCGATTCCACGAACACCGCGTACGAATCGCTTGCCAGCTATTATGAGAAAAGCTCCTATGGCAAGCTGCATCTTTCGGCGGATATCTTCACCTATCACGCCCCGCATACGGTCCAATGGTATACCGACGATTACATCGACTATTACACCGAATCCGACCTGATCTTCGACATGATGACCTATTATGATTCGCAGATCGATTATTCCGATTATGACCAAAACGGCGACGGCGACATCGACGGCGTCTATGTCCTCTATACCGCCCCCGTTGACTACGACTCTACCGTTTCCGAACTCTGGTGGGCGTATCAGTACTATTACGAGTTTTCCGGCGAAGACTATTTCGACGGGAAAACCCCGTATTTCTTCTGCTGGTCGGGAACCGACTTCCTGCTCGAAGCGGAAGACGGCATCGACGCGCACACGCTGATCCACGAAACGGGCCATATGCTCGGCCTCGACGACTATTACGACTATGACGATTCCGACCCCTACAACAACGACGGCGGCGTCGGCAGCGCCGACATGATGGACTACGCGGTCGGCGACCATTCGGCGGTCTCAAAAATCCTGCTCGGCTGGATCACGCCGCTCGTCGTCACCACATCGATGACGGTCGACCTTTTGCCGCTCGTCACTTCGGGACAGGTGGTCCTGTTGATCGACGAATGGAATGATACGATTTTCGACGAATACCTGCTCATCAGCTACTACACCCCGACCGACCTGAACGAATACGACAACTATTACATCTTCACGATCCCGGGGGTGCTGATCCAGCACGTCGACACCCGCATTACGACCGGAACCCCGGAAAACTCCGCGTATCCGACGCTCTTCGATTATAACAACACCGACACCGTCCATAAATTCCTGGCGATCATCGAAGCCGACGAAAACGACCGGATCGTCCGCGAAGCCTGGTGCGAAGATGGCGACCTCTTCCAGGTCGGCGACATCTTCCGCGGCAATATCGAAGTCGCCTACGATTGGTATCAACTCACGCGCGACATGAACTTCACGATCGCGATCACCGCGGTCGGCACGACGGCGTCGATCACCTTCACCTTCGAATAACCACGATCGACAAACAAAAAAGATTGGCCTCGGCCAATCTTTTTTGTCATTTTCCGTACATCCCGTAGACGACGGCTTCGACGAGCCGCTTCGGGAGGATCTTCTTCAGGAACAGGAACAACTTGTACTGGAAGCCGACCGCGATCTGCGGGGGCATCTTGCGTTTGTTCAAAACCCGTGCGACGACCTTCGCGACGGCGTCGGGAGAGACTCCGGCGGTTTCGTCGTGTTCCATCCGCAAGACCGAGCGGGCGACGCGGGCGTCATAGACGCCGGTGCGGCTAGCCGACTTTTCGCGGTTCTGCGTGAATCCGGTGGCGGTGTCGCCCGGTAAGACCGCGCAAGCCTGCACGCCAAGCGGCTTCAACTCGAGCCGGAGCGTGTCGGTGAAGGCGTTCATCGCGGCTTTCGACATCGAATAGAAGGCCTGGAAGGGGATTGCGAGTTCGGCGGCGACGGAGGAGATGTTGACGATGCGGCCTTGGGCGGAGCGCAGGGCGGGAAGCAGTTCTTTCGTGATCGTGAAGGTGCCGAAGAGGTTCACGTCGAATTGACGCTTCGCCTCGGCAAGGGCGGTTTCTTCGATCGCCCCGGAAATGCCCATGCCGGCACAGTTGACAAGGGCGTCGATCTTCGCGTGATCGGACAGGATCCGTTCGCGCACGGCGCGGACGACATCTTCTTCCTTCGTCAGATCGGCCGTCACGTAGGCGAATCCGTACGGCTGCTTCGGCAGCGAGCGGGAAACGCCGATGACCGTCCAGCCCGCTTCGTGGAGCCGGGTCGCGATCGCGTACCCGATGCCCGAGGAGGCGCCGGTGACGACGACACACCTATTCATGGCGGCTGTGCAACAGCTCAAGCAGCGCTTCGTCGGTTTCCGGAAGGCTCTTGAGCACGTCGGCGATGATCCCGACGGCTTCGTCCATGAGCGCTTTGGTGTGGGTAGAGGTGTAACTCGTGCGGATCAGGCATTCGCCTTCCGGACAGGCCGGGGGAAGCACCGGGTTCACATACACGCCGCGTTCGAACAGCACCTTGCACGCAACGAGCGTGCGCAGCGCGGTGTAGGTATAGATCGGAATGATCGGCACGATCGAGTTTTCGATGATCTTGACGCCGCGGGACTTGAGGCCTTCGCGGACATAGGCGGCGATTTCCAGGAGTTGCTTGGGACGCTCCGGTTCCGCTTTCAGGATGTGCAGCGACTCCAGCGCGCAGGCGGCGTTCGCCGGAGTGATCGCGGCGCAGAAGATGAACGGGCGCGACTTGTGCTTGACGAACTCGACGACCTGACGGTCGGCGACCATGTATCCGCCGAGCGAGGCGAGCGATTTGGAGAACGTGCCCATGATGATGTCGACGTCCTTTTCGAGACCGAAGTATTCCGCGGTGCCGCGGCCGTGTTCGCCGAGGACACCGAAGGCATGCGCGTCGTCGATCATCACGCGGGCGCCGTACTGCTTCGCCAGGGCGACGATCTCGGGGAGTTTGCAGATATCGCCCGACATCGAGAAGACGCCGTCGGTGACGATCAGAAAGCCCTTGGCCGGATCCGCTTCGGCGAGGCATTTCGCAAGATCCTGCATGTCGTTGTGCCTGTAGCGGACGAGGGTGGCGTAGGACAGTTTCACGCCATCATAGATCGACGCGTGGTTCTCGCGGTCGGAAAAGACGAGGTCGTTGCGACCGGCGATCGCGGAGAGGATGCCGAGGTTCGACTGAAACCCGGTCGAAAAGGTCACGCAGGCTTCCTTGTGCAGGAATTCCGCGAGTTCCTTCTCGAGGCGGATATGGGTGGTGAGGGTGCCGTTCAGGAACCGCGATCCGGACACGCCGGAGCCGAACTCGTTCATCGCGTCGACGCCCGCCTGGATGACGCGCGGATCGCCGGTGAGACCGAGGTAGTTGTTCGACCCGATCATGATCTTGCGTTCGCCTTCCATGATGACTTCGATGTCCTGTTTCGTTTCCAACGCATGGAAATAGGGGTAGACCCCGAGCGCTTTATAGTCGTCGACCATGGTGAATTCTTCACACTTCTTGAATAGGTCCATAATGAATCTCCTTCATCCGATCATCGGAGGTGTATTTTTTATTCTTCGTCGAGGACGATGTTGCCATGGTACACGGCGAAGTCTTCGCCTTCGAAATCGACTTTGCGCATATTCTCGTCGAGAAATCGTTTCTCGTCATCGAGATCGGCGAGAATTCCGTAGAAGGTCTCGTCCATCACGATCGGATCGAATTCGCCGCCGTTGGCCAATTCGGCGAGCCGGAGCGCAAGTTCCCGGCCGTCATAGGCGACGTCATATCCCGACTGCGGTTCGCCGATCGCGACGTCGTCGGGATCGGGCAGTTCGTCGTCGGCGACACGCTCCTGGAAGGCGGCGAGGCCGATGCCGGCTTCGATCTGGGGATAGCCGTTCTCGGCGAGGGCGAGATTGTAGGTTTCGAGCATCGAGTTGATGTCGACGGCATCGTCGAAGAGTTCGACGCCGGATTCGCCGTCGGGCGTAAAGGCGGTCGCCTTGACGTAGTCGTCGCCCGATTCGACGAGCATGACTTCGGGGTCGTTCTTGCAGACGACGAGGCTCTCGAGGATGAACGATTCGAGCAGTCTGGCCGCCTTCGGTTCCGAACGCGGTCCGTAGAACGCATCGACGTTTTTCACCAGAAGGTAGAGATCGGCGTAGAATTCGCTCGGTTCGAAGTCATCAACGGGCATGTAGCGGTCCGCCTCGCGGGACGTTTCATGATATTCGCGGATCGGATCCTCGGCGAGGATCAATCGGATTTTGGCTTTGGTGTCTTTCATGCGCTCGAACTCCTTAAACAACTAGTCGGTATTATATCACACTTCAAATCAATTGTGTAGCGAAAAAAAGCAATGCGGAACCGCTCTTCGCGACCTTCACGATTGGGCCGCAGGCTTCGGTTTCAAGGCCATCACGACGAGGGATGCGGCGGCCGACAAAACGCCGACGACCGCGAGTGTCGTGAACGTCGACAGGTAGATCGTCACGAGCGGATAGACCATCTCCGTCGACAAATCGATGAACAGCGACACAAGACCGATCAGAACGACGTTCCGGACGCCTTGCTTGACCGTGGATTTCTGTTCTTCTTCCATGAAATCGTTGAAAAAACGGTCGTTGCCGACCGTTCGGTTTCACTTGCCGGCGCTTCTGAAAATCTCCAGGCCCTTGGTCGTGAGCGGATGCTCCAGCATCTGCAGGAACACCTTGTACGGAATCGTCGCGACGTCGGAGCCGGCCAAAGCGGCCTGTTCGACGTGCTTCGGATGGCGGATCGAGGCGGCGATGATCTGGGTCTCGATGCCGAAGTTGTCGAAGGCGACGCGGATGTCCTCGAGCAGTTTGTAACCCGCTTCCGGATCGTTCGTGAAATCATCGAGGCGCCCCATGAACGGGGAAACATAGGTCGCGCCGGCCTTGGCCGCGGCCATCGCCTGCGGGACGCTGAAACAAAGCGTGACGTTCGTCTTGATGCCGAGTTTGGACAAGCGGGCGGTCGCCTTGATGCCTTCCAACGTCATCGGAACCTTGATCACGATGTTCGGATGCAGGCGGGCGTAGGTGAACGCTTCATCGACCATCGCTTCGGCGAGGCCTTCCTTGACTTCGGCGCTGATCGGGCCGTCGATCAGGGCGGTGATTTCCCGGATGACGGACACGAGGTCGCGTCCCGCTTTCGCGATGAGCGACGGATTGGTGGTGACGCCGTCGATGATGCCCCAGGTCGCGGCGGTTTGGATTTCTTCGATGATGGCGGTGTCGATGAACAATTTCATGAATGGTTCCTCCCAAAATGTGACGATGCTTTCGCCCGGCGTTTCGCGGGAATGAAACTGACTCCCTCGAAAGAATGCGGGCTGATTCGCATGCGATTGACATAGTCATTATATCACAACGTCGCGATTCCATGAAAAAAGGATGACATAGAATGTCACCCTTTTGGTTGCGGCTGGTGCGCCATCAGGGACTCGAACCCGGGACCCAATGATTAAGAGTCATTTGCTCTACCAACTGAGCTAATGGCGCGTGCAAATCATATGATAATCCAAACCGCGTGATTTGTCCACTACTTTTTCTCGCGTGAGGCGAAATAATCCGCGAACCGGTCAAACGTCATGAAATGAACGCCTTCGGCGGGTTTGTCGGGACGAACGATCTCGACGTCGGATTCGTTCAAATAGCGCGTGATGCGGTGGCACCCCGGATAGACGAGCGCGATCCGGACGATTTGCTTCGTTGTCGCGGGGGCATCATCGAGAAACGCCTTCACGCCGGGAATGAGATCCGGTTTCGTCGACCGCTTCCAGTTTTTGAGATCGGCGTTCACGCACCAGAACAGCCGGTTCGTCAGGATCAGTTCGTGGGCGGGATTCATCGGTACGACCTTGACGAGATAGACCGCCTCGGACGTCGCAATCTCGATTAGCCCGTCTCGACGCACGATCGTCGCTTGCGGGAGTGCGGCGGCGAGGACCGCGGTAATCGCATCATGGCGTTTACGCGTCGCTAAGCGTGGTAAAAGGATGGCCATAACGGCGAGGGGCGAAGCTGCAAGCAGAACTGTCGCGATCAACGGTATCGTATCCATCCGCATCCTCCTGCGCGTTCGACTGCATCCATTATATCACGAACATCACGGTCGCAAAGAACAAAGGGTGATTCTCACCCTCAGCGAATCGATGATTCGCCTG
>Ga0209417_1006436_pt1 | contig 12024 bp, 8 predicted proteins | sample RifGroF2_FD_184002 | JGI IMG/M metagenome (GOLD analysis project Ga0209417, IMG submission 184002) | Groundwater microbial communities from Rifle, Colorado, USA - Groundwater F2 (SPAdes) (version 2) | ecosystem: Environmental > Aquatic > Deep subsurface > Groundwater | place: Rifle, Colorado... | reverse complement strand
TTTCGAGCAGGAGCTCTTTAATTAAAAAGATTCAAAAGCGCGATGGGATGATGGTACCGTTTGATGTTGATCGAATTACGCAAGCTATCTTCAAGGCGATGCAGGCGACGGGCGAAGGGTCTTACGACGATGCGCAGGCAATCGCCAGCAAAATCGCCGCAGATTTGAATTTAATCAAACGGCGATATAAAAATTTCTTTCCGACCGTCGAAGGTATTCAGGATACGGTTGAAAAGGAACTGATCCTAAGCGATTACATTAAAACGGCCAAAGCGTATATTTTATACCGCGAAAAGCGGGCAGAAGCGAGAAAACAGCGCGTTGAAATTCCTGAGCACGTTAAAAAATTGGCGGAAGCTAGCCGGCAGTACTTTAGAAACACCCTCAGTGAGTTTGTTTATTTGCGCACTTATGCGCGTTGGATTGAGGATGAAAAACGGCGTGAAACCTGGATTGAAACGGTTGATCGCTATTTGAATTTCATGAAAGACAATTTGGGCGATAAGCTTGAGCATCGCGACTATCAAGAATTAAGACAGGCGATTTTGAAGCAAGATATTATGCCGTCGATGCGATTACTGCAGTTTTCAGGGAAAGCGGCAAAAGCTACTCATGTGTGCGCTTATAATTGCTCTTTCATCGCGCCTTCCAAGCTGCAAGATTTTGGCGAAGTAATGTATGTGCTCATGTGTGGGACAGGCGTGGGTTTTTCAGTTGAGAGTAAAAATGTGCAAGGCTTGCCACAAATTAAAGAACAATCGGGAGATTTATTACCCACGTACGTGATTCCTGATAGCAAAGAAGGCTGGTGTGAAGCGCTCGTATTGGGTATGAAGACTTGGTTTGAAGGCAAAGACATTAAATTTGATTATACGCAATTACGTCCGGCAGGCGCACGCTTGAAAACAATTGGGGGCAAAAGCTCAGGCCCTGAACCGTTACGCGCTTTATTGGACTTCACGCGAGCAAAAATACTCAGCCGGCAAGGTCGAAGACTGACCAATCTCAATGTGCACGATATTTTATGCAAAATCGGCGAGGTGGTTGTGTCGGGCGGCGTACGCCGAAGTGCGATGATTTCATTGTCTGATTTGGATGATCAAGACATGCGCGATGCAAAAAAAGGACAATTTTATTACACTTACCCACAACGCTCGATTGCAAATAACTCAGCGGTTTATGAAGAAAAACCGACGAATGTGGAATTCTTGGAAGAATGGCTGGCGTTGATGAAAAGTGGTACTGGCGAACGGGGTGTTTTTAATCGAGGCGGGTTGGCCAAAACCTTACCGAAAAGACGGCTCGACCAATTAAAGCAAGATGGCTATCTCTCGGGCGATCACGTTGTCGGCATTATGGGGACAAACCCTTGTGGCGAAATTATTTTAAAATCTAAACAATTTTGTAACTTATCAGAAATTATCGCACGCGCGGACGATACCGAAAAAACGCTATTAAAAAAAGTGCGTTTAGCGACTATCCTTGGCACCTACCAATCGATGTTGACGAATTTTCCTTATTTGTCGAAAGAGTGGAAGCACAATTGCGAAGAGGAAAGATTGTTGGGCGTTTCGATTACGGGGCAATGGGATTGCGAAGTCGTTCGCGATGAAAAAGTGCTCGCGAAAATCAAACAAAAAGCGATTCAAACGAATATAGCCTATGCAGAAAAATTCGGGACTAATCCTTCGATGGCTATTACCTGCGTTAAACCTTCCGGCACGGTTTCGCAGATGGTTGATTGCGCATCCGGCATGCATCCGCGTCATTCACAGTATTACATTCGTCGTGTACGTATTTCCGCAACTGACTCCTTATTTAAAATGCTTAAAAATCAAGGTGTGCCGTATCATCCGGAAGTAGGACAGAATGAAGAAACCGCTACGACGTTTGTCTTGGAATTTCCCGTTAAAGCACCGGACGGCGCGATTCTTAAAAGTGATATCACAGCCATTCAGCAACTCGAGCACTGGAAAATCGTTAAGTTATCTTATACAGAGCATAATCCCTCTGTGACGATTTACGTGGGAGAAGAAGAGTGGATTTATGTCGCGAATTGGTTATATAGCAACTGGGATATTATCGGCGGATTGTCCTTTTTGCCGCGTAATAATCATGTGTATCAATTAGCGCCGTATGAAGAAATCGATCGAGAAACGTATGACAAACTGCAAGAAAAGTTTAGCGGGGTCGATTTTTCTCAAATTGTTGCTTATGAGAGAACCGATGAAACAGAACTAAAAGGCGAGCTTGCTTGTACGGGTGGCGGATGTGAAGTCATTTAAGATTGCGGATTGCGGATTGAGGAAAGCAGTCGCTTCGCGACTTTCAATATTGTCATCCCGTGGCTCGACCGCGGGATCCAGAAAACATCTCATCCATGCGCAAAATTTCCAGAATGACACATCATCGCGTAACAATGCGCATTCCTTCAATTCTTTGTGTCAGCCACCCTTCGCTTTTGGTAGCCGGGGATCGTTATGATAAAAAATGCCCAACTTATTTATGGCGTTCATGCCGTTAAAGCGGCCTTAGAACAGGCGCCGGAGCGTGTGCGGGCGATTTATTTAAAGTCTGGATTATCTCGACAAGATGTAAAAATCCAGGCTATTTTTGATTTGGCAAAACGAACCGCTATTACAGTCGAATGGAAATCAGCTGAAGATTTCCAGCGTCAATTTGGCGACGTCGTGCATCAAGGCATTGCAGCCAGTTTACAATCAGAAAAAATCGAGGATGAATATGATCTGCTGAATTGGTTGAAAAAACTTAAAGAACCTGTCTTTTTGTTAATATTAGATCATGTGCAAGATCCCCATAATTTAGGGGCTTGTTTAAGAACGGCTGATGCGGCAGGCGTTCATGCAGTGATTATTCCGAAAGACCAGGCCGCCACATTAACGCCTGTTGTTCGAAAAGTGGCGTGTGGTGCGGCAGAAACTGTGCCACTGATTACTGTGACCAATCTTTCGCGGTTGATGAGCCAATTAAAAGAGCAGGGCATTTGGTTGATTGGGATGACGGAAGAAGCCGATGAAAGTTTATATGATTTTAATTTGACGGGGTCGCTAGCGATCGTATTAGGTGCCGAAGGACAAGGGTTAAGGCGATTAACTAAAGAGCATTGTGATCATTTATTACATATCCCTATGGCGGGGGCTGTGTCGAGTTTGAATGTGTCTGTCGCAACAGGCGTTTGTTTATTTGAGGCAATACGACAACGATATGCGAAATCATTGTAAGAAAATAGCCATAAAACTTTTTCGCCTTATCTATAGCGTTTTATTTTATTGTGCATTACCGCTTATTTTAGTGCGTTTATTATGGCGTTCGCGAAAATTGCCGGGATATCGTAAACGATGGGGAGAACGTTTTGGTTTTATTGACTTACCCGCGTCAGCGCAGCATGGCGTTTGGATTCATTCTGTTTCAGTGGGGGAAACGGTTGCCGCTGCGCTGTTAATTAAATCCATTCAGCAATGCTATCCCGATTTACCAATTGTTGTGACGACCATGACAGTGACGGGATCAGAGCGTGTTAAGACTTTATTGGGCGATACTGTTTTTCACCGTTATGTGCCTTATGATTTACCCTGCGCAGTGAAGCGTTTTTTAAAATGTGTTCAACCCAAATTACTTGTTTTGATGGAAACAGAATTGTGGCCTAATTTATTGCACTATACGCATCGGGCTTCAATTCCGATTGTGTTGGCTAACGCGCGTTTATCGGAAAAGTCGGCTTGCAATTACGAGCGTGTGAGCTGGGTGACGCAATCGATGTTATCTCAGTTGTCTTGTGTTGCCGCACAGGCGAAAGAAGATGCAGATCGCTTTTGTCGATTGGGCGCAGATAAAAATAAAGTTCAAATCACCGGTAATATTAAATTTGATTTATCGTTACCGAGTAATCTGGAAACAGAAGCACAAGCGTTAAAAAAACAATTGGGCGAACAGCGATTAATTTTTATTGCGGCGAGCACGCGAGAAGGGGAAGAGGTTTATATTTTAGAGGCCTTTGCGCGCATCAAAGCCAAGCTCCCCGAGTGTTTATTATTATTGGTGCCACGTCATCCTGATCGATTTTCAATGGTTGCTGATTTATGTCGAGCCCGTGGGTATCAAATTGCTTTGCGTAGTGCACGTCAATCTTGTGATGAAAAAACCGATATTTTTCTAGGTGACAGCATGGGCGAAATGTTGTTGTTTTACCGCGTTTCCGATGTGGTGTTTGTGGGTGGAAGTCTTTTGCCCTATGGAGGGCAAAATGTGTTAGAGCCTGCCGTGTTGGGACGAGCTATTATAGTAGGACCGCATACGTTTAATTTTACGGAAGCGGTCCGGCTGTTAAAAGATGCTCAAGCCATTGAGATTGTAGCAACCGCGGATGCTTTAGCCGATAAGGTCATTCGGTTTTTAGAAGATCAAGCGCTCCGATCGAGCTATGGTGATCGCGCTAAACAAGTGGTTGAAAAAAATCGAGGCGCTGTCGCGAAACACATGGTTATTTTAAAACAATTGCTCCTATGAAAAAAAATGGCCTGTTCATCAGTTTGGGCTTATTGTGGGGCATTGGATTTACGATCAACAAATATGTGATGGCGCATCATGTTGACGTATTGGCGTATTCATTTTGGTTAGCGCTGGGCCCTGCATGTTGTTTGTTTCTGGCGGCATACAGCTGTCGATACCCGATTAAAATAGCTTTCTCAGAATGGCGTTATTATGGATGCATAGCGCTGCTAGGTATTGTCATCCCTAATACGAATATGTATTTTGTGGCCGCTCATTTGCCGGTAGGGTTGATGGCCGTTGTGATTAATACAGCGCCGTTATTTCTATATCCGATGGCGTTATTTTTTTTTCGAGAACGATATAGCTTCGTGCGGAATATCGGCTTTTTATTAGGTGTGTTCGGGATTTTACTATTGGCTTGGCCGCGCGTAAATTTACTCACTGTTTCTACTTTGCCCTGGTTGTTTTTGGGATTGTTGTCACCACTGTGTTATGCGTATTCCAGTATTTATATTGCAAAAAATAGCCATAAAAATATATCGGCGTTATCACTATCCGTGGGCATGCTGTTGGTATCGAGCATTTTGCTACTGTTAATCAATGCACCTCATGCGACGCGCATGTTCTTATTGTTTCGACAAACGCATGAACTGCAAGGCCTGATTGTTTTACAAATTATTTTATCGAGCCTGGGTTATGTTTTGTTATTTAAATTTCTTCAGATCGCCAATCCGATTTATATTTGCTTGGGAAAGTTTGTGTTTTTTGAGCCAATTAGTTTACTATCCACACTGGTTTGTATCTTAGTATTGGTGGGGATTTTTTTGGTGAGTTGTTCCGAGAAATACAGACTTAAGAATAAAGGATAAGAAAATGCGAAGACAATTATTTTGTTTATTATTAAGCGCGCCGTTTTGCACTGCTTTGTATGCGGATCCAGTATCCAATGTGATCCCTATTTCAGTCAATTATTCCGACCAAGGACTCACTTTTAGCAATCCATCAGGGTCATTTCAAACCAGTTTAAGTGGCTATATGATGGCTGATGCTTTTGAAGCACAGCACGGCATAGCAGGATTTCATAGCGGAACCAATATTCGTTATGCACGATTGAATCTCGATGCGACGATTCTAACAAATTGGGCTTATGAGTTAGGCTATGAAATGCGAACCAAAGATTTAACAGATGCTTCTATTGCGTACAATGGATGGAAAAATATGTATCTGGAAGTTGGACAATTTACGCCTAATGTTACCTTTAGCAATTGGTTATCGAATGAGATGACACCTTTTTTGGAAACCGCTATGCCGATTAATGCATTTGCGCCTAGTTATACTCAGGGGATTGGCTATGGGGTTTATAACGATCAGTTAGCTTTGCATGTGAGTACGTATACAGCGGGAACACAGGATACTGTTTCAGGCCGATCCCCTATCGGATCATCGATGCGATTTCTTTATTCACCTTTTCATACCGATGGCCGAGCTTTCGAAATGGGGTTGTCATCGTGGTATTATCGACCCGATAGCCGAAAACAAGTTGATTTTAGCACCACGCCGGAAATACAGACGAGAAATACCGATGACTTGTTAGATACGGGCGATATTTCATCGGTTACTCATACGTTGGCGGGCGATTTAGAAACCGTCTATGTGCAAGGTCCTTGGAGTGCTGAAGGCGAATATCTTTTACAAAGAGTGAATCGCGATACACATAATGAAAATCTTCAATTTGGTGGATATTATGTTACCGGGAGTTATTTTTTAACAGGCGAATCGTATGTCTATAGTTTTCCTTCAGGTCTTTTTTCTAATATTTCTCCTATCCACAATAAAAGCTGGGGTGCTTGGGAAGTGTTGGCGCAATGGAGTCACCTCAATTTGGACGATGAAGATATTCACGGTGGACGAGCGAATAACGCCACGTTGGGGCTTGATTGGTATCCCAATAATTTTTTCGAATTTAAATTAGATTATGTTCATGTCATGGCAGATCCCACTAAAGATGGCAGAGACGCAAATGATAATATTGTTGCTTTGAGAACACAGGTGCAGTTTTAGAAACATACTCGATACACTTAAAGTGAAAAAATAAAGAGAAAATAAAAATGACCAAACAGCAGAGTTTGAGATCAATGATCGATGTTGCCTTAGGGCGAGAGAAAGCGGATTTTGTTTTTAAAAACGGCTATTTTTTAGATGTTTTTAATGGACGATTTTTAGCCGGTGATGTCGCTATTTCTCAAGGTAAAATAATCGGCATTTTAGATCAGTACCACGGGCGGCAAGAAATTGATTTAGCGGGCGCTTATATGGTGCCTGGGTTTATCGATGCGCATACGCATATTGAAAGCAGCTTGCTGGCTCCCGAACAATATCAGCAACTGGTTTTGTCGAAAGGGACAACGTCGGTGATTTGGGATCCTCACGAAATTGCGAATGTTGCTGGGATGGAAGGATTACAGTGGGCTTTATCCGCGATTGAAAATTTATGCTTGGATGTTTTTGTCATGTTACCCAGCTGCGTGCCCGCGACGAACCCTGCGCTTGAGTTTGAAACGAGCGGTGCGATTTTATTTGCCAATGATTTAAAACTTTTCGCGCAATATCCTCGCGTGTTGGGTTTGGCGGAATTGATGAATTTGCCGGGATTATTTGCGCATGACCCTGATGTGCTGGAGAAAATACTATTATTTTCAAATGCAAAAATTGATGGGCATTGTCCAAGTATTCGATCGCATGAATTAAATGCTTGTAAAAGCGTAGGCATTCATAGCTGTCATGAATCGACGTCATTCGAAGAAGCTCAAGAAAAATTAACGAAAGGGATTCATGTGCTTATTCGAGAGGGATCTTGTGAGCGCAATGCCGATACGCTCTTGCCTTTGTTAAATGCCTATACCTCATCGATGATTGCTTTTTGTTCAGATGACTTAAAGCCGAATGATATTGTCAAAGATGGTCACATCGATTTTATTATCAATAAAGCCTTACGGCGAAATATCGCACCGGAAGTTGTTTTTCGGGCCGCCAGTTTGACGCCAGCAGGGCTTTACGGATTAAAAAATCGGGGTGCGATCGCAGCGGGTTATTGTGCGGATTTATGTGTCATTCGTCCTCGGGAGGACAATTGGCAAAACGGTATGCAAATCGAAAAAGTCTATAAAAATGGGCGTTTGATTCAAGAGAATCGTTTAAGTTGCATTCAAAACACGCCTTTTAGCGTCAAACACAATATGAATTTAGAGGATTGTTCGGCCGATCAGTTCCAAATTCGTGCGTGCTCAAGAGACGCAGATACGCAAAGGGTTCCTGTCATCGGTATTATTCCTGATCAAATTCTCACGGAAAAATTAATGCTTGAATTGCCGGTCAAAAATGGCGAAATCCAGGTAGATCTTTCAAAAGACATTTTGAAAATAGCCGTCTTTGATCGACATCATCGTTCAGGATTTTACACGGTGTGGTTTGTTAAAGGATTTGGATTGAAGGAAGGCGCGATGGCTAGCACCGTCGCACATGATTCACACAATCTGATTGTGGTGGGTGCTGATGATGAATGTATGGCGCGAGCAGTTAATCAATTAATCCAAGAAAACGGCGGACTTTCTGCTGTTAATGGGGCAGGCGAAGCCGTTTCTTTGGCGCTGCCATTAGGCGGGCTAATGACGCACGAAAATACCGATCAGGTGTTGAAAAAAATAGAACAGCTCAAACAATTTATCCATCAAATGGGTTGCCCTTTGAAAGAGCCTTTTTTAACGTTGGCTTTTTTAGCCTTGCCCGTTATTCCCAGTTTAAAAATAACCGATCGCGGACTGATTGACGTCGAACGATTTGAAAAAGTTGATTTATCGGGTTAGTCGATGGCATTAGCTCATGGCGAAGACCACGGATCCAATAAAATGACGAGCGCATCAATTCATGCGACGCATTCGTCGGGGCGATCCTGATGGTCGCCCCAATAACCCGCCCTTAGAGCGCGAATTTGCGTTAACAAAATCCCATGCTTTCGCATGAAAAAATGGTACAATAGCCCCCAGTTTTAATTAGGCAATGAAAAGGCTCTAAACGCTATGACTGTTGATAAAAAATCCACGTATGATTCATCTAATATTAAAGTATTAAAAGGGCTTGATGCGGTTCGAAAAAGGCCTGGGATGTACATTGGCGATACGGATGATGGAACCGGTCTTCATCACATGGTGTTTGAAGTCGTCGACAACTCGATCGATGAAGCGCTGGCGGGTTTTTGTCGTGAAATTGAAGTGATCATTCATCAAGATCATTCCGTTTCTGTTAAAGATGATGGCCGCGGTATTCCCGTTGATATGCACGTCGAAGAAGGTCGGTCGGCGGCCGAAGTGATTATGACTATTCTGCATGCCGGCGGAAAGTTTGATGATGAATCTTATAAAGTGTCTGGCGGTTTACATGGAGTCGGCGTTTCGGTGGTCAATGCGCTCTCGGAAACGTTGCAATTGACTATTTATCGTAACGATAAAATTTACGAGCAAATTTATCATTTAGGCGTACCCGTGGCGCCTTTGGTCGCGGTAGGCGAAGATTCTACACACAAAACGGGGACTAAAATTCGCTTTTATCCCAGTCTCGAGATTTTCAAACAGAATAACGAATTTCAATATGATATTTTGGCAAAGCGACTGCGAGAGCTCGCATTTTTAAACCCGGGCATTAAGATTCATTTGATCGACGAACGCACCGGCAAGACAGATTGGTTTCAGTATGAAGGCGGCATAGCCTCCTTTGTGCAACACCTCAATAAAAACAAAACGACTGTTAACTCGCGTGTGCTTTATTTTAGCGCTGCGCAGGATGGAATTGTTGTTGATTTAGCGATGCAGTGGAATGATAGTTATCAGGAAGCTATTTTTTGTTATACCAATATGATTCCGCAGCGTGATGGCGGAACTCATTTGGCGGGATTTCGCGGGGCGTTAACCCGTACGCTCAACACGTATATTGAGAAAGAAGGTCTTTCCAAAAAAGCAAAAATTGATATTACCGGTGACGATTCTCGAGAAGGATTGACGGCCATTCTTTCCGTTAAGGTGCCCGATCCAAAATTCTCTTCCCAAACGAAAGACAAGTTGGTTTCTTCGGAAGTAAAAAGTGTCGTTGAAGCCGTCGTGGGTGAGAAATTGGCAGAGTACTTATTAGAAAATCCACAAGAAGCCAAAGCTATTGTCTCGAAAATTATTGATGCAGCGAGAGCGAGAGAAGCCGCTCGAAAAGCGCGTGAAATGACGCGCCGAAAAGGGGCTTTGGATATTGCAGGACTGCCGGGCAAGCTGGCGGATTGCCAGGAAACTGATCCGGCGCTTTCGGAATTATTTTTAGTTGAGGGTGATTCAGCCGGTGGATCGGCCAAGCAGGCCAGAGATCGCCGTACACAAGCGATTTTGCCGCTCAAAGGGAAAATTTTAAATGTTGAAAAAGCCCGCTTCGATAAAATGCTGTCATCGGCTGAAATCGGGACTTTAATTACGGCATTAGGTTGTGGCATTGGACGGGAAGAATTCGATGTCAATAAATCGCGTTATCACCGTATTGTGATTATGACAGATGCGGACGTCGACGGGGCGCACATTGCCACATTGCTGCTGACTTTCTTCTTTCGGCAAATGCCGGCGTTAATCGAAAAAGGGTATATTTATATTGCGCAGGCGCCGCTCTATAAAGTGAAACGAGGCAAACAAGAACAATATCTAAAAGATGATGACGCCTTATCGCGACATTTGATTCAAATGGCGTTGCAAGGGGCGAATCTTTATGTGGCGAAGGATACGCTTCCGTTGAGTGGTCAAACTTTGGAAGGATTAGTGCAGCATTATTATACGGCTCGAAAGCATATTGATCGTTTGGCTCGACGTTATCCGATCGATGTTTTGGAATTGTTAGCCAGTTTACCGCCGGTGGACGATGCGTTATTGTGTCAACGGGACGAGATGGAAAAATGGATTGCTGCGCTAACGGCACAGCTTCAAGCAAAAACAGTGGCGCAGGGACTCGTGTATTGTTTTGAGTTGGCTCAATCAGAAGAGGGGCAGAAATATCTCCCCAAAATTAAAGTTTATTTACATGGCATTTTGAACGAGCATATTTTAGCGCAGGATTTTTTTAATTCAGCGGAATATCGCTCGATGATACAGCTGGGGAAACAGTTAAACAATTTATTGCAAGTGGGTGCGTACGTCGAACGGGAAGCGAAGAAAAAAGATATTCAAGATTTTCGAGAAGCCTTTGAATGGCTGATGCACGAAGCCAAAAGTGGGCAAACAATTCAGCGTTATAAAGGTTTGGGCGAAATGAATCCACCTCAATTGTGGGAAACGACGATGTGTCCACAAACGCGACGACTAAAAAAAGTGATGGTTCAAGATGCTATTATGGCGGACGAAATGTTTACGACACTCATGGGTGATCAAGTGGAACCACGAAGGGATTTTATTGAAAAAAATGCGTTGGCAGTGGGTAATTTAGATATTTAGTTCATGAATGCAGCTCATATTTATCAGTTAAGAATCGATTTGAGGGGTTCACGACCATCAATCTGGCGGCGTGTTCAAGTGCCCGATCATATTGCTTTAGATCAATTGCATCGTGTTATTCAAGCGGCGATGAATTGGTTGGGTAAAAACCCCTATTATTTTTTGATTCGTGAATTGTATTTTTGTTCAGCATCGCACGAAGAGATGATGATGCAGAATAATGTATTTCAGGCAGATATGCTGTTGAAGCATTTGAAATTAGCGCCGACGGCATCTTTTCAGTACGCTTGCGGTGAAATTTGTCAGTGGTCACATGATGTATGCCTTGAAAAAATATTGCCTGTTCAGTCAGAACAGATTTACCCGCGCTGTTTGGATGGGAAAGGGGCCAGTCCGCCTGAAGATTGTGATGGCGTCAGTGGGTATAAAAAATTATTGAAGTTGATGAAAAATTCCGAATCGAAAGTTTCTTACTTATTAGACGAGCGCTTTGTAGCAGGATTTGATCCGGATCATTTTGATTTAGTGGGGATCAATAAAATATTACACTTACTGGATCGGCAGATTAATTATTTTTATCAGGATATTTTGCCGCAGTAGTCGAGAAAAGATTGCCATGAGGTGTGTGGCGCATTTTTTAATTTACTTAATTTAGTTTGAGTTCTGGGTAACAAGAATAAAAAGGGCATATTGAATCGATATCATTGCTTTCGCTCATGAGTCGGATGCTGTCATCCCGCGACTTGATTGCGGGAGATCAAAGAAGAAAAAGTCTAAAAAAAACATGAGGAGCTATAAATCATGAGATATCTTTTTGTTAAAAACGAGAAATACAAGACCGCTTCTGCAGCTGTCAAAGAAGCTGTAGAAGCATTAGAGGAGCATGTTTGGTGGAATAATTTTTGGGAGCACACCAAAAGGGGAGGAATAATCACAGCGGGCGCTATTTCATCTGTTGTCGCTGCGACGGGATTTTTTATGAACTATTCTGCCAGGGTAT
>Ga0209417_1006433_pt1 | contig 12031 bp, 10 predicted proteins | sample RifGroF2_FD_184002 | JGI IMG/M metagenome (GOLD analysis project Ga0209417, IMG submission 184002) | Groundwater microbial communities from Rifle, Colorado, USA - Groundwater F2 (SPAdes) (version 2) | ecosystem: Environmental > Aquatic > Deep subsurface > Groundwater | place: Rifle, Colorado... | reverse complement strand
GCAAGGTTTTCGGCTAATTTAACTAAAACCTTGCAATTTAGTAGGAATATAAATCGAAACTTTCAAACAATTAGATGTTAATAATCAAATACTTATACGCTGCAAAACTCTTCGTCACGTTCGACTAGTTATTCGTGGTCATTTGTTTCATGTCATTTGATTGTAATTTTCAGGCGTTTTTTTAATGACTATAAATGACTACTGAATAACCATCAATGGCTATTTTTTTCCTTTTTTCAACAGCAAATCTACTAAATTGTTTGCGGCTTTCAGGTTTTCAAAACTTTCGGGTAGTAACCAATGGTCGATGTATTCGTTGTAAAGCCATGGATCGCCTACAGCCAGTACATAGCCTTTCCCGAATTGGGTTTCAGCAATAAAAATGGCTTCTCCATCTTTTAAAACCGGTTTGGCATCTTTTGAAACAGTGATTGGGCCAACTTCTTTCATATATATTTTTTTTACTCCACTAAAGAGCGGATGATTGGGCAAATTTATTTCTGCAGCCATATCCCATTCCCGGTTTATTACCGGATTGAGAGTTTGTGGATGAAACTGAAATCCAAAAGCTGCTCCAAGATGATTCAAGTGAGTGAATTCGCAGTTGGGACCGTCGTTGGCCATGAGCAGTAAAACACCGCCATTACTCACCCATTTTTTCAGGAATTTGACATCGCTGACAGAAATATAATTCGGCGCCGGGTTTTCTTTGGTGGTATCCGGGTCAACGATGATATACACGTCAATGCCTTTCATTGACTGGGCGTTGGGTTGGCCAATGGTTTTCAATTCGGCGCCGCGGTTTTTAAACAGATCGCCGAGTTGCGAAAAACCACTCATTTCTTTGTCGTCCCAGGTGTAGTGAAAAATTTTTCCTGTTTTGGCATTGGTTTCATGGTTGAACCAGTTATCAAGACCAATATTTTTCTGGGCAAAACTTCCGGTTGCCAAGGCACAAAAAATAAGCGAAAGCGTCAATATTCGTTTCATGGTGATATAAATTAGATAATTAGTTGTAATTTTTTTATTTCTGAAAGGATTTGTGCAATCGATTTCATTTTCACAAATCTACAATTATTCGTACAAGTAAAATTGAGAGACTGTTTAAAATTTATTTTTTTGCCCGTAGGGCATTAATATCAATAGAAAAACAACGAAAAAATCTATTGTCCGTTAGGACATTAACAGATAAAAGATTAATTCCCTACGGGAAATCTGGTTTATGATGTGCCCTTTCTATTGACATTTATCTCCTACGGAGAAAATTTAAACAGTCTCCGAAATCTTCTTGAGAGTTTACTTTTTTTCTCTTTTTGAAACCAACCTCATAATTTGTTCCGAAGTCGCTATTAGCAATTGATAGGCATTCGCTTTCGATTCTTCAAGGCTCATGGGTTTATTGCCAATTGCAAAAACCGAAGTGACGCCCTGATTGTAAAGTTCGGTCAGGTCATCCTCCATCTTTCCGGCCAGCGCAATAACCGGAACCTGTTGTTTTTTGGCAAGTTTTGCCACTCCGCTAATCGTTTTTCCAAAGGCGGTTTGCGAGTCGATTTTGCCTTCTCCTGTAAAAATCAGCGATGCCTGTGCAATATGGTCTTCCAAATGTGTCAGTTGGGCAACAAGGTCGAACCCTGAAACCAAACGGGCCTTGCAAAAGGCCATTAATCCTGCGGCCAGGCCTCCGGCAGCTCCCGATCCGGGAATGTCGGCAAAGTTCATTCCGAATTTCTGCTGAAGGATTCCTGCAAAGTGAGTCATATTTTTTTCGAGTTCTTCGAGCATTTCAGGCGTAGCGCCTTTTTGCGGACCATAAACAGACGTTGCTCCTGAAGGTCCCAAAAGTGGATTTTGCACATCGCATGCCACGGTGATCGTTGCGTCAGAAAGCAATGGGTGAACTTTGGAATGAGTAATGGAATATAATTTGCCTAAACAACCTCCTCCCTGATCAATCGAATTTCCATTTTTATCCTGAAGTCCAAATCCTAAAGCCTGTGCCATTCCGGCGCCCCCATCGTTGGTGGCGCTTCCGCCAATTCCAAGGATGATATTGGTGTAACCTTCATCCAATGCGGCTTTCAGAAGTAAACCTGTTCCGTAGGTGGTGGTAATTAATGGATTTCGTTCTTCAGGAGAAATGAGTTCAATCCCTGAAGTTGCAGCCATTTCGATCACGGCGGTTTTGCCGTCACCCAGAATTCCGTAAAATGATTGGATCGGCCGATTCAGCGGATCAAGGGACGGCGTATAAACGATTTTTCCGCCGGTTGCTGAAACCAGAGCCTCAACAGTTCCTTCACCGCCATCGGCAACCGGAATGCTGATGATTTCGGCTTCAGGAACGATCTTTTGAATTCCTTCTGAAATGGCTGCAGCCACCTTGGTGGCCGATAAACACTCTTTAAATGAATCGGGAGCAATGACAATCTTCATAACCGAATTTTTATTTTTTCAGGAATCCGCTGTCTTCCATCCAATCAGCCATTCGTTGAGGCCAGGTATTAATTGTTTTAAGTGCCGATCGGTCGCCCATATTAAAGGCATGTTTTCCTTTTGAAAGAAGGATAGCTTCAACCGGAACGTTAGCCTGCCTGAATTTTTGTAAAAGATCCATGGTTACTTCGTCACAGTCATACTCATCGTCGTTGGCGCAGATGAGGAAAGCTGGTGGCGCATCGGAGGTGATTTTTTCAGGAGCCTTGCCTCCCGGATAAACCATCATCTGGAAATTCGGACGTCCGTTTAGACGATCGACCGGATCAGGAGCCTTTGGATCTCCCTCGCCTTTTTCAAAGGCAACCATCATCACTACAGCGCCGCCTGCAGAAAACCCCAGCATGCCAATCCGGTTTGGATCGATGCGGAATTCTGCGGCCTGGCTTCGCACCAGCCGGATTGCCCGGTAAGCATCCTGACGGACATGTTCAGGAGTATAAGGTGAATTCGCTTCGCCGGGTAAGCGGTATTTTAAAACAAAAGTGGCCACTCCAATCGAGTTAAAAAATTCAGCAGCCTGTTTGCCTTCTGCGTTAAATACCAGTTCCCGAAATCCACCTCCCGGAGCAACAATGACCGCACAGCCATTCGCTTTTACCTTGGGTGGCAAATAAACGGTTACTGATGGATTGTTGATATTTTTCACCCAGTAATCTTTTGCCATTTCAGGAATGTCTTTGTGATTTTCGAAGCCGGGAGCGCCGTTTTTCCATAGAGGAATTAATTCGGGTTGGGGTTGTGCAAGTGAAAATACAGGTAGAATAAAGAAAAGAACCAGTTTATATACATATGTTTTCATAGGTGATAATTTTAGAAAAACGATATAAGCTAACAGGAGTTGAAGATAAGCTAAATTAGTGCTGAAAGCATAATGTGATTTATTAATCCCGCTTGCTGTAAAAAAATATCCCGAAAGTTTGATAGATTAATATCGTCACTTTCGGGATTAGTTCTTTTTTTACGGGTCATGGGCTTTAACAATGCATAAGCTGTGTCCTGACTTTGTAGGTTCAATTCTTTCCTTCAACTAAATTTTTCAGAAGCTTTGTTTTTTCCTGGATATCATTGGTGATTCCTAAAACCGAAACGGTGGCCCCGGAAATGGCATCGATGCTTTTGCCGACGGTTAGCGAGCGGCTTCCGTCAAATCCCTGAAATTGTTTCAGCCAACCTTTATTGGCGACCTCCTGACCATGTGTGGCCTGGTAATTATACACTTTTACCTGAGTAACCGAAAAGTGGGAGTCGAACACAATCAGGTAGTCAAAATATTCAGGGGTTTCGATGGTTAAGCTTTGTACAGGATTGGAACAGCCGCCTTGACGGCAACTGTTTACTCTTCCCGCATAGATATATTTTTTCAGGTCATTGGATTCCGGTAAAATCAGGAACTTACCCTGAACAGTACCATAAGCACCCGGATTTTCCGGGAAAGGAATTTCCTTCCATTTTGCTTGATCGGTCTCACTGATTTTCAGAAGTTCCTTTTGGAGGGTTTTGTTCTCAAAATCAAACTCTTTGGGTGGTAATGTAACCGTTAAAGCCCAAAGGTTGAATAGTACTATGAACAATTTGAACATGGTCTTTATTTATTAAAACATTACTCCCAGTCCGGCGCTGAATACTTTGGTGTAACTATCTGCCCCATCAGGTTTGACCCATTGCATGTCCGTTTTCAATACAGCTCCGTGAGCCAGTTTCAGGGTTAATCCGCCTGTAATAACTGAATTTTTATAGGATTTGTTATCGGTAATATTCGACGGTACTTTGGCATGAGTGTCATATCCTTCCAATCTTACGAAAGGGATAAGTTCAGTTTTCACTTTTTCGAAATGGCGAAAAACATTGTAGGCTGCCTCAACATAATAGCCAGTCATCGAGCTTCCCAAATCATTCAGTGGGCCGCCCTTTTTGCCGGTAAACTTGTTATACTGGTCGGCATTCGACAAGCCAACCTGATAAAACTGTCCTCGTAATTGGAGCCCTTTCAGGGTGTAACGGGCATCAAGTCCAATCATCGAAATTCCAACGACTGACGAATCAGCTTTGGCTAAGGCAGCAACATCATCTTTGGAAATTCCGTTGTACAGCTTGCTTTGGGTATCGCCAAAATATCCTGACAGACCTACGTTCAATCCCCTGATTCCGTAGTATTCCACTTTCCCGGTATAGTTTGGCGCGCTGATGTACGATGCAGCACCTTTCTGGCGACCGCTACGCAATCCGCCTTTTCCGTTCAGCTTGGCTGTTCCGTCATATCCGTTAAATCCGTTTACCAGATAGACCTGATATTTTAAGGATGCAGGCTGAATGGTTCCGGAAAGTCCAAAACCTACTTCACGCCAGGTTGTCGGAGAAATTTTGTTATCGATGAGCGGGCGCTCAACTCCGTTAAAAGTGGTTGGTTCGTGGTATTCGTTCACGATTCCCATAGGGATTAAAAGCAAACCTCCGCGAAAGTTGATGGATTTGTTGATTTTGTGCTGAAGGAAAGCCTGTTCGACATACACTTCAGAAACATGTTCGAATTCGAGTTCGGTGACGAATTGGGTACGGTCACTGAATTGATAGCCGAAGAGCATCACCATGCGGTGCACGTCCAATTCACCGTTCTGTCTGATTTCTGAACTCAAAGGCTGATGATAATGTACTTCGCCGTAACCGCCAATAGTAAATTTATTGCTTGACGACAATAGTTGATCGGCCAGATTCTGGTATGCGGGTTTTGTTTGTTCCAATGTTTGGGCCTGTGAAAACAGGACAACCAAAATCAGTACTGCGGAAAATAAGATTCTTTTCATATACTTTTTAAGTGAGATTTTATACTGCCAAAAGTAGTTGCTCACAAAAAGGTATGAAATCCCTAAAAATGGGGATATTTTGAATTACTGAAGGACTGAATTAATTTCGTGACTGGGTTTGCTGCTCATCCTAAAGAAAAGTCCAGCACACAATTCGACTTTGCTTTTGACCATGTTCCATTTCAATGGTTCTCACATCTTTGACACCTGCCTTCTGAAGGGCTTTGTAAATTCCGGAAAGGTTCGATTTTTTCGATACCAGCGAAGTGAACCATTTCACACGGTCGGGGATCTCGGAACTTTGTTTGACCATCCGGCGCAGGAATTCAGCTTCACCGCCATCGCAGCACAACTCGTCGCTTTGTCCTCCAAAGTTTAATGCCGGAACTTTTTCTGTCTTACTGTTTAAATTGCGGTTTTTCCTGTTTGTACCTTCTAAAGCTACTTCCTGCGAGGAATGGAAAGGAGGATTACAGATGGACAAATCGAACATTTCACCCGGGGTCAGAATATTGCTGAAAATATTGGAAGATTTGCTTTGAAGCCGCAACTCAATCTTTCCTTTCAGGCTAATGTTCGAATCGATGATTTTTTGTGCAGCCCGGATGGCCACAGGATCGATATCGGAACCAACAAAATGCCAGCCAAAAGTTTGATGCCCGATAATGGGATAAATGCAGTTCGCGCCAACACCAATATCGAGTACCGAAATTGTTTTGCCGGTAGGAATAATTTCCTTGTTGTTAGAAGCCAGCAAATCGGCCACATGATGAATGTAATCGGCCCGTCCGGGAATGGGCGGACAAAGGAAATTCACCGGAAGGTCCCAGTATTCCAGTTGGTAATGAAGTTTGAGAATGGCTTTGTTTAGTGTTTTAACTGCATCAGGATTGGCAAAATCAACCGACTCAATGTTGTATTTATTGAGTTTTACAAAGGAGGCTAATTCGGGGCAAGCACTGATTAACTGCTTGTAATCGTATCGAAACCGGTGTGGGTTTCGGGGATGAAAACCCGGTTTTTCAGTTGAAGAGATTGGTGTTTTCATAAAAGCTTGAATTTATTTTCTTTTTAAAAGGCTATCCAATTGTAGAGCCGTAGGCTCGGAACATTTGTTTTCCTAATCCTCCGGCACATATTTTTTGCCTTATGTTACGTTCTTATGGAACTCGTATTATTTTTTCATCATATGTCCAATGGATTAAAATCCGTGGCTACAAGATGAACCATCCCTTAGGGATTTACATACCAGAGCCGTAGGCTCGTTTCATGTTGTAAGGATGGAATTTATTCCGTCCACATCGAACATCACCAACAACCCCCTGAGAGCCGTAGGCTCGGGACATATTAAATCAAATCCGCGAAAATGTATCGTTCGTCATAAGGTATTTCGAATTTTTCCAGAAATTCTAAATATTCTTCCCTAAAGGTTTGTTTCTTATGATGTTCCTCTTGATTAGCGATATATTTATATACCTGATCAATCTGTGAATGTCCATAAGAAAATACACCAAACCCCTCCTGCCATTCAAATCTCCTTTTTGTTAATTGATGATCGTTAATATATTTTGATGATTTTGCTTTCACAATTTTCATTAAATCGGAACTGGAAACGGTTGGTTTTAATCCTACAAAACAATGAACATGATCCTCAATGCCATTAACAATAATGGTTTTGCACCCGGTTTCATTGATAAGATTGCCAATAACACCAAGCACGGTTGGCCTACAATCATTATCTATTACGGCTTCTCTGTATTTTACTGCGAAAACACACTGGATATAAACCTGATGGTAGGTATTTGCCATGATTTTTTGTTTTTATATGTTTCGTTCCTACGGAACTCCTTTTTTGTTTTGTTTTCATTCATTTTCAACGGATTAAAATCCGTCGCTACAACATGAACCATCCCTACGGGATTTATTTTTCATAAATGTCCCGGAATTAAAATCCCGCGCTACAAAATGAATCGTTCCTATGGAACTGACATATAAGAGCCGTAGGCTCGTTTCATTTTGTAAGGACGGAATTTATTCCATCCACATCGAACACCACCACACCCGTTGAGAGCCGTAGGCTCGGGACATATATCAGTCTTCCTCCTCTTCCCCGCTTTCTTCTTCTCCAAAAAAGGCTTTGCCCATGCAGCATCATAATAGGAAATCAGAATTTATCAAAAATCTAAATTTACGGAATGGGTTATTATATGCAATATAGTTTCAGTTATTTCCTTAAAATCTTTTTGTACATGAGCTTAGCTTTCTTTCCCATTTTTTATCAACAATCCTTCTTTCAGGAATCGATTTTGATAACTTTACGATCCGGAGCATTCTGGGGTTGAATTTCTATTTACTGGTTATAATTTGCTGATATGATTCCTTTTACCCATTTACATGTTCACTCACAATATTCTATTCTCGATGGCGCGGCCAGCGTGAAAGGACTCATTGCAAAAGCCAAGGGAGACGGAATGACCGCGCTGGCGCTGACCGATCACGGCAACATGTTTGGGTCCAAAGAATTTTACGATGTATGCAGAAAAGAAGGCATAAAGCCCATAATTGGTTGTGAAACTTATGTGGCTGAAACTTCGCGCCACAATAAAAAAGATGCCAAAGTAGACCGCTCGGGTTACCACCTAATCTTGCTGGCTAAAAACCTGGTTGGTTACCGGAATCTCCTGAAACTCGTGTCTGCTGCTTATACCGAAGGATTTTATTACAAACCACGTATCGATAAAGAATTGCTGGAACTTTATCATGAAGGGCTGATTGTTTCGTCGGCTTGCCTGGGAGGCGAAATTCCTCAGCATATCATGTCAGGTCATATGCACGATGCCGATGAAACCATTCAATGGTTTAAATCGATTTTTGGAGAAGATTTCTATCTCGAATTGCAACGCCATCCTTCTGAATTACCAGAAATGAGGCGGAATGTATACGAAAACCAGGTTTTGGTTAATGCCAAAATTCTGGAGTTGGCCAAAAAACATGAAGTGAAGGTAATCTGTACCAACGATAGTCACTTTATCAATGCTGAGGATGCCGATGCGCACGACCTGCTGATCTGTTTGAATACGGGCAAGGATTTGGACGACCCCACCCGGATGCGATACACCAAACAGGAGTGGTTTAAAACCACCTCCGAAATGAATGCCTTGTTCGCCGATGTTCCTGAAGCGCTTGAAAATACTCAGGAAATAACAGATAAAATTGAATCGTATGATCTGAATTCGTCCCCGATTATGCCGGTTTTTCCAATTCCTGAAGAATTTGGGAAAGAGGAAGAATACAGGGAACGGTATACTGAAGAAATGCTGATCGAAGAATTTACCGAAGTATGGTACAACAACATTGGTGGATATGATAAAGTAGTTAGGGTAAAACTCGAATCAGATTATCTCTCGCACCTCTGTTGGGAAGGAGCTAAACCACGCTATGGAGAACCATTTTCGGATGAAATTACTGAGCGCATCGAATTTGAATTGTCCACCATCAAAAAGATGGGTTTCCCCGGATATTTCCTTATCACCCAGGATTTCATCAACGAAGCCAGAAAAATGGATGTTTTGGTTGGCCCCGGTCGTGGTTCCGCTGCGGGTTCAGTGGTATCGTATTGCGTAGGGATTACCAACATCGACCCTATGAAGTACGATCTGCTGTTCGAGCGTTTTCTGAATCCTGACCGTATTTCGATGCCCGATGTGGATATCGACTTCGATGATGACGGACGACAGAAAGTGCTCGATTATGTGACCCATAAATATGGAAAAGATAAAGTGGCCCACATCTGTACTTTTGGAACGATGGCCACTAAAATGGCTATCAAAGATGTGGCACGTGTACTTAAACTTCCTCTTTCGGAAGCCGACCGCCTGACGAAACTGGTTCCGGATGCGCCAAAGATGAATTTCGCAACGGCATATAAAGATAGTCCGGAGCTGAAAGCAGAATTAAAATCGAACAATGACCTGATTTGCACAACCCTAAAGTTTGCACAGACGCTCGAAGGCTCGGTAAGGCAGACTGGCGTTCATGCCTGCGGAATCCTGATCAGTCGTGATCCTTTAACCGATCACATTCCGGTGATGTTCTCTAAAGACGATGAAAATTTGCTGACCACACAGTTTGACGGGAAATATGTGGAAGACATCGGCTTGCTCAAAATGGACTTCCTTGGCCTGAAAACGCTATCCATTATTAAGGAAACTGTTGAAAACATTAAGCTTTCAAGAGGAATAACCATCGACATGGATCATCTTCCCGAAAATGATCCGCTTACATTGGAACTATTCAGCAACGGTGATACTACCGGTATTTTCCAGTTCGAGTCTCCAGGAATGAAAAAGCATCTCCGGAACCTGAAACCAAATCGTTTCGAGGATTTGGTAGCCATGAATGCCCTCTATCGTCCGGGACCAATGGAATACATTATTTCGTTCATCAAACGAAAACATGGTCAGGAAAAAATTGAATACGATCATCCATTGATGGAGCCCTACCTGAAAGATACTTATGGGATTACGGTTTATCAGGAACAGGTGATGCTTCAGTCGCGTGCATTGGGTGGATTTACCCGTGGCGACTCTGACTCACTGCGTAAGGCAATGGGTAAAAAACAGATTTACCTGATGGACAAACTGAAAGTCCAGTTCAAAGATGGTTGTCTGAAAAATCCGAAATTTATAGAAGGGTGCCTGGAAGGACACAAAGAACCGGAGAAGCTGATTGAGAAAATCTGGAAAGACTGGGAAGCATTTGCCAGCTACGCCTTTAATAAATCGCATTCGGTTTGCTATGCAGCAGTGGCCTATCAAACTGGCTATTTAAAAGCACATTATCCGGCGGAATTTATGGCTGCCAACATGAGCCGAAACCTCAGTAATATTACTGAGATTTCGAAGCTAATGGAGGAGTGCAAACGCATGAAAATGAATGTACTTGGGCCAGATGTCAGTGAAAGTTATGCCAAGTTTACGGTAAACAAATTAGGGAAAATCAGATTCGGAATGGCTGCCGTGAAAGGTGTTGGTGAGGGAGCTGTTCAGGATATTATTAAAGCCCGGAAAGGCGGCACTTTTAAAGATATTTATGATTTTGTTGAGCGCGTGAACCTTCAGTCGGTCAATAAAAAGAATCTGGAAGCGCTTGCTATGGCCGGAGCCTTCGATTCTTTCAAAAGGCATGCCCGCAGTCAGTTTTTTGCTCCTGACGATAATGACCTTACTTTTGTCGAAAAACTGATTAGGTACGGCAACAAAATGCAAAATGAAAGCAACAATGTCCAGCCTTCGCTATTTGGGGAAATCATGTCGAATCAGTCGGTACAAAAACCTGAACCGCCGATGGTGCAGGAATGGGCTGACCTGATTCTGCTTGAAAAGGAAAAAAGCCTGGTAGGAGTTTATCTGACTTCGCACCCGCTCGACAAGTATAAAGTTGAAATTGACTCCCTTGCCACCAAAGATGTAACGTTTAAGGACCTAAACAGTAATATTGATACCCTTAAAGGACGGGAATTGACTTTAGTTGGTATGGTGACTGAAGCACGTGAAAGTTTTGGAAAAACCGGGAAACCATACAGTCAGATCGTTTTAACAGATTACACCGATTCGTATAAATGTTTTTTCTTTGCAAAAGACTATGTGGAATATGGTAAATATTGCAAACAGGGACTTTTTCTGCTGGTCAAAGGGGTGGTTCAAAATAGGTATGGCGGAGACCAGCTTGAGTTTAAAGTCAGCCGGATTGAGCTAATGGATGAGGTTCGCGAAAAATACTTTAAAAGCATAACGGTGAAGATTCCCCTTTCGGTTCTCACTGGTGAAATTATTACCGATTTGGAGCGGCTGACTTTAAACACCAAGGGAAAATCATTACTTCGTTTTGATATTTATGATTTTGAAACAAATATGGTCGTTAATCTGTTTTCAAGAAATACACGCATTGAAATTACCGATGATTTGCTGGCCTATTTTGAAAAACATGATGATCTTGTTTTTAAAATTAATTAGGCTAATTTTGTGATGGTTTGGAGAATTTGGATAGTTTATTCACTTATAAAAATATATAAAAATGGCTCTTGAAATTAATGATGCAAACTTTGAAGAATTGGTACTTCAGTCAGATAAGCCGGTTCTGGTAGATTTTTGGGCAGAATGGTGTGGTCCATGCAGGATGGTTGGTCCGATAGTTAATGAGCTTGCCAACGATTACGCCGGAAGATTGATTGTAGGGAAAGTTGATGTTGACAGCAATCCCGGAATTGCTTCTAAATTCGGTATTCGTAATATCCCAACTATTCTGTTTTTTAAAGATGGAGCCGTTGTTGAGAAACACGTTGGGGCAGCCCCAAAATCAACACTTGCTGCAAAAGTTGACAGCATTCTTTAAATGATTTTTGAACAATCTCCTCGACATACAGCAGTTTCAGCAATTCGATAACCTTGAGTTTATCTCTAAAGAAATCGTCGAAGGGTTTATCACTGGTTTACACAGAAGTCCGTTTCATGGTTTTTCGGTCGAATTTGCTGAACACCGGCTTTACAACACCGGCGAATCAACCAAACACCTCGACTGGAAATTGTTTGCGCGAACCGATCGCCTGTTTGTAAAACAATACGAAGAAGAAACCAACCTTCGGTGCCAGTTGGTGATCGACACTTCCTCATCAATGCTTTTCCCATACGAAAAAGGGAAGCCAGCTAAAATGAATAAACTGGCTTTTTCGG